>JACCDV010668610.1_pt1 | contig 17868 bp, 18 predicted proteins | sample 7446131 | NCBI WGS metagenome assembly JACCDV01 (sample SAMN15323448, study PRJNA562643) | freshwater metagenome | isolation source: river surface water | place: USA:Blue River Watershed | collected 2017-08-17 | reverse complement strand
TTATTTAGATACAATAGAATAAATAAAGAAAAATAATATAATTATAATATATTTTAATATTTTTATATCTTTTAATATTATTATTATTATTATTATTATTATTAATTTTAAATGCTATATATTTCTCTAAGATATTCATATAGTTGGTTTTTTTCAACCATGATATTTCCGTATAATTCCTTATAATTAAGTTGTTTCATTATCAAGTCTAAATATATATCTTTTTTTAAATTTAATTATTTAATTTAAAAAAAAATATGTAAATTAATTTATGACTTTAAAACGTATAGCAATGATATTATATTTATGTTCATCCTCTTTTTTATAATATTTATAATAAATTCTTTCACCTTGTTCTATTGTATCTATATTTGGAAGACATTTTTCTAATGTTTCACCTAATAAATATTCTTTAAATGATTTATAATTATGTATAGATGTAATCTTAATGCGAAAATTACGTTCAAATTCAAAGTCATTATTTACAAATTTAATATAATCTCCTTTTTTAATTTCGGCAAAATCACCCTTTTTTAATCTTCCTTCGCATTTTTTAATTCCTAATTTAATCAATGAAAACCAAGGTTCTGCTAAATGTTTGGTATATTCAGTCATAATAAATATAATTATATATAATAATTTTCTTTTTATATTTCAATTTTTTATAGATATATTTTTATTATTAATTATATAAAATATATTTATTAATATTATTATAAGTTAAAAATTATTAAACAATCACCAATAGACTTAAAACAAAAAGCAGAATATATTCAAGAAAATGAATAATTATATGATTTATATACATTGAAATTTAAATAATATACATACTTTAACATATTTTTTTCATGCATATTAAGGTGGATTAATCAACGCCGATGGCGAAATATATCAATTTTGGAAGATGTATAATTAACAAAACATAGATAATTATATAATATGATGGATTCATTTAGATATGTAGATTCATATATATTATTTCCGCCGCGTATATGAATTTACATATATTGATGTATTCATTTATTTTTAATGTTTATTCAAAGTGGTTAATTATATCCGGTGCAAGATTGATATAATATGGTGAAGGCGGGCGGCGGGGCGACCCTTTCGCGATGTGGATTTTGATACGGGGGACCATATGAATAATTATTTTACCCTAGTTTTAATCGGCTTATCCATTAATATTTTGCGGAATATTAAATAAGTGGTAATTTTGTGCTTTTTTTTGTAGGAGTAGCATTTAGAATTATTGAAATATTACCGGTTTATTATTTTAGATGATATAGTTGATATAGTTGATATAGTTGATATCTTTGATATATATATTTTAAATGAAATATTTATTTGTTGGATTAAATAATTTTGGAAATATAAACTTTAAATTATATGTATTCTTAAAAATTGACATAATAATTAACAAAAAATAAAAAATTTGTCCGTTATAATTGTTTTATATTGCGTGTGCGTGTGATTGCGGCAAATGGGTGCAGTCATTTCAAAGGAGTTGCGCCTTTCCCCGCAGGAAGAACTCCGCCGGGTTCAGGCAGACATCATTCAGGAGACGCAAAATAATCCCGAATTCACGCTGGAAGAGAGGGAAAGGCTTTTAATTTACTATGAGAAAACACAAGAATCCTATAACAAATTTATGGGTCTTCCTTTGTTGAAACGTCGAGCAGCTTCTCAGGCCATGGCGCAAGTAATCCGCACTTTTTTGGCAGAAAATCAAGGGAAATCCTTTAATGAGGATGTCTCGCGAAACATTGAGGCCTTCAAGGCTCTTGGTCTTGAAAAGAAAATCGATTGCGACCAACTCACGGAACAACACATGTTTCGAACATGGCTTCTCTGGCAGTATCTACTGCAAGGGAAGCATGTCAAGCCCTTTAAGTGAATACGGTATTCATTTTTTAAGATAAACGCATACTATTACCGTTTATACATATTAATGTTATGAATAAATTAATTTTTTTATTTATATATTATGGTTAATATACGATGTAGAAAAGGAAATTGGATTATTATTTTAATGGAAATTAAATAATATCAATTGCATATTTTTATTGATTAGTCAAAAAAATGTGTTGTTTTCACAACATATCATCATTAATAAAATTGCATAAGGAAATGTATCCATATGTTATATGCATAAAATGTAATAAATAATATATTATAAAATAAATAATAAATAAAAATAAGATAGAAACAATTAAAATAGTTGATATATATAAAATGAATAACTACGATGGAACAATAGAGATGGATGAGAAAACATATTTTCAAATAAATAAAAAGTATGGATTCGATAATATAAAGAAGAAGTATCCAACTGTTAGAATGTCAATATATAAAAAAGATAATAAGATGTATGTAAGAAATTCATCAAATATAAAACTTCATCATAATGCAATAATGAACGAAATTAAAAGTTGTATATTTATGGTTTCCCCGATTGATAAACCAACTCCATCAAATAACATACTCCAAACATTAATAAATACGATAAAACCAACCAAGGATACAAAACCACAACAGGATACGCCGAAGAAGTCAATACGCGAAAGGAAGAATATATATAGTATCCTAAAAGTTGAGGAAGCCGATGAAAATCCAGACACAACCGAAATAACTACCCTAATGCCGCAACCCATCAACTCCAAATTTACTTAACTACATCCTATTATTCCCACCATTCCCACCATTCCCACCATTCCCACCATTCCCACCATTCCCACCATTCCCCGTTGTATATTGTGGTTTTTTATATATATTTATGTTATTTTTTAAACATATTTTAGATTTTCGCAATATTTTGTCCAATATTTTGCTAGCGGTTTGCAATATTAGAACAAAAATGAAATGCAAACCGCTTTAATAATATAAATAAAAGCCAAGCTTGCATAAGGAAACAGCAGAAGATAATGCAGAAGGACATGAATGATGAAATCCGGGACAAAATGATAACTGCAAAAGGTCTGTTAATATTTCTTTATATCGTGATGTTCGTAATTACGATATTTGAAATTATAATGACGGTTGATATCATGCGACTATATTACGACAATAATAATATCACAACTGCTAACATAACAAAAATCATAGATTTTAGGGAAAACGCAATTAATAACGCGATTATTTCCTATAACGTCGTATTAATTATTGGCGGTTGCACAGCTGCATGCATTAAGTTGTTTAGCAATTACCGAAGAATTATTCGCCTTCTTGTTGTTGCAAACCAGATGCTAACAATTTTCATGAAGGCTATTTCGGGGGCGATTCTATGCAATTGTATTTTTATTAAGCATGTAGATTGTAATAATGCAGATGATATATTTGTAAATGTTTGCGAAACCATTCAACGAAGTATGATTAAAACCCTTGGGACTCTAATTATATTTCAGTTATTTAGTATGTTTAATAGTATGTTGGTTATACTGACCGAGCTATATCTGCATGATAAGGAGTATGAAATTAACAATATGTATGAAGTCGTGGAATAAGAAAATCCTACTCCATGCGCCGTCTAAATACATATATTCTATTTTTTTTTTTGTGAATATTGGTTTATCTGTAAAAATGAATTTTCCATCGTAATAAAAAATGTATAAAAAACGAACACCATGAAAATCCCATCTTGTAGCGGCGTGGAAACAATCCACAAATACATATATTATGTCCTTGTTGCATTAACAGTTATATTTAAAATCATTGCGTATAGTATTCACACTGTTAAATTCAAATATACGCAAGACATAAAGAATTACTATATGAGTAATATTTCGGCAGGTCCAGCACCGATAGATATCTATGCGGAGGTTCTTACCTATTTTGATGATTTTACATATTATATCTATATTGCGATAATGGGTATTTACACAATGACGATGATTTACAACTATTTCGAGAAAAGAAAATGGCCCGCGACAATAATCATGTTCAGTTTGATTATTCCGTTAAACGTATTATTTATCGCATTGTTTATTAATAACAACTTTAATATCAGTGATATTGTAATATTTGCTTATAAGGAAGAGGACCAAAACGGCCTTACAATTGCGAAATTAAGACATGTTATTAACTATGCATACTTGGTTATTATCTGTGCAATTTTGTCGTTCGTGTCTTTTATGTGTTCAATTCCGTTTCTACAAAGCATACGAAAACAAGACCCCGCACTGCAAGAATATGATGAATTGTAATAAATATATTTAAATATTTTTTTAATTTTAGTTTTTAGTTTTTTATTTTTTTTTTTGGTTTTAGTTTTTTGTTTTTAGTTTTTTATTTTTTTATTTTTTATTTTTTAGTTTTTATTTTTTATTTTTTATTTTTTAGTTTTTAGTTTTTAGTTTTTAGTTTTTAGTTTTTAATTTTTATTTTTTATTTTTTAGTTTAAATTTTTGTTTTTATTTATTACTTACGTTATTGGAATTCCTTTATGCTTCAATATTTTCCCTTATAAATATGTAAATAATACACATAATTTCGTCTTTTAATAATATATCATTATATGGTAATAATAAATAAAATATATAATAAAAACATATTATAAAAGAAAAAAGATTAGAACGATGGAAAATCTAAGAAATGCATTTAAGAAGGAAGAAAAAATCCAAATATTGAAAAAAACCGAATATGATATATATTACAGCTGCACATATAAATATCCGCTACTTGTGGTAGAAAGGATTAACGAGAAGACTGGTAAAACAGATGGTCCACAATTCGGTAGATTAACGGACCCCGAATTAAAGAATCCATGGAAAATGGATAGCGATATCCCTTCGCAATATAGGCTCCGCGTTAAGAATTACCGCGACTATATGGAATACGGAGGAAGTAATGGCCATAATGCCCCCGCATCATATCATAAAACAACCAAACAAATATATTTGGAGACATATAAGCTTTCAAATTGCTGCCCGCAGGAGGTTGTATTTAACGGAACGCTCTGGGTTCTGCTAGAAAATTGGGTTCTTAGTCTTCAAACAAATGAAAGATTAACTGATATAGTGGTATATACTGGTAGCATCCCTGCTAAGAAGGATACGACATTTCACGAGACGACTATAAATGTCCCCACTCATATGTTCAAGGTAGTATATGCAATAGAGAAATCAACAAACACCCCCGCCATTGTGTGCTTCCTAATGCCAAATATTAGACCAACAGAGAAAATCCATAAAATATATAAACATATTATTAATATACACGAACTCTCGCGCATAGCAAATATTAATTTTCTGCAAATATTTGCAAGTTATTCACAGTATAACAGTAATAATACACCACTAAAACAATTAAAAAATATCGTTCGCGTAGATATGCAGCTTTCGCGGTTCCAAATAGATTCAATGCATAAAGCAAATTTATTTGGCCTTATAATATATAGCAAGAATTTGGAAGAATTAAAAAAAAATTGGGAAATAACAAAAAAATATGTTGTCCGCAATATAGAATATCATGAATTATATTATAAATTGGCGCTTAAACGTATAAAGCGGGAAATGAAGGAGAAACAAATGAGCAAAAAACTAACAAAAAAACAGACAACGCGTAGCCCAAAAAAACTTTAATATGCAAACCACATAGATTATATTGACTACATATATTTACCATATAAAAAATAAAAATGAAAAAAAAAATATAATATATATATAAAATAAAAGATGAATAACATCGAAGAATTTATGGATAAACTAACGAAATATTTATTATTGGGCGGCGCAATGGTTGTATGTAATGTAATATTAAAGCGTGGTAAGCCCGATATGGGAGAAGCACTAATAATGGCCTTAGTCGCGTCTTCAATATTCGCTATATTAGATACATTTGCACCCGATATAGGAAGAAGCGCCAAACAGGGCGCGGGCTTTGCAATCGGCGCAACTGTTGCGGGAGGCATCCCTATGGTAAAGTAATTTCATTCTAAAAATTATTAATAATGTATAAAAATATACTAACATATATTACATTTTCCCCTAATTTTTAATTTCTTTTATTATTTCATAATAAAAATGAAAATATTTGTATAAATAAGTCGTGTATTAAATTTCAATATAGAATACGCGAATAACACAAAAAAGATACTAGATATAAAAGGCGTAATATAATGAATCGTGGATTTATAAAACTTAAAAATATTGTTATTAACCTGAAAAACATTATATATATATCACATATAGATAATAAATATAATATATATTTTAAAGCTGAGGAGTTTAATATATTTGGATCCACACAAAATAATTTAATAATTTAATAATTTGTAAGGAAAAAAATAGCGAGGATTATAATATATTAAGAAATAAAATAGATAAAATAAAGTAAATAAAGAAAATAGAAAAAAAGATATGATATATGACATATAATATATGTTTATATAAAGAAATACTTTTTTTTCACTTGGCTATAAAAGGAATTAATATAAGAAAATCACTATACAAATAATATAATCAATTAAATAAATAATAATATGGCGCAAGAAAATAATCGGTTTTTAATGCTAAATAATATTTTTATAAATGTAAATTCTATTAGACGTGTTGAAAAAGGAAACTCTTACTTTAATATTTTTCTTTGTGATGGGAAAACAATAAATATTAACAATGCTCTTGATCCGTATAGTTATACCGTTATAGAGACCGTATTCCATAATCCCCATTATACGAAATTTGTTAAAAGTGTATAGATTTATGTTTCATTATTTTTATTTCCCACCTCTATATAATAAATGTATAGATATATAAATATAATTAAAAAAATCCTTTTTAATATATTATTAAGTTTATAATATTGGTATTTTCAATTCCTATACATACTAATATTAAAATTAATATAAGTAATTCGATACAAAATAATATAATATTTACATATCAATAGGGTTTATATATATAATATAAATAAATGGGAGAACCAAAATTTTTAATACTAGATGATATATTAATAAACATATATTCAATTGCTACAATTGATAAGAATAATATAAAGCAGGACCCAGATGGTGATGAGATTTATAATGAACTTTCAAATTACGTAATTACTCTTAATAATGGAACTATTATAGAAGTAAATTATGAGGAAGAACCCTATAATTTTAATAAAATAACAGATTTGTTATGTAAATTAAGAACATTCCATTATATTTAGTAGTGATTTAAAAGTATAGTGATTCATATATACAAATATATTACATAGATTACAATATATATAACATCGTATCATTACCAATTCTTATTTCCTTTTATATAACGAAAATAATATCATATAAAATTATATTGTTATGTATTTATATTTTTTTAAATAATAAAAAATAATATAAATATATTATGTGTAAAATAAGGTAAAAAAATGACAGATAATAAATATGTTGCGAGCGATATGTTATTTTTAAATTTAGATTTAATTGCGATGATTGAAATAAGTGAAGAAAAAAGTAATTACCATTATAGAATGCAAATAATTAAAATATATTTGTCAAATGGAAATATAATTTATATTCCTGAAAACGAACGGGATAGATTTAATAGAATGAAAGTAATATTAAAAGATTTAAATTATAAATATCAAGTAAATAATAATAACAATAACGATGATGATAATAATAATTATAATAATTATACTGACATTGATGATTAATATATACATTTATCTTATCCTATTTTTATTATTTTTTATATTTTTGTATATTAATCAATGCAATACATATATATAATATAATATAAATACAACATAAATATAATATAAACATATGTTGTCGATTTCCTTATAATGCGAATTAGATGACGCCGATGGCGAATAGTTATCCTTTTTGTGATATTTTATGATTAACAATATTGGATATCTATATATATTTTAAATATATATCAATTTTGGTCAATACATATATATTGTCTCGCCGCATTGTTAATATTGATGCAACGACATAGAAATGATAAACATTCAAGAGTATATATTATCCTAATATGGTTGATTATACAAATTGCAAAATCGATATATAAACGGCGCCCGGGCGACGATGGTTCATACGGGGGATGGTTAGGCTATTTTTTTTGCGCAATATTTCTAGATGATGTTAGTGGGAAAATGCAAAAAATATGAAAATATGGGAAAAATAGTGAAGATGTGGGATTATACAATTGGAAGGATTATATTTTCTTCTTCGGGGTCGTCATAGTCTGCGGCAATACCATTAGGATTTCCACTCGGCATAAATGTATAGTTGGAAATATTAATATTTAACTTATAAAGTGTCCATTGGAGCGAATATTCCAAATTATTTTCGTATAATCCGCTACATAGGATTAGACATCTCGCATAGGCGATGTGTCCATTTGCAACGTTTGGATACACGATATTTATATCTCTACATTCAATGTTATTTAGAAGAATATTTTTGTTAATGTTGGCGCCATAATAGATTTTAATATGATGCTCTCCATTCTCGCCAACTTGTATAATGCATCCATATTTCTTCCCTGATGCATTTTTATGTTTCAGTATATAATCCATCTGCTTGTCGAAGGCGGCTAAACAGTTATAAAAATCCCTTATTTCTGCGTCATTTTCTATCCCCGCAAATGATAATTTAATGTGAGTGTCCGTCATGTCCAATACTTTCATCCAAGGAGTATTGAAACAAATACGATTAAGAAATAGAGATGGGCTCTTATAAATTATCATGGTTTCCTTTTTGTTCGCGTTTCCATTTGCATTTTGATTTATATTTATATAAAGCGGGTTAAATAAATTATATTTAATGGAAACATAGTTCGTGGTAGTTAATTTTTGCATGGTGTATGTTTATATGTATATTATTGGTATATTGTTTATATATATATCGACAAGAAAGAAAAGCATTTCAATAGGATTAAAATAAATAAATTTAATAATTAAATAAAAATAAATAAAATAAAATAAATATTTATAGTAAGATGGAATACATAAAATCTTGGTTCGCATCTCGTCCGCTTGTTAAGGATATTGAAGACGGAATAACGAAATACAAAATAGCAATTGTGGATGCTGATGGAACTTTACTAGATAAACACCGTAAATCTATTCCGCTTGCCCCCTTTGTAATTAATAATATGATACGCACGATGAAACTATGTATAATGAATGATTATATTGATATTACCCCCGATGAATTTAGGGCTATTATGCGTGAAAATGGCTTTAATACGGAAGGGAACAAGGTAATTTTTATATCTCCATCTCGATTATTATTAAAATATATGTTTAATCTACAACAGATGACGCAAACATATTATATAGGATACATCGGCTATGATAACGTTTTTAATTACGTAATGGCGAAGATAAATAATAAAAATATTAAGTTTATTAATATGGGGGATGCGAAGGCGATGGAAGCCGCGGGAGATGTGAAATTTAATTATATAGTCATCGGTCGTGAGGAATTCGATATTGATATGACAAAGTATGGAAATGCATCATATCTATTATTTGATAGAACAAATATAGAGAAGGTGATACATAGATTGGGTAGAAATGCAAAAATTGAGGTAATCGGTAAGCTATATGCCGGGAAATATATCAATGAGGTTAAAGATAAGTTGCAATTTCCCGATATTGAGAATAGCAGTATAATATATATTGGCGATGATATTGTTAGGGATTATGAATTTTGTGAGAGTTCCGGATGCCATTTTTGTCTGTTGTATAGTGGTATTACGTTAGCCTACGATATCTATAAATATTCGCATATTACGAATTATATAAAATATATATTACCCGACATATCATATATTAATAAATTTGAAAAGCTAAATTGATTTCATTAATTCTAAATATTTAATTTGAATTTTTAGATGTTTTTTTATATTTTTACTGTTATTTCTATCGAAAAATAAATTTGTTATTATAATCTACGTAGTTTATTTCCTGTTCTTCTTCCTGGCGAGACGCTAAGATGGACGAAGTCAAGCAGGATGTTGATGCAAGCCATGCAACGAAGTTTTTTTCATCAACATCCTGCCAAGACGTTGAGATAGACGAATTCATGCAAGATGTTGATGAAATAAACCGTGCTGCATGGCTTGCATCAATTAAGTCAATAAAAAAAACTCTAGAAAACGCTATCGGTAAAAATTATATGAAAACCCCATCAAGCAATTTGAAGAGGAATATAATGCAGCGGAGAAAGCCGGTTTTGCCACTGCACCCGTAAATTAATCAAATCATCATTTTTTATATTTCTTTTTTTATTTTCTATATTTAAATATATTATTTGAAAACATATTGTCGTAGAGAAAACAATAAAAATTATATAAAATATCATTAGTATATGTAGATATGTAAAAATAATAGAATAGTTATCTTAGTTATTTATATTTTTTTGGTTATTTTTTTTATTTTTTCTGTAATTTCTATCAAAAAATTAAATATGTTATTATAAACAATTGAATTTATTTTGCTGCGAACTATACCCACAAGGTGCCGCTCATGGGATACGAGGCCGCATGGGCAGAATGGGTCAAGCGGATGGCTGACACGGTCTCCCGAAACTATCGGGACCGGTGCAACGAAGCCGACAGAGTCATGCGTTCCTATTGGAAGATGCAGCATGATGCCTATGCAATGGGCTATCCTAAGCCTCCCGAATAAAGTCAAGAACCCTAACTTTCAATTTTTTTTATATCTTTTATTTTAATTTACCCCAAGCACATTCGTATTTGTTCAACTAAATCTAGTTTATATTAATCTATTTTTTTTTCATTTATTTACATAATTCGTGAAAAAATGAAATGATGATGCCCTAGATGCATACATAAAAAAGTCCTAATCCCAACAAAGTTGAAGTTCCATTTAAATATTTTAACATGGCTTCGTCTCGTAATAATAATATTTTACACTCTATCAGTAAGGTATCCGCTCTTATAAGTATTCGCAAGCATGATTATGATGAAGATAGCGCAAATCCATCTTTTGCGAGAAAGAGACACATTTCTATATTTGCAAATATATTTAATCTTGATGAAGCTATAATATACCGCCTTTTGTCATATACATCGTTTGAAGAATTTGAAAGTGATATTAATACCATTAAAAGTAGTTATATGGAGGATAATCCTCGAATTACGAACGATGATAAATTAAGGAAACATATGTATACGGCTTATTATAATGCATATCATTCAACAAAAGAATATTTGAAGACACGAAGACAAACATAATTTCAATTAATAACTATAACTATTTTTAGCGGTTTTATTTTAAGAAATTATCTTTATTTTATAAAATCGATTTTTTTATTGTTATAGATATTACATATACAACATTAAACCTGTAATAGATATTGGTAAATACATATATTAACACTAGATATGGAAAAAAAACTACCATCAAAAAAAAGAAAATCTACGAAAAACAATGATTCACATATTAAAATAAGTGAATTATGTGATTTATTAGAATCGAGCGACATAAAAGATGAAGTAAATGCTCAAAATATAAAAGAGAAAATTAATTATATAAAAAACACATCTAATATGATGAATATTATGATGCTTCTTTATAGAGAACGACATAATAATATAGATAAAACCCAGATAGAAGAAAAGCAACAAAAAGAGCCCGAACCAATAGAAAAAAAAGAAGTTGAGAAAACACAACATGAATCACAGACGCAACATAATGACGAAACAATTGCGGAATTTATAAAGAATAATACTATAATGTATAATAATTTAATTGAGAAATATAATGAATATATTAGATTGGCTTCAATAAACAAAATCTATGGTGATTATCTAATAAAATTAATTGATTCCCTCCAATTTGACGAATTCGCGGTTATATTTGGAAAATTTCATGAATCGCGTATATTGTATATAAAGGAGTATAATTATAAGGGAATACCAGAGGAAATGCAGGATAATCTCCAAAAACTTTATAAATTAATAAATTATTTAGCGAGGAACTATATTGCCAGTAAATTTATGTTTAATGTATTATTCGGTGAGGACAGTCTAGCAAATAAATGCCCCGCTTAATTACAAAATATTATATTCAATATTTTTATTATCTTATCTATATTATCTATATTATCCATATTATTTTCTATTTTTTAATATATTTAAACATAACATGATGAAAAATGAAAATATATTTCAAAATACATTTTAGAAAATCAACATTTATCAACATTTAAAAGACAAATACAAATCGCAATAAAAAACAACATATATGGAAGATAAAGAAATTCCTGAAAAGAATAATAATAATAAGAACAATGATATAAACTTAAAGGAAAATTTAAAACAAATAAAGGAAATTATTACAAAAATTAAGACTGATATTGAAAAACATAAATTAACAAAAGATAAAGATGTAGTTGTTCGTCTCCGCGCAAAATATACATTAAAGGATATTTGTCTAATAGAAAAAGAGATAGATAACATATCAACATCTCCGGAATCTCTAATTCCATATAAAATATTTAAACTATTAATTAAATTTCCCTCGATAATTGATACAGGTTATAAGGAATATTCAAATATACAAGAATTAAGCAAATCAATTGAATTAATAAATAAATTATTAAAAGTAGGAAAATAATCGTAAATAACTTTATAATTTTAATAAAGAATTTAATAATAATCCATTTACAATATTTTTTTATAATATTTATTTTAAAAAATGAAAAATATTATTAAAATAATGGATATCAATTGACAAAAAATAAATATATATATAGTAGTATTGTTATATATTCTCTTCCTTCTTTCATGGCCTCGACAAAATCGTTGGCCACCAATAATAATATAGAATTATTATATGTGATTGAAGAGGATTTAGCTAATATTATGGCCCGTTGCGCGGCAGATTATAACAAGGCAAAGGAGGCACTAATGACATACGAAAAGGAAAATGGTTTTCCTTCCCCCTATACCGAGAACATTGCTTATCATGAACGTATGAAAACCGAACTTAATACTAATGAGGAGTATTGTTTGTTATATAATGTATTTATTGATGAATATGAGGCATATATAAATGCAGTTGATGCATACAATTTTCATCACTATAACCTGATTGAAATGGATCTGTAAGCGAATATATAAATGTTTTAATCATTCCTAGTTTTTTTGTTTTTTTATTAAAAATGTATATAAAATATGTTTGCAATTACATAAATTAACGAAAAAATAAAAAAGAAAAAGCTAGACATGATGGATAAAAGGCGAAGAGGATGCAACATACATACAAAAGGGACCAACGGGGAATATCATATAATAATACATTGAAGGAGATATATATACTATACACCACGGCAAACAATTTAATTTTATCAATAGGAAATGTGCAGATGCGTAATAGTTTGATTGCTAGTATCGATAGAGATTCTATTAAGAATGTATTTACATCATTTGAATCACGCTATCCAAGTGGTTATATTATTCTAAGAAATATTATATCGCCATATGGATACTATCTTACGGTGAATTGGCATATTTGGCGTAATATAATTATTCATGAATTTCCTGAAATAATGGGAAATCAAGACGTGTAAAGATAAACCTTGATTTATTGTTTTATTTTTATTTTTTTTAATTTATTTTTATTTTCACTATATATTATTATATATACATTATACGAGGGACCATATCGCGATTTATTCTACTCAATATTTAAAAGTCATATATTATGATATTTTATGTAAATGTAAATTTTTCTATATTATTAATATTTTCCTGTGAAAATTCTAAATTTGTAATTATTCTATTTTTATTATGTAATGATGTTAATTATTTTACTTCATAATATTGTTATATATTCCTTTTTGGTGAATTGGATTACGCCGATGGCGAATTGTCATTAATTTTGATATATGTATGATTAACAAAAGGAAATAATTATACATCGTGATGGATTCATATAGTTGGTAGATTCATATATATTGCGCCGCCGCATCAATATATCGATGGATTTACATGTGGAGATGTATTCATTACATTTTATAATTATTTCCTTTTGTTGATTATATCTATTGCAAAATTGATATAGAATGGCGGCGGCGACCTGGATGATGTAGGGATTATGATACGGGGGACCGTAGGGCTATTTATTTTACTTTATTTTTCGAGGTCATATATTATAATATTTTATATAAACGCGTAATTTCTTATATAATGAATGTTTTTATGTAAAAATTGTAAATTTGTAGTTATTCAAATTTTATTGTATAGTGATATTAATTATTTTGCTTCATAATATTATTATATAGGGCTTATTTGGTAAATTAGATTACGCCGATGGCGAATTGTTATCAATTTTGATATATGTATGATTAACAAAAGGAAATAATTATACATTGTGATGGATTCATCAAGATAGTAGATTCATATATATTAGCTTCGCGTATATTTATGAATTTACATGGGGATATGTATTGATATATTTTGTATATTTATTAAATGTTGTTGATTATATCCATTGCAAGATTGATATAGTATGGTGGGTGCGACCCTTGTAGGATTGGGATTGTAATATGGGGGACCGTATCACTATTTATTTTGTGCGGTTTTTAAATGTCATATATTATAATATTTTACATAATTTAGTTTTTTCCTGTATTATGAATATCCCACTACTGAAATTATTTAGTTATAATTATTGCAATTTTATTGTGTGGTGATATTAATTATATTAATTGAATATATTAATATATATTCCTTCGGTAAATTTGATTACGCCGATGGCGAATTGTCATCAATTTTGATATATGTATGATTAACAAACGGAAATAATTATACATCGTGATGGATTCATATAGTTGGTAGATTCATATATATTAGCTTCGCATATATCTATGGATTTACATGGGGATATGTATTCATATATTTTGTATATTTATTAAATGTTGTTGATTATATCTGTTGCAAGATTGATATAGTATGGTAAATGCGACCCTTGTAGGATTGGGATTGTAATATGGGGGACCGTATCACTATTTATTTTGTGCGGTTTTTAAATGTTATATGTTATGATATTTTCCATAATTTAGTTTTTTCCTGTATTATGAATATCCCGCTACTGAAATTATTTAGTTGTAATTATTGTAATCATTGCAATTTTATTCTGTGGTGATATTAAATTATCCAATTGCAATAAATGAGATAACCAATTAAAAAATTATCCTATATATTACTAAATCCATTATTTGGAAATGTATAGTCTAGAATGTATTTTTTATAAAAATAAAATATAATGACGCTTACATGTCTAGAAATCTGTATTCTTCATAAAATTTTAATTCTTTATTTATGTTTTTTACATTATCCTGCATATAATCATAGTTATCTATATTTTGTAAAACTTCATTATGGATATCATTACTTTTTTCATTTTCAAGATGTTCATGATGATGAATTAATTCATTATTTTTTATTAGGCGATATAATTTGTCAATTTTATCATCTGGTATTATATTTAATAAAATTACATTTTTTCCTGGTATAATTTTGTCTATTAATTTATGAATATCATTATTATTGTAAAAATACATAGCGGCCTCAATATTATTAAATGTAAAAGGTATATATATTACAAATCCGCGATAAATATAACTATTTACATCTTTTTTAATTTTTTCAACTATTTGAGAGCCATTAGTAAAAATATCATATATATACATTTTTTCGGCTATATAATTTTTACTTAAATATATTATAAATCCATAATTACCTAACTCATCTATATTTGTATGCGAGAAATAATATTTATATATGTATTCTTGTGGTTTAATATTACTAATATAGGCTAAAATATAGTCTTTAATTAAATCTTCATATCTTTCATCTACCGTATCATATATATATATATTTCTAATATTTAATATATTAAATATATTATATTGTTGTTTTAAAAGTAATTCAAAAATATTATATTTTTTATATTTTTCTATAAAATGGGTTGTGTATCTCTCGTATCTAACATTTATACGTTCTTTATATTTTACGAAAAACTCATCCAAATAATTAACTATATTTTCCTGTATGTCGAGAGGGGGAATAGGTATTTCTAAATCTTTAAGATATTCGATATTTATTGTATCTAGTTTTTTTAAATTTATATGATGCAGAAATATTAAAGCATAATATAAATAATCATTTAGGATACAATCCCTAACATTTTCTATATATATACATTTATTCGCAACAAAAACATTGTCTTTAAATCTTTCAATATATCCAGTATTTGCTCCTACCCTTTGTATAATTATTGTATCTTTAACAGCATTGTATTCATTATGCATGCCAAATATTTTTGACCCGTTGCTAATAACATAATATTGCCCACTTGTTATTAGTTCATTTTTTGTAATTATTTTGCCATTTTTTAGAGTGCATATTTCTGCTAATTTATTAATTTGTATCGATTTTTTACCGTATATGGTTTTACTCACATTATTAGGAAAACGCAAATTATGAATTAATTCTTTATTATATAATTTATATAATTCGAAATTTACATTTATAATATCTTGCACGGAAATATCGTATAAATATATTTTTATTTTTGTTAATTTGCAATATGAATAAAGTTTAATATCATTTGTTTCAAAAATGTTATTGTTGCTATTACTTAACTCGACATCATTTCTTAATTTTTTAAAAATTATAGTATATACATTATCTTTTTTTTCAATATTATTAGAATTTTCATTATCAATATTATAATCTTCATGATTAATTATTTCATTTACACAACATAATTTAAATAAATATACCAATGAATTTTCATTTTTCACATCATAAAGAGTTGAAAAATGCATATAATTATTAAAGTGGATTATACCTGTTCCATTTATATCAAGATATCCAATTAAATCTTGTAGTAATATTTCTTTTTGTTTTCCTATTTTGTCATCAAAAGAATAATAGTTATTACAATTATATATTAAATAATTAAATTTTAGATTTTTTTGATTTTTAAGATTATATTCTAAATTTAAATTATCTAAGTTTGCATATGTTAGTATTACATTTATTAAAAATGCGGGATATGTATTAAATTTAATCTCCATTTTTTTTTCATATGCTGTAAAATAATTAATGCTATATAATGATTTAATAAGATTATCCGCAGTAATGTCATCATAATTAGTTCGTATATGTAATAATATTTCGCCCGTTCCAATATTTGGATATAATATTTTATCGCTATTTTTAATATTTGGAAGTATTTCATCAAATAAAATTTTATTTAGTTCATTATAATTATCAATATATATATTGTAATCTTTTTTATCTAATATATATTCTCTAAATAAATTATTATATAATTTACATAAAGATTTATTATCATAATTTTCAAAATTTATACTGTTTAATTCGTTAATTACTTCTTTAAATGTCTTTATATCATTTATCACTGATTTTTCTGCTTTTATAAAAACATTTTTCAAATGTGGTATGGAAGTTAATACTATATTCCAAATAAAATTATTATAAACGTCTATAATTTTAAATTCCTTTTCTTTATCATTTATATAATTTACAAACTTACTGAATTTTACATATTCTAAACCTTCATAAAATTGTGCTTTTTTATAATTTCCAATATTATCTTTATATAGTTCCAAATTATATATGTCAATTGTGTCATTTATTATATCTTTTTCTATTATTTTTAGTAATAATAAACGGGTCAATTCTATAAATGCATTTTCATTATTTATTTTGGAATCATTATTTCTTATTATGCTAATACAATTTCTTAAAAATGAATTCAAATTCGTATGTATTTTGCTATTATTAATTTTTTCTATATTAATAGATTCAATGCATTCTGTTTTAAGTGTGTGTGATTTTAATTTTTGTTTTGAATAAAATATTTCAT
>JACCDV010398928.1_pt1 | contig 17868 bp, 14 predicted proteins | sample 7446131 | NCBI WGS metagenome assembly JACCDV01 (sample SAMN15323448, study PRJNA562643) | freshwater metagenome | isolation source: river surface water | place: USA:Blue River Watershed | collected 2017-08-17 | reverse complement strand
CGTGCCACTGCTTTGGCATGCGCGGCCAAACACCGCGCACGCACTGTGGCGGTGGACTCGCCGGGTGCGGCTTGCATCAACACATCGGCTGTCAGCGTGGGCACTTCCACTTGCAAATCAATGCGATCCAGCAAAGGCCCGCTGAGCTTGCCTTGGTAACGCGCCACTTGGTCGGGCGTGCAGCGGCACGCTTTGATGGACGAGCCTAAGTAGCCACAGGGGCAGGGGTTCATGGCGGCGATCAATTGAAAGAGCGCAGGAAACTTCGCCTGCGTGGCCGCGCGTGAGATGGTGATGTGGCCGTTCTCAAGTGGTTCGCGCAACGCCTCCAAAGCACTGCGTTTGACTTCGGCCAGTTCATCAAGGAAGAGCACGCCGTTGTGCGCCAATGAAATCTCGCCAGGCCTCGGCGGCGTGCCTCCTGTGAGATATGGAAATATTTGCGAACATAACCTATGATGAATCAAGGAGTTGGTTTGAGGCATATAAAAACTAATGCGACGGAAAGTCAGCAATTAACTGCAACGGAGGCTGATTTGTATAGAAATAGCCGCGATGACCTTCATCCCACTCAGGTGCGGAAGATTAGACCTACGCGTCGAAGCGTCTCCGGAATCTATGCTTTTCGTGGAGAGGCGGCAATTGCATTTGAGTCCACGTTAGAAAGAGACTTCCTGATCCGCACGGAGTTTTTTCAATCAGTTCTTGAAGTCATTCCCCAGCCGGTTGAGATTCCCTTCTTGGCACAGACTGGTGCACGTTACACATATACCCCAGACTTTCTTGTCTATTACCGGCTTGGTAATCGATCCTACGAACACTATCCCAAGCCTGTGCTTATTGAGGTGAAGCCAGAAGCGGATTGGAGAAAACACTGGCGTGAATGGATGTCGAAATGGAAGGCGGCACGCCGCTTTGCTCAGTCTCAGGGGTGGGAGTTTCATATACATGACGAAACTCGTATTCGAGATTTGCCATTTCAAAACATTAAGTTTTTAGAGCGCTATAAACGGATGCAGTTTCCCATTGAGGAGAGCCTTTGTGTGCTCAAAACAGTTGCAGAAATGGGCGTAGTCACGATTGACCATCTTCTTGCGCGGCATTTCATGGGTAACTACAGGGCTGAAGGCATCGCCCATATCTGGCATTTGTTAGCCACACGGCAGCTGGAGTGTGACATCGGTCAATCGCTTGGCCACTTTATAGAACTTTGGGTCCCTTCAAATGAGTAAATCTAGCGAATTCAAATTCCCGAACGATGCGTTCGAGGCCAATAGAGAGCGTGTGACCGTCGACGTTGACGCATTAGTGCAATGTGGTGATACCGTTTATCGGATTAGCCAAGTCATAGATTTTGAGTCCGTCATTGGGGTGGCCGTGGAAACGGGGCGCAGTTTGCCGTTGCGGATCGGTGACTTGCGACAGGTCTCGGCAGAGAAAGATACCAAGCTCTCAGTCAATCAGGATCTAGCCGAAATTGCTGATGATGACTGGCGCGTTGCTCAACAACGATTTGCGGCTATTAGCCCACTCGTTGGTAAGTTTCAAATCGGGCGAGAAGATGCGGAGCGTAGGGCCAAAGAAGTTAATGTAAATCCCTCAACGCTATATCGCTGGCTTCAGCGCTACAACGCCTACGGTAGTGTGACGGCTTTGATACCAAAGAAACGTGGTTGGCAGGAGGGCAAAAGTCGGATTGCGCCAGAAGCCGAGGCGGTTATCGAGGAGGTGATTAGAGATTTCTTTTTAACTCCACAACGACCGACCGCCAAAAAAACGATCATTGAAGTTCAGCGTCGCTGTGCCGAATGTGGAATCAATGCACCAAATCACATGACTATCCGTGCGCGGATAGCTAAGGTTTCACAAAGGGAGCAGTTGAGAGGACGAGGATTCAGAGAGAAGGCAAAAAATAAATTCTTGCCTGCACCTGGCAGTTTCCCAAACGCTGACTACCCGTTGTCAGTCGTGCAGATTGATCACACGCCTGTTGACATAATTTTGGTCGATGATGTGTTTCGAAAACCAATAGGGCGTCCTTGGATCACTCTCGCGGTGGACGTGCACAGCCGCATGGTGACAGGTTATTACCTTGCTTTTGACCCCCCTTCGGAAACCTCTGTTGCTATGTGTGTCTCACATTCGATCCTGCCAAAAGATGAATGGATGATTCTGCATAAGGTCGATGCACCTTGGCCTGTCTGGGGTACACCTCGAACGATTCACGTCGACAACGGTGCAGATTTTCGGTCGAACAATTTCCAGCAATCGTGTTTAGCCTACGGCATCAATTTGGAGTTTAGACCCGTCAAACAACCGCGTTATGGAGGGCACATCGAGCGCATGCTTGGGACATTGTTGCGCGAAATACATGCTCTTCCAGGGACCACGTTCTCATCGATTAAGGATCGTGAAGGCTACGATTCAGAGAAGCACGCGGCTATGACCAAGTCTGAGTTTGAGACTTGGCTTGTTACATTGATTTGTAAAGTCTATCACCAGAGATTGCACTCATCTATTGGGATTACGCCCCTCAGAAAATGGGAGATCGGCATATTCGGAAGTGGTGCAGTACAGGGGGTTGGAGTACCAAAGCGGCCGAACGATCGGATGACTATCCTGCTCGATTTTTTGCCATCTTTCCGTCGCACTGTGCAAACGTTTGGCGTAACCATCGACGGAATGACCTATTACGCCGAAGCCTTGCGCCCATGGATTGGCTCGCAAGACTCTGAGACCGGGAAGAAGTTAGAGCTTATTTTTCGACGCGACCCAAGAGACATTAGTGCTATCTGGTTTTTTGACCCAGAACTCAAGCAGTATTTCAAGATACCTTTTGCAGATCAAATGCTCCCTGCAATGAGCATTTGGGAGTATCAGCAGGCAAAGGAAAAGCTCAAACGAGAAGGCGCAGAAAGCGTCAATGAGCATCAAATTTTGAATGCTATTACTGAGCTTCGTTTGCAGGTCGAAGAGGCTAAGGAGAAAACAAAGACGGCGCGTCGTCAGGCGCAACGCCGCAAGGAGCATGAGAAGAAGGTTTCGCCTGCAACGCCGCTTCGAGTAAAACAGTCACAACCGATGAAGACTACTCAGAAAGCCTTTGCCGACCTCGTTGAAGGTGACATCGACTCATTTGGAGAAATTGCATGAGCTCCTTTGAGCATATTCATACCGATTTTCGCCACATCATGCTGTTGAGCGATCAAGAGCGCTTGGAGTTCTTGGATGAACCGCGGTGGATTGGCTATAAGACTGCGCAGCAAATCATGGATACGCTTCAAGGCCTGTTGCATAAGCCACAACGTCCCCGTATGCCGAACCTACTGCTGGTCGGTGATCCCAACAACGGGAAGACCACTATCGTTCGGCGCTTCAGCGACCTGTGCGGGCAAGGCTATGTGAATGAAAATGCTGAACCCGTTAAACCGATCATACTTGCCGAGGCTCCACCCAGTGCCGATGAGAAGGGCCTCTACATGTCCATCCTTGAGCGCTTCTTCACGCCTTATCGGGCCAGTGATCCTGTCTCCAAGTTGCGCTATCAAGTGATTCATTTATTCCGAGCATGTCATGTGCGCATGCTCATCATCGATGAGTTCCATTCGCTTCTTACTGGGTCCGCAGTTAAGCAGAGAGAGGTAATGAATGCAATCAAATTGCTGTGCAATGAACTTGCAATTCCAATCGTGGGTGTTGGTACACGTGAAGCTGTTCGTGTCTTGCATTCTGATCCACAGCATGCAAGTCGATTTGATGTGTTGAGCCTTCCGGCATGGGAGCTGAATCAGGACTTTCAACGTCTCTTGGCTGGATTTGAAAAGGTACTTCCACTGAAAAAGCCTTCTCGACTGCATGAGCCAGAACTTGCATCATTGTTGTATGCGATTTCAGATGGTAATTTGGGGAACCTTCATCGTCTCTTGGTTGAATGTGCCAAGCAGGCAGTCATAAGTGGCAAGGAGCAAATCGACAAATCCATCATCGATGGTAAGACTTGGATTCGTCCAACGCGTGGTATCCGAGAAATGATGATATGAAGACTCGCTGGGCGGTACCTGTTCCTCTTTTGCCGAACGAGTTATTCTCGACGTGGCTCGTGAGGGCGGCACTCTCGCAAGGATGTGATCCGTTGGTGTTGACCGGGGAGCTATGGCCCAGTTGGAGAGTTTGGACAAGAGATCCAGATCGTGGTTTGAGCGATGAGTACCTTTCCGCGCTCACTGTAGTTTCAGGTATCGAATCCGCGACGTTCCATTTGGCGACGTTGCGTCCCACTGCAGTAGCTGTTACACAGACATCAATAGAGAATTTGGCGATTTGGCCATGGGTGCTTGCTTTCGGATCAAGGAACCGGAAGCGGCACGGTGGGTTGCAGTACTGCCCACATTGCTTGCAAGGCGACAAAACACCCTATTTCCGATTGGAGTGGCGGTTGGCTTGGCATACAACTTGTCCGATTCATGAAGTTCTTCTCATGGATCGTTGCCCCAATTGCAACGCCCCCTTGGAACCACATCGCCTTTTGGCTGAAGCAGGGCATTTGGCGGTGTGTGCGACTTGTAAGGGGGATTTGCGAGAGCGTGCTGTTATGGATTCTTCAATTGAGGCGCTTGCATTTCAGCGTTTTGCTGATGAGATTCTGGAAAGTTGCAATGAACTCTCGAATGACGGAGTCGAAAGTGTAGGTGGCTGGTTTGATCGCGCTCGAATATTACTAAGGATCTTCCGTCGTACCGCTCATGCAGGTTCTTCGTCGACCGGACTTGTGATGGAACTGCTGCCAGTTGGCGATAGAGCTAGGTTGTTAGCGGGTGTTTGGAAAGATATTTATAAAGACCATGAGCGCTCGTTATCCATCCCTAAGCAGTCCAAGGCGCGAATTAAGCGCCGTGAGTCCCATGTGAGTACGAGGCATGGCCATACGAATCAGCCCCGATCACGGAGTGTTGTGGTACGTATGTTTGCTCGCTTGCAGCGAAGAATGTTGGTGTCCGTCCGATGAATATAAATCTCAAGCCTGATCGCTGTGATGAATGTGGTCTACAGATGGTTAAAGCCCATCGTGTTCATAAAGAGCATCGCTACTGCGTGACCTGCTATTCCCGTGTCTTTAAACGTTTAATGTGTCCGAAATGCGGAAACCTTGCGCGACTTTTGAAAAATGATGAAGCGGCCGTTTGTCGCGCTTGTGAGAACAAAAAGCCCTGTGTTCGTTGCAGTAAGGTGGATTACGCAATCGGCAAGATTACGGCTTACGGCCCAGTATGCAATGCATGCGCGCATCACTTCAGAAAGCCTGAGCCGTGCGAGGTGTGCGGGGAGTTCTCAACTAGGTTGACTCGTCTTCGTAGAGTTAATCATGATCATCGCATGTGTCCTAAATGCGCAGTAGCTGATCAAGGTACGTGCCAAGCTTGCAGGCGCCATCGGTTGCTACAGGCTTCAACTGACGGTCGGATGTTGTGCCATGCTTGCTTAGAAAAAGGCGAGATCCCTTGTCCTAAGTGTTTGATGCCCATGCCGGCAGGATATGGCAAGCAATGTCAGCGTTGCTACTGGAGACGCTTGGCAGAGAAGCGAGTTCAAATGGATTGTTCTGCGTTCGACGCTTCAAAAATGGCCAGTCACTTTGAGGCTTTCGGCAACTGGCTTTTGGATCAAGTTGGAGAACAAAAAACTGCACTGACGATTCATGACTATTTGCCGTTTTTTTTAGAAATTGAAAAGCAGTGGAAAGACATTCCCACGTATGCACAACTATTGACACATTTCGGAGCGGCCAAGCTGCGTCGCGTTCTGCTGCCTGTGCAATGGATGGAGGTCGCGGATCTAGTCGTTTCTGATGAAGAAGCAAAAGTTGCCGATTCGGATCGACGACGCATTGCTGCTACCTTAAATAGTTTGGCGAATGGCGCCAAGGCGCGAAATCTATTGGATGGATATCACAGCGTACTGATGAAGAAACTTATAGCGGACCAGACAACGTTACGTTCTATCCGGTTAGCGTTGACGCCTGCTGCTGCATTGCTGAATATGGCGACTGAAATGAAGCAAATGCCGCCAGATCAAAGCGTACTAAAAGCGTACCTAGCAAAAACACCAGGTCAAAGGGCAGCCGTTTCTGGGTTTGTTCGACATCTTCGTGACAAGTGCGGCGTCGAAATTTTCTTACTTAAAGCCGAGCCAGGAAGGGCTAATCAGCAACGACGGAAAAAGTTAGAAATGGAGATGACGGCGCTTATGAAAGAGCCCAGTGAAAGCCGCGAATTCAAGCAGCGTTGGCTGTCAATTGCTCTCGCGTATTTTCACGGGCTTAATAGGAGGGTTGGAGTTGCGATTGCTGAGACTTGTGTGAAATATGCAGATGATGGATTGACTGTCGAGTGGGATGGGCAGTCTTATTGGGTGCCGTCATTCCCAAACCATGTATTAGCGAAACATGAAGATTAACGAAGTAAGTATGCGTCACTGACAATTCAAGTTTCAGTGATATTCATATGTCTATAAGTTTGATGCCGCTCGATCGATGCGATGAATATCATTCAAAACATATAGCAGAAGGTCATTGATGTCTTCGCACTGGCAGCAGCTTCCGTTCTTCAATACACGAAATAAAAAGATACTCAACGAGTAGAATACAGGCACGATTGAGTTTTAATCGCAGATTTCTGCTGATGAGTGGGGTTTTTCGTGAATCCATAATTGCAACTTGTTTTGAAGAGGAAACTCATTCGCAATTGATCTTACTCGTTTAGCAATAAATTTCGCCCTATCCCCATATATAAGGAAAATAGCATTCTGGTATTTTCCGCTATCGACAAAAAAGGATAGTGTAGTTAAATCCTTTCGAATACCCTTGGTCTCTACATTGCTTGGCTTGACCTCAATGACTGCAAAGTTCTTTTCCATATCGCCTGGCCCATGCACCAATAAGTCGGGTTTGTGTTTTCCGCGCCCAAGTGGGCTGGGGTGACCTGACTTGTCCACTTCCCCATTCAATACAAATTGCGTATTTGGCCAGCAGCACCTCATTTGATGGTAAAGCTCATAGCAGTAAACACGCTCTCGGTAAACAGGCTTACCTCCATCAATGGGAAGTTTGAAGTAACAATCCGAAATGTTGAAAGTCGCGGTTCTCAGTACGGAATATAAATCCATGTTTATTTACCCTAGGAAATTATCGAAATTCATAATAATTTTATATATGGATAATCATTAACTTTGGCCAAAGCCAATTTGGCCCTTGGTAATAAGGACCAATCTTCGCCGGACAAAAGTCCATTTAAAAAAACAAAGGTCATTCCTTTTTGAATCGATCCAGCATCGATATAAAAAACTTTTGGCAAATTGTCAAAACGCCTCTGTAATACATCGGCGACTAATCTTGGTTTGACACCTGCCTTATCGGCAATCATCTTGTATAAAGTCGTCACTTCTTGAATAGGAATGTGAACCCCCCAGTAGGATTGCATCTCAATGAATTTTTCATAAATTAAGTCCGCCATCGAGAGTGACAATTTTCTTCCTACAAGTGCTATTCCCTGTTGCTTTGGCCAATCGATAGGAGAGTTAAACGGAATATTTGCAATTAAATTCGCGTCAATAATTGCATTGGTTTTTGGATACTTACTCAATAAAGTTAAATTAATACATGTAATCGATGCTAAGCATTTCTCAGCTCGAGCGTACGTAAATGTAAGCCGCAACAACTGACCGAGAGTAGGCGCGCCTTTATGAAACGCCAAGTCAATGGTGGCTTGATCGAAGTGTGTTTTAGCAACAATTATCTCTTTAAATTTAGCCATAGTAAATGGCATTTTATTGGCATGCGCACAGGCCTCATTCGCAATTACAGCATAAATGGAATCCAAGACATCATTTTCAATTAACGCGCCTTTAGCGTCTTCTAAATATTCAGCGTATTTCCTGTTCAGAAGATTGACCTGTTTGCTCGTCAAAATAAATTGACCAGGAGTAATTAACTGTAGTGTTGCTAACTCCGCGGCCTTTGCAGTCATCGGAAAAATATTTGGATTAATAGACTCCTTTAAAGTCACTGCCATAGGATATTTAGGCAGGTATCCATTATTGTTTTTAATTAAATAGGCGTCTGCAACTAATGAAAATTTGAAGGGTGAAGGAGGTAAGCCATCTACACATTCATCTAATACATCAGATATTGCGTACAGAGAAGATTTACTGACAGTGCTGTCATCCAATTCTGTGATTGTGAAGGCCAAGGGGTGTAGCTCAGAACTGTGCATATTAAGGAACAACGACGGCATCGGAAGCATGCCCCCATTGTTAGCCAGACTTTCACATAACTTTGCATATATCGCATCTGCGAAGGCTATATTAGAGAGAAAGGCGTGATCCTCACCTGGAGTCAGCTCGACAAGATTTTCACCTACTTTGGATTGAATGATTACCATATCTTTTGGTAGATTAACTTTTCTGCCAACTTTAGAAATCTTGCGTTCCCAGCAGTCAAATGACTTGGTAAAACGAAGCCAGGTTGAATCCCACTCAAAGTCTTCATTTAGTCTGAATGCCGGGATTTGATTTACATACTCAGTCAACATAATGAAGCCCATAGCAACTAACATTTCAATTGTGTTGGTCTGTTCCCGTTCATTTAGATTTGTTAAGCTTTGCATTTGCGCTAATTTCGGAAGGGTTTTTCCATTTTCGAAATCAAATGCAAGAATGATACGGTAGATGTATTCGTCTAATTTTGAGGTAGGGATTTTGAGATTGATTTTTGATAATTCACTGATGTCGTCATTTTTATTGGAGTTAAATATGCTTGCTTTTTCAAATTGAATTTGGTGCAACAATTTAGCCCGAACTTGTAATGCCTTGGATGAAAATGTTTTCTTAATCTCTGCAGTTGAAATTTGGTGCCCCTCCATTTTTTGAAGGTATCTGATTCCTTGTTCTATATCAGGTGAGCTACTCAAGTTCCAAATATTATCAAACCATTCATTTAGTTCATTTACCAATTTGTGCGATTCAATCAATACGCCCATTTCTATTCGAGCAAGAATGCCCGTAGTGGTCAAGTTAGCCGATCCAACGTAAGCGCTATCAGCATTGATAACAGTCTTTGCATGTATGGAAGGATAGTGGTGGATATGCATGATATTAGCTTGAATGAATTCCCAAGCTTTATATCTTTCGACGATGACCAATGAAGACAGCCATGCTTCAATGTCTGAAATCAATTGCCATCCTGTGCTCACGTCAATCAGGCGTTTTAGATAGCTGAGACCAATATATGGACTTACAATTTTTATGTTATGTCCATCTGCTATATGCAATATGGCATCATCAAACGGCGAGACAGCTGTCTCTTTTGACGGTGAATGATATATAAGTCTTGTCATGAAATACGTCCTATATCAAATAGGAGAAACAAACAGAATCAAATCAAGTGTGGCACGTGATGATTGAATCAATGTAGCCTTGAATTAGTTAGTTGCATGATTTGCTATATCTATTCCTAGACCATTTGCTGATGAATTAAGGAGTAATCACTCTTTGGTCAAAAGCGGCTATTGCATTATTTATGCTTATTGGCCACGTCTGCTGCTGGTTAGATTGCCTTTCAGTTGATGACAATCAAATAGATGTACGATCGCGCTATACAAATATGTGGCAACTTAGGACCGTTAAGAATGACGGGATTAGGTTTTACGACTGGTGGGATAGAAGAAGCGTATGCACTGTGGGGCATTTCTAGTCGTCAAGTCTCATGCATATTACGCTTCTCGCTCATCAGACCAAGAATTAGTCTGAATAGTTCTGCTTGATACAAGGCGTCCTCTAGCGCGCAATGCGTTCCCTTTTTTTTGGGGGCCAGTCGTTTTGCCATTTGGCTAGAGGTGGCCTGGCTCCAAGTACAGCCAGTCGCGCCCATGTAAATGGCCTTGATGTCTAGCGCCGTGTGTCCAAAGGGGTTTCTTCCACAAAAGCGAATGAAGTAATAGTTGACGAAACTCCAATCGAACGGTGCATTGAGACCAACAAGAACTGCCTTGGTTCCTTTCGGAAGCGTTTCTTCCAGCCAATTTGCGAATCTTGACATAGCAATCTCAGGCTCAATCCCATTGCGTTCGAGCGCCTCCATAGAGAGTCCAGTGACCGCGAGTGCCTCGGGAACTGCATTGCTATTGAGTGGTTTAAATTGAACTTGGAAAGTTTTTTGGTCATCGTCTATGACCGCAGCGCCAAGAGAGAGCATGCTGAACTCCCCCGGAATGGGTCCAGAAGCCTCAATATCAACCGAGATGTAGTGCTCTTTCATCGAGTTAGATAGTAACGCCCGTTTGGGCGGGTGACATTGTCGGGCTCTCCAAAAGCGCGCTCCACAATTTCGTACCGTCATGTACCCAGACACCAACGCTTTCCGGAGCGACTGCTGTGCCGATGATGATAAATATCAAACCGGCAAACGAATCTCTGCCAGCCAAAGCATGATCCGATGCAAGCTTGATATCGTCTAACGAGGGAGTAGGAATGGGCTCCGGATGGGTATGCCAGAAGCCTAGGCAATGCAGACCATCCTTGAAGAGATTTTCTCGCTCTTGGGCGATGACGGGCATGTCTAGACGCAGACCATTTCGAGTGGCAATGCGAGCAGGTAGCTTGGTTATCGCATCGATTCTGATTTTGTCTGTTCCAGGGGCGCAGGAAAAGATTTGACCAACAGCCTCCTTAGCCCACCAATGACGCTGCGCATGTGACTGCAGAGTTTTGATTGTGTCGATTGGGAGTTCGAGTGCCCATGATGCCCCAGGAATGCGATACACGAGACTGTTGCTAGCCAATTTCGAAAAGCTCCATATATTTCCTCGTTAACTGCACGGCGTCTAAACCTGAAGCTACCGTGGGCACTAATGCACCGGGCTTTACCTTTACCTTTAGGCCTTCAAAAAAAAGTGCCGAACGGATAAAACTGCAAACGACCGAGTCTGTGATGGTGCCATCGAGAGTTGCAAGAAGCCGCTCGGTCACGAAACCTGCAGCTTGGGACACGTCCGCAACTCCATAGGAATGGAACCCAGCGTTGCACGCCGGTAGCTTAACCGCCGTGTCGTCCGGCCATTCGGCAATGTTCACTTTCAAGTAAGGGTCGTCTGTGGGCCAGTTGTCGCTGTGCTGCAATATCAACACATGAGCAGCCGCGCAGAATGGTTCCATCCAAGCGTGCGCGACAAGACAGTTCCCGAGACTGTGTTCACGTAAGTGCGCAAGGGCCGTCCGTACCGAACTCTCTCCCGTGCAATCCACGACCAAGTCATAGGTGCCTGGTTTGCACATTTCCCGAAGCCAGTCGGTTGCCAATGCGGGGATGGATTTGACGGCAATACCGGGCACTAACCGTCTGATCTGAGCGGTCAAATCACCTGACTTCAACGAGCCGATGTTACTTGCGCCGAGGATGTGACGGGAGCAGTTCTCTGGTTCGAAGAACTCTTTGTCTAAGAGGTGCAGTTCGCCGATCCCTGCTCTAGCGAGTTGCTCTGCGACAGGTGCGCCCAAGGAGCCACAGCCCAAAACTAGAACGCGCTTCTTTCGCCGTTTTTGTAGTACGTCAAGCTCATGGTCACGAGCCAAGGCCCAGTTCGCATCAACACGGTCAATGGGAACTGGGAATATGGCTGGAGAGGTGATGTGCGCAACAGGTGGTGGATAAACCAAGTAGCCATAACAGGTTCTGCCCTGAACGAGCACGATTAGAAAGCAACGTGAGTCTTCTTTATTTTTTTCTATCCAATTCAACACTGAGAGGGTGTGATCTGTAGTGTGAGCAATTAAATCCTCTAGCTGATTAAAGGTTCTAGGCCAGTTTTTTGGAGCCCAGCTTTGTTGCGTTGGAAGTGGCACGTAAAGGGCGCTGCCGCGGACCAAGGTTCCGACATTCCAGCCGTGTCGCGCCGCTAGTCCGTGGGGATCATCTTCCCCTACGGTAGCCACGACTAGGTCGCTGCTCGCTTTCTGGTTTTTTTTAAAGTACGCTGCTACTCTCCCTTCTTTGACTCCATTAAAGTCGGTAAGAGCAACGCGAATATTCGACGCTCCAAGTGCGCCACGAACAGGTTTTTGTTGAAGGCAAAATCGCAACCAGTAGGAAAGACTTTCTCGATGAAACTCGCCGTCCGTCCAAGCTGGGTTTTCGGAACTCATCCAGAAGGTGCCCAGACGGTGTAGCACTTCTTTCACCACCTCTACTGGATTGGCATAGTCACTTGGTGCGCACTCAACACCATGACAAAATCGGCCGTCTTCCTCTATGTGTGGTAGTACGAGGCAGAAATTCTTGTCGAAGCGCACCTGCGGCGGTGTCGCTGGAAAGTCTTTAGTGATGAGGATGCTGACGCGCAGACGACCATGAACCACATGTTGCAGTTCGAGATCCCAAGATGCTACTTTGCGTCGAGAGTCTGGCTGTTGGGTGCGAGTTGCGAATACAGCAGCAGGACCGTCTAGCCAAGCCTCTATGGTGGCGGCGGCTTTTTCGAAGGGAGTCAGAGTTGCACCAATTTCAGGCAAGTGTATCCCTTGAGCCGTTCCGGCGTGGAGCCTGCGGCTGGGCGTTGGGCTGGTTTGGCGCAGTCGCCAACAGGCCCGACAGGATAGCGGGCATGACGGGCTGGCTGTCTTTCCAGGCTTTGACGCCCGGCGTACCGAAGACAGCGTGGATACGGCCTTCGGTGCGCTTGGTGTAATCTTCGGAGAACATCGCATCGAGATCCACCACTAATTGGTCATGCCAAATATCGAACTCGCGTTGGGGCAACCGATCACCTGAGTTCCAGCGATCGGCGAAGTTTTCGCCACTCTTGGCTCCGCGCATGGCGGGGTTGAATACGTAGCTTTTGTCGCCAATTCGTTCGATGAACTTGGGCATCCGGTCAATTACCTCGAAGGCAACCTCGAGGGCAGAGGAGTAGTTACTTCCATGATTACTGACCAGCTCGTTATAGGCATGAGCAGCCAGAGTGACCAAGATAATAGAAATTGGGCGCGCATCGCGTCGCTCCTTCGGCAGATTCTTGTAATGTCCATCGCGGTGCAGCTTCATTAGCTGTACTAGGCGACGCAGAATGTCGTCTAAAGGGACTTTCGCCTGGGGAACGGGGTCGATAGTCACATGGAGGGCCTCCATTGCGATGGCAGACTTAACTATCTGCTCTTGGAACACGAAGCGCTTATCTGCGATGCCGCAAAACCAATCAGCGAACTCCTCAGGATTCGACGGGCTCCAAACTTTTTTCGGATCCCGCACACGCAGATCTGTTCCGGTGATGTCCTCCGACAGGGGAATAGCCGGCGTCACGTCGAAGTAGAACGGCTCGTTTGGGTATTGCAGTCGCCAGCAGCGATTCTTGGGTTCTGGGTCGCCAGCGCCAGGAATGCCACGTAGTGCTCTACCGAATTCCTGGAAGTACTCCTCGGAGTCCTGCAGATCTTCGAACTCAGGTCCACAAAGCTTAACAACGATGTCTAGGTCGAATTTTTCGCGTCCGTCGCCTGCTACGGTCGTTTGCGTGCGCATGGAACCTTGAACTACGACATGAGCGTCAGCCGTCTTTGATCCCTTGCCCATTTTTTGCGCAACATGGCGCCCCAGCTCTTTATAGCGATCGACTGCAGCCGCGTGCTTGTCTTTGGGAAGTTCCAGCTTCACTAGCATGCGAGCGATAAAGTCTTCCCACTGAAAATTTTCGTTGCGTTGTGTCAACGATTTAAAGATTGGGTGCAGGTGCTTGGATGAAACGTGAGGTGTAGTCTGCATGTTCATAATGATTCCTTTGTTAAGCGGCGAGGTCGGTCGGCTTTGATGTCAACAGGTATTGCACGGGTGTGTCGCCCTTAGGCATCTGGATGCTCCACGGATATGCTGGAAGCTGGTCAATTTCTCGTTGGTAGCAGCGAAGATCAGGCATATTCCTGCCGTCATAGGCCATCCCAAAGCGGATGGAAAGTGTCGCCGGAGCGGCCAGAATGAGGTGAACAGTTTTCACGCCAGCGTTGGCAAGCGTCGCAAGCGTATGTAGGAATTGTTGCGTTAGCTCAGCTTGAGCTGCCTCTGACCAGAGGGTATTAGGCAACGGCTTTTCGAGAGCCAGACTGACTAAAGGCAAATTGGGGAACGTGGCACTGATGTCTTCCATTGCGACTTGATAGGAAGCAGAGATGGCTACGACTACTTCCCGAGCATCAATTGATAGTTCCAAACCGGAGATTTGGAACCGACTGCCATCGTCACTTTCTGTTAGCGCTTTCCACAACTTATTGGTGCGCTCCCAGTCATACAGCTGAATGGCTCCTTCGTCGTCCATGAGCGTGCCGGCATAGAACTGCAGAGGGACTTGCATTACTCCCCCCGCAACGACGGTCACGTTCTCCCGAGAGGTGTCGGCGCGCAACTGCCGTAACTGACGACGTACGTGTGCTAATTCCAGCAGCGCCTCTGTTATCTGCGGAGGCTTAACGGATAAGAAGGGGCGAACATTGACCAGGCAGTCCACACGTCGCCCCAGCAAAGAACGGGGCAAGCTGCTGAGAAGGGGCCGGTCAGACGTGTCGACCAACCCACGTAGCTCGATGACTATTACGCGACGCACATCACCTTCGCGCCATTCTCGCCCGTACGTCATCACCACCATCCTCAAGCCGATGACCCACGTTACGCACATTAGGCATGTCACCAACGAAAGCAAGTTCCCCGTGAGCCCCTGCCCAGTTGAGAATTCAAAGACCTCGAAAATGCCTGCAACCCCTTTAGCCTTGATGTCAACCCCACTTCCTATCGACATGAGCATTACGCTACTTATGGTTATAAGCGCTATTCCAAAGTGTCGCGGTCGCAGAAGATATGCGATAAATTGTTCGATGATTGATTTAAGCCAATTGATGTTCATTTGTAACAAATGATACATATAAATAATCAACTTAAAAATCACTTATCGGCTCAACGCTTCGTAGGAGTCAGTTCGGCATGACTTATGCCGCAGGATTTTTTCGATGTAGATTAAGGGTTTATTCAGAAAAATTTATACCCATTTTCCCGAGTGCATTAAGTACGGCAGATTCACAAGGCACCTCATCGCTAGTGGCAGTGGAGTGTTTGAATGCGGAAGCTTTTCCAGGGCAATGACCGACGAGCTTTCGCAATACGCCTTTTACCAGTCGAATCTCTGATAGCAAGTGTCGTAGCCAATCGTGAAAACTGTTTTGAGTATCAAGAACAAAAACTAAGCCTTGATAAGACTCTTCGGCATCTTCAACTTCACCGCTTTTATTTTTCTTTAGTTGCGGACGGCGCTGAATTTCTAAAATGTAGATTGGCTTGTTATGTACAACTATTCGAGCGACCAAAATACCTCGGACGTTTTGAAGTGTGGTGACATCCATATAGAGCCACTTTCTGGTTGTAGTGTCAACCAAGTCATCTTCGCTAAATGGTTGGAGACCTATGAGCTTGGGCTCAATTTCACTTCTATACCCATCTTCAAACGTGAACCACTCAACGGATTCAATTTGGTCTGGGTACAATTTTTTCAGGCGCAACATTGCGTTCCACATATCGCGCAGCATGCCCAAAGATTCCATGACTGGCTTAGCATGTATTGCTGCATAGCCAATGCCTTGATTCTGGCTGAATGGGTCTCCACTTGAGAATGCTGATGCATCCGTCCCGTCGACTTTGGGGCCAGCCGCGCTTATTGCTTGGTCCTTGCGCATATTAATAACGGCGCGATGTTCGCCCAGCACTTCAAATTCGGGGTCTTCAATTTCTACTGATAGAGCATGCGGGTCTGGCTCATCGGTGCTAGCTAATTGAATGATTTGGGGCAGTTTCACCAGAGTTCTGTGAGGCATGCCAGCCCAAGCAGAGGGGGCGCCATCTGGTGCCGGTGTTTGGGCATTGTTAGCGTTCTCTCTTCCTCTAAGGATGCTGTCGCCGGATGGATCACTACATCCGACAACTTGAAAAGCTAGGAATGATTTGCCTTCATCAAACCAAACGCCTTTCACTCTGAGATCTGCTGGGCCTTCAAACCACGGTGCAATCTTGATGAAGCCGATTCGTTCGCCGTAGGATCTGTAATGAGCTTCTAGCTCCGCATAGATGCTCTTGACTGCAAATCTTGTGTGTGAATCATATTTGGCGTGAGCAAGCAGCACTACATCGGCATTAACTAGTCGTTTGCGAAGTCTGACCTTCCATTTAGGAGGTTCTTCGGGTTCCCCCAATGGAGCGTAGAGGCGGGAGTTAACGCATTCATCCCAAGAGTAGGTGGCAAGAACACGTCTTAGTTCTGCGGAGCGGCCATAGCATCGAGTGAAGAACTCCAGACACGGAACAAGTAGCTTTCCGCCATCGGGTAATTTGAATTCGAGAAGCCAATTTTTGTCTCTCGCATAAGCTAAAGGGTAAATATTCTCGGGGTATGGTGGCGCGACTCCTTCATTGGCGGAGAGCCCAAACGAAGTAAACCTCCAGTTGTGCTTAGAGAAGTTGACAGAGAAAGTCTCGGCGCGTCGGATAACTTCAGCTTGGCATAAGTTGTTCTGCCACACCGTACCAAGTCTGACTTGCCCAAGTGCAGTTAAAGGGATTGCTTGGAGTTTGACCTCATCGGACAGGTAATCGCTGTTCAGGAGCTCCCGAAACCCGACAACTGCTAATGGTTGGGTGCTATCTGCACGGTTCTTGGTGACGCCGCAGTACCACCAAGCTATCCAATTTCTGTCGCTGGGCAACGTGGTCTCAAGTTTGATGACTTTACTGACCCGTTTAAGTTTCTGGCGTAAAGGGATGGGCAAGATATACCTCAGAAATAAAATGCTACATGTGAGTTGCAGTTATTGCTATTTTGTCTTAATAATTTGTATATCTCACACCTCCGCCTACCAAGGCCACAGACGTGGCCGTGTGATGTGGGCTGCGGGTAGGCCGCTGCATCCATTGGTTCAATTCAAAGCGTCCTGCTAGGCTGGCGATGGCCGCACTTTCTAAAGCTTCGTCCAAGCTCATATCCGGCAGCAAGGCGGCAAAGCGCTGCGCGAGCATCGACTTGCCAGTCCCGGGCGGTCCTACTAATAAAAGAGAGTGTCCGCCAGCTGCGGCGATCTCTAGGGCGCGACGCGGAATGGCTTGGCCTTTGACATCGGCCAAGTCGAGGCCGCTTGCTTGTGGCATTGGCTTGAGCGCGGGAGCCTCCACGCGACACCAACCCTCGGTCGTGTGAGTGGTGTGCGTGACCCCTTCTTCGCGTTGAGCGACTACACCTTTGAGTTCTGGCTTGGCAAAGTGGGCCACCACATCACTCAAGTGCTGGGCTCGGTAAACCTCAGCGGTAGGTACTAGCGCTGCTTCTTCTGCGCTGCCAGGCGGCAACACCAAACGTGTGCGCACACCAGCGCCGCGCAGTGCCAGCCCCATGGCCAGTGCACCACGTACGGGTCGCAACTCGCCTGACAACGACAACTCACCCGCAAACTCATGTTGTGCCAAAGCGGCGATATCCAATTGTCCGTGTGCGGCCAAGATGCCCAAGGCGATGGGTAAATCAAATCGCCCCGAGTCTTTGGGCAAGTCGGCAGGGGCTAAATTGACGGTGATGCGCTTGTTGGATGGATAGTCGAGCCCCGCGTTTTGAATGGCGCAGCGCACCCGCTCGCGTGCCTCTTTCACTTCGGTATCGGCAAGGCCCACCAAGGTCAAACTCGGCAGCCCATTGGCCAAATGCACCTCCACCGTCACGGCAGGCGCTTGCAAACCCAAAAGCGCACGACTGTGAATCAAAGCCAGTGACATACAACTTCCAGTTCCAAGGGTTATCCCCATTG
>JACCDV010552453.1_pt1 | contig 17885 bp, 15 predicted proteins | sample 7446131 | NCBI WGS metagenome assembly JACCDV01 (sample SAMN15323448, study PRJNA562643) | freshwater metagenome | isolation source: river surface water | place: USA:Blue River Watershed | collected 2017-08-17 | reverse complement strand
CGAATTGCAGTAGGTAATCGAAAGAATTTTAAAGGGGTGTTGCAAGGCCTGATATCTGGGGTTGTCAACACACCGGATGCAAAGTTTAGTTTGTTATTTGAGGCGAGCGATGGCTCTCCAGCCGAACTGGAATTTAGTTTGTCTGAAGTAGAAAAAGCTCGTTTGGTCCCTGTTATTGATTTCAAAGGAAGAAAATCATGAGTCGTGAAGTTCTCATGTTGGCAGAAGCCCTGGCCCGTGAAAAAAATGTTGATCGTGAGATCGTATTTGAAGCTCTTGAGTTGGCGCTTGCCTCGGCAACCAAAAAACGGTACACCGAGGATGTTGATATTCGAGTTTCGATTGATCGCAACAGCGGTGAGTATGAGACCTTCCGCCGCTGGTTGGTGGTTCCCGATGAAGCTGGTCTTCAGGAGCCCGATAAAGAAATTTTGCAATTTGAGGCCAAAGAGCAAATCTCCGATATTGAGACGGGCGATTACATCGAAGAGCAAATCGAATCCTTAGCCTTTGGCCGGATTGGTGCCCAAGCCGCTAAGCAGGTGATCTTGCAACGCATTCGCGACGCCGAGCGTGAGCAGATTTTGAATGACTATCTGGAGCGCGGTGAAAAAATTATGACCGGCACCGTCAAGCGGGCGGATAAAAATGGCCTGATCGTGGAATCGGGTCGTGTCGAGGCATTACTGCGTCGCGATCAAATGATCCCCAAAGAGAATTTACGCTCTGGCGATCGTGTGCGTGCTTATATTCTGAAAGTGGATCGTGAGGCACGTGGTCCTCAAATTGAGCTCTCGAGAACATGCCCTGACTTCTTGATTAAGTTGTTTGAGAACGAAGTGCCTGAGATTGAGCAGCGTTTACTAGAAATTAAGGGCGCTGCTCGCGATCCTGGCATCCGAGCCAAGATTGCTGTAGTGACCCATGACAAGCGCATTGATCCGATTGGAACCTGCGTTGGTGTACGTGGCACTCGTGTAACCGCAGTGCGTAATGAAGTGGCGGGCGAGGCTGTTGATATTGTTCTATGGTCTGAAGATCCAGCCCAATTTGTGATTGGTGCATTAGCGCCTGCACAAGTGTCATCGATCGTGGTTGATGAAGAGCGTCATGCGATGGATGTGGTGGTTGATGAAGAAAACTTAGCAATCGCAATTGGTCGTAGTGGTCAGAATGTACGTTTAGCTAGCGAGTTAACCGGCTGGCAAATTAACATCATGACCCCAGAAGAGTCTGCCGAGAAGTCAGAAAAAGAATCCGTGGCGGTGCGCCAACTCTTCATGGACAAACTCGATGTGGACCAAGAGGTCGCTGATATTTTGATCGAAGAGGGCTTTAATTCTCTTGAGGAAGTTGCCTACGTGCCGCTCTCTGAGATGCTTGAGATCGATGCATTTGATGAGGACACGGTTAATGAGTTACGGACTCGTGCGCGCGATTCCTTGCTGACCATGGAGTTAGCAAAAGAAGAGCGTCTTGAAGAGGTCTCGCAAGATTTGCGCTCGCTTGAAGGTCTCTCCACCGAATATATTGCAACCTTAGCCGAGAACCAAGTGCATACGCGCGATGATCTGGCTGGATTGGCTGTAGATGAGCTCGTTGAGATGACGGGTATGGATGAAACAGCAGCCAAAACGCTCATTATGAAGGCGCGCGAACATTGGTTTAATGCATGAGGGGAAGCGCATGGCGACAACAACTGTAAAAGCATTAGCCGAGGAGCTCAAACGCAGCCCCGCTGATTTATTGGAACAACTCAAGGCCGCTGGAATCGATAAGGAATCCGAGGCTGACAAGATCACCGATAAAGATAAGACCGCGTTACTGGCTTACCTTCAAAAAGCACACGGCAGTGCTGAGCCTGGTGTGCGTAAAAAGATCACTCTTACCAAGCGCGAGACCAGCGAAATCCGTCAAGCAGATTCAGCGGGGCGAACCCGCACCGTGCAAGTTGAGGTGCGCAAAAAGCGTGTTTTAGTTAAGCGTGATGATGCTGGTAAGGCAGATGAGCCGACTGAGGCAAAGCCAACTGCAGCAGTTGAGACCAAGCCTATTCTTTCCGATGAGGAGTTAGAAAAGCGTGCCGCGGAGGCTGCTCGTCAAGCGGAACTCTTGGCGCGACAAGAAGCCGAAATGAAAGCGGCGAGTGAGGCCAAGCAAAAGAAGATAGAAGCTGAGCAAAAGCCAAGCAAGGTAGAGGCCGAGCAAGAGGCTGCTAGCAAAGAGCAGGCCAAAAAGGAGTTGGCTGAACTGCAATCACGCCGCGCGGCGGCAGAGGCTGAGGTGTCGGCAATTCGGGACATGATGAGTGCCCCGGCGCGCGTACTAAAAGCCCCAAGTGAGATCGCGAGTGAAGAGGCTAAAAAAGGCACTTTGCATAAGCCAGTTAAAGCAGATGGCGGCGATGATAAGAAAAAGCCCACGAAGGTTGGCGGCAAACTGATTAAGTCTTCTGAGACTTCCTCCACCTGGCAAGAAGAGGGTGCAAAGCGCAAGGTTGGCCTAAAAACGCGCGGTGACCTTACTGGCGGCTTAGGCGGCGGATGGCGAACAGGCGGGGGTCGTAAGAAGCAGCAGCATCAAGACGATAACCCAGCGAGCAATTTCCAGGTACCCACTGAGCCGATTGTGCGTGATGTGCATATTCCGGAGACCATTACCGTAGCCGATCTAGCCCACAAAATGTCAGTCAAGGGTGCTGAGGTCATCAAGTTACTCATGGGCATGGGTCAGATGGTGACGATTAACCAAGTGCTGGACCAAGACACTGCGATGATCATCGTGGAAGAGATGGGCCATAAAGCCCATGCTGCTAAATTGGATGATCCAGAGATTGATCTTGGTGCGGCGGCTGAAGATGCCCCATTGATGCCAAGACCACCTGTTGTAACCGTAATGGGTCACGTCGATCACGGCAAAACATCGCTCTTGGATAAGATCCGAGTTGCGAAAGTGGCCGCTGGTGAGGCAGGCGGTATTACACAGCATATCGGCGCGTATCACGTCGAGACTCCACGTGGTGTCATCACATTCTTGGATACCCCAGGTCATGAAGCCTTTACAGCCATGCGTGCACGTGGTGCAAAGGCGACCGATATCGTCATCCTAGTGGTGGCTGCTGATGACGGTGTGATGCCGCAAACGCGTGAAGCGATTCATCATGCGAAAGCCGCCAATGTGCCCTTAGTGGTAGCGATCAATAAGATCGATAAACCCGAAGCCAACCCCGATCGCGTGAAAACCGAACTGGTGAGCGAAGAGGTAGTACCTGAAGAGTACGGCGGTGACTCACCATTTATTGGAGTATCTGCAAAAACTGGTGAAGGTATCGACGCCTTGCTTGAAAACGTGTTGTTGCAAGCGGAAGTGTTGGAGCTTAAGGCTCCTAAAGAGGCACCTGCCCAGGGGATTGTGATTGAAGCGCGCCTAGATAAAGGGCGTGGTCCAGTCGCTACTGTACTTGTTCAATCTGGCACATTAAAGCGTGGCGATATGTTATTGGCTGGTCAGTCCTATGGTCGTATTCGTGCGATGTTGGATGAAAACGGCAAATCAACCAATCAAGCAGGACCATCGATTCCGGTTGAGATTCAGGGTTTATCGGAAGTGCCCGATGCTGGAGAGACCTTCCAAGTAGTCGCTGACGAGCGCAAAGCCCGTGAGATTGCCCTATTCCGTCAAGGTAAGTTCCGAGACGTCAAGTTGGCCAAGCAACAGGCGGTCAAGTTGGAGAACATGATGGAGACCATGGGCGAGGGCGCCGTCGAAGCTAAGATTTTGCCGATCATTATTAAAGCCGATGTGCAGGGTTCGCAAGAGGCTCTCTCACAATCTCTGCAAAAGCTTTCTACCGATGAGGTGAAGGTGCAGATCGTACACGCTGCCGTTGGTGGTATTACAGAGACTGACGTCAATCTCGCGATTGCCTCGAAGGGGGTGATTATTGGATTTAACGCGAGGGCTGATGCGGTAGCACGTAAGCTGGCTGAGAGTAATGGCGTAGATATTCGCTATCACAACATTATTTATGATGCGGTCGATGAAGTGAAAGCAGCCTTAAGCGGCATGTTGACACCAGATAAGAAGGAAGAAATTACTGGATTGGTTGAGATCCGACAGGTCTTCCATGTGTCCAAGGTTGGGGCCATTGCAGGCTGTATGGTGCTCGATGGGATCGTGCGCCGTAACTCACGAGTGCGCTTATTACGCGACAATGTCGTAGTGTGGACCGGTGAACTCGACTCCTTAAAGCGCTTCAAAGATGATGTGAAAGAAGTGAAAGGTGGATTTGAATGCGGCCTTTCCTTGAAAAACAACAATGACATCCAAGAGGGTGATCAACTCGAGATCTTTGAAGTGACTGAAGTAGCGCGTACTCTTTAATCATCATGCACAAAACCAGTCCTCATCGCCATCAGCGTCTCGCAGATCAAATTCAGCGCGATCTTGCAGAGTTGATCCCCCGGGAATTACGTGACCCCTTGAATGGTTTAATTACCATTCAAGCGGTGGAGCTATCGCCTGATCTCGCGCATGCGAAAGTGTATTTCACGGTTTTGGGTGGTGATCCACAGTATGCGCTGGGATCGCTACAAGAGAAAGCCGGATACTTACACTCTCTTCTCTTTAAGCGGATGCATACCCATACCGTACCTACTTTGCATTTTGTGTTTGATACCTCGATAGAGCGGGGCGCAGAGATGTCACGATTAATTGATCAGGCCTTGGGCTCAAAGCCCAATTAATTGTGATGGCGCAACGAATTGATGGGGTGGTCTTACTAGACAAACCCAATGGTATGAGTTCCCAAGGTGCGGTCACTGCGGTTAAGCGCTATTTTCAGGCAGAAAAGGCTGGTCATACCGGTACCTTAGACCCAATGGCAACCGGTCTGTTACCTATTTGTTTGGGTGAGGCCACCAAGTACTCTCAAGATCTTTTGGATGCCGATAAGACCTATATTGCAACTCTACGTTTTGGGATCGAAACTGATACGGGTGATGCCGAAGGGCAAATATTGGCAGAGCGATCGACTGCCGAAGTAGTGGATGATTTGATGGCCAAAACACTCTTGGAGGCAATCCTACCTAAATTCATGGGTGATATTGAGCAGATTCCACCAATGTACTCGGCATTAAAACGCGATGGCAAACCCCTTTACGAATACGCCCGTTCGGGTGTGGAGATTGAGCGTGAGCCCCGAAAAATTACTATTTACTCGATTCGTCTTGTCGCTATTCATTGGCCCCATGTAGAGATCGAAGTCCACTGCAGCAAGGGAACCTATATCCGGGTCTTGGCTCAAGATATTGGTAACGCATTGGGTTGTGGTGCACATTTGAGCGCCTTGCGACGCACCAAGGTTGGCCATCTGAGTTTGGAGCAGAGTTGCACCCTAGAGTCCCTTGAAAATACCTCCACGGTATTGCTCCCAGTCGATGCCTTATTACAAACTCTGCCTGAGTTGACGGTAGATGACCAACAGGCCAAACGCCTAGAAATGGGTCAGCGCGTACCGTGTGCCCTCAATCGCGCCAGCCAGTGGGCTAATTCTTTATTTCGGATTTATCGCAGCCAAGCTTTGCCGCAAAACTTTATTGGAACGGCAGATTGGCGCAGTGGGGTGTTGCACCCCCGACGATTTATCGCTCAACGACTTTTGAACCAAAACTAATTGATCTTTTTGTAAAGCAACTCATGACCAAACGCGCACTTCGTAATATCGCCATCATCGCCCACGTTGACCACGGCAAAACCACTCTGGTTGATCAACTCTTACGGCAATCTGGAACCTTTCGTTCGAATGAAAAGATCTCCGAACGAATCATGGATTCCAATGATCTCGAGAAAGAGCGTGGTATCACCATCTTGGCTAAAAACTGCGCTGTGGAGTATGAGGGTACACACATCAACATTGTGGATACCCCAGGGCATGCGGACTTCGGCGGCGAGGTTGAACGCGTTCTCTCGATGGTCGATGGTGTATTACTGCTGGTCGATGCGGTTGAAGGCCCGATGCCCCAAACCAGATTTGTGACAAAGAAAGCCCTTGCCTTGGGTTTAAAGCCCATCGTTGTCATCAATAAGGTGGATCGTCCTGGTGCCCGTTGTGATTATGTGATTAACGCAACCTTTGAGCTCTTTGATAAATTGGGCGCAACCGAAGAGCAGTTAGACTTCCCGGTCATTTATGCCTCTGGCTTAAATGGCTATGCCGGCACCGATGAGAATGTGCGTTCTGGCAATATGCGTCCACTCTTTAATGCAGTACTAACGCATGTGCCAGTGCGCGATGATGAAATCGATGCCCCATTGCAGTTGCAGATTTCATCGATTGATTACAGCAACTATGTGGGCAAAATTGGTGTGGGTCGGATTCGGCGGGGCAAAATTAAACCCGGTACGGATGTGGTCTGCATCAATGGACCCGATGGCACACCTTTTAAGGGTCGCATCAATCAAGTGCTGAAGTTCAAAGGGCTTGAGCGCGAAGTGGTTGATGAAGCCATTGCGGGTGACATTGTTTTGGTGAATGGTATTGAAGACTTAGCAATTGGTACCACGATCTGCGCACCTGAGCAGGTCGATGCCTTGCCGATGCTGAAGATCGATGAGCCAACCCTCACCATGAACTTCATGGTGAACACCAGCCCTCTGGCTGGTCGTGAGGGAAAGTTTGTGACCAGTCGGCAAATTCGGGAGCGCTTGGATCGCGAGCTCAAATCCAATATGGCGTTGCGGGTACGTGATACCGATGACGATACCGTATTTGAAGTATCGGGTCGGGGCGAACTCCATCTCACTATTTTGGTTGAGAACATGCGACGCGAGGGTTATGAGTTAGCGGTGTCACGACCCCGTGTAGTGTTTCATGAAGAAAATGGTGTGAAGTTAGAGCCCTACGAGAACCTCACGGTGGATGTGGAAGATTCCACACAAGGTGGGGTGATGGAAGAGTTGGGTAAGCGCAAAGCCGAGCTCCTGGACATGGTGAGTGATGGTAAAGGGCGTACGCGTCTTGAGTATCGGGTTCCAGCGCGAGGCTTGATTGGATTTCAGGGGGAATTTATGACCCTGACCCGTGGTAACGGACTCATGAGCCATAATTTTGATTCGTATGGCCCCGTCAAAGATGGAATTTTGGGTGAGCGCCACAATGGCGTATTGATTAGTCAAGACGATGGCGATGCGGTTGCCTATGCATTGTGGAAGCTACAAGACCGTGGCCGTATGTTTGTATCACCCGGCGACCCTCTCTATGAGGGCATGATTATTGGGATTCATAGTCGTGATAATGATCTAGTGGTGAATCCCATTAAAGGGAAGCAGCTCACTAACGTGCGCGCCTCTGGAACCGATGAGGCAGTGCGCCTTGTACCGCCCGTGCAACTCACCTTGGAATACGCTGTGGAATTTATTGCCGATGATGAGTTGGTTGAGGTTACCCCAAAGAGCATCCGCTTACGCAAGCGCTTCCTGAAAGAGCATGAGCGTAAGAAGGCCTCGCGCGAGGAAGTGTAAGTCGGATCCCCATCAGAAAAATGTAGTAACATTGCTACATTTAATAGGTTATGGAGAATGAAGTGCCAAAGACCTTATCAAGCCGAGAATTTAACCAAGACACCAGCGGTGCTAAGAAAGCCTGTCAATCAGGCCCGATATTTATTACGGATCGCGGCAAGCCCTCGCATGTATTGATGCGATACGAAGACTACCAACGCGTGATCGGTCAGCAAAAAACCATCCTTGATCTTGTGGGTATGCCTGGATTAGCCGAGATCGAGTTCGAGCCTGAGAAAATAAAGCGCTTAACGAAGCCAAGCAATCTTTCCTAATGTACCTTCTCGACACCAATGTCATCTCTGAGCTCAGAAAAGCGGGCACGTCCAAGATTCATCCACAAGTTCATGATTGGGCACAATCGATTGCCCCATCTCGGATGTTTCTCTCGGTGATTAGTATTCTAGAAATTGAACAAGGCATTCTGTCGGTTGTGCGCCGAGATAAAAAGCAGGGCCAGTTATTAAAAAAATGGCTGATGCAAATGATTCTCCCGGTATTTGCTGATCGAATTATTCCAATTGATGTTCCAATTGCACTTCGCTGCGCTGATCTCCATGTTCCCAATCCATCTTCTGAGCGAGACGCCATGATTGCAGCGACAGCGATTGAGCATCGCCTGACACTGGTTACGCGCAATACCAGCGATTTTGATCCAGCTAAGTTGAAGTTAATCAATCCTTGGGACTGATTGCATGAGTACCAAGCGCTTAGCCGTTGCTCCCATGATGGAGTGGACCGATCGCCATTGCCGGGCATTTCATCGAATGCTGACCAAGCGTGCTGTGCTGTATACCGAGATGGTAACTACGGGAGCGCTTTTACACGGCGACCAGGCACGGCATTTGGATTTCAGTCATGAAGAGCACCCAGTGGTTTTGCAACTCGGTGGGAGTGATCCTGCTGAGCTCGCCCAATGTGCAGCACTTGCCCAACAATGGGGCTATGACGAAATTGATCTCAATTGTGGCTGCCCCTCCGAGCGGGTCCAAAAAGGGGCGTTTGGGGCATGCCTAATGGCTGAACCCGAACTCGTAGCCCAGTGCGTGAGTGCGATGCGTGCTGCCTGCGATCTGCCGATTTCGGTTAAGCATCGTTTGGGGCTTGATCAAATGGATGCGGCCCAATCGTCGCGTGACTACCAATTTGTATTGGATTTTGTATTGGGAGTAGCTGCTGCGGGGGCTTCTCAGGTTACGATTCATGCTCGCAATGCGGTCTTGAAAGGCCTATCACCTAAAGAAAATCGCACTAAGCCCCCATTGCACTATGAGGTCGCCAAGCAATTACGTCGCGATGCACAAAAGCGCTATCCAAATCTAAACGTATTACTCAATGGTGGCTTAGAGTCCAATCACGATATGGCGCAGCATTGGTCTGATTTTGATGGTTTTATGATTGGTCGCGCCGCCTACCATTTTCCGGCGTTGCTATTAGGTTGGGATGATCTCATTGAAAGTAATGGCGATGCAGTGGGTTACCTCTTTAGTGAGGCAGACTGGCACCGAGTGCAAATTGGCTTGATTCAATACAGTCAAGCATGGTTGGCCGATTGCCAAGCCAACCACAAACCGTTTTATCTTGGAGCCATCACCCGTCACATCATGGGCTTAGCGCACGGGCGCGCTGGATCGCGCCGGTGGCGTCAACGCTTATCCGATCATCATGCTTTGGCAAAAGTGAAGACAGCCGATGCTATTGAAACCTTCTTTTTGGAGGCCAGTATGGAGCTGGGAGATTGGGCGCTATTTGAGCCCCCGTCAATCGGTTCGGGAGCATAGTCGTTATAATGCGTTTGTAGCAATGGTGGACGTAGCTCAGTTGGTAGAGTCCCAGATTGTGATTCTGGTTGTCGCGGGTTCGAGTCCCGTCGTTCACCCCATTCGCTACTGACTTGGTCTCACGTCAATTACCTCAATAATCGCCGTATTGCGATCTGCTTCCCCGATGATGAGTTCACTGCGGTCCTGAACAGTAGGGATCACAATTTCTTCACAAATTGGTTTAGAACTAAACACGTTAAAGAAGCTGCAATCCTTTTTGGTCGCTGCGGATGTGGCATGTTCGAGCGGGGAGCGCCCTGTAGTCACGGTTGAGGTAACGCTAACTGCGGTCATTGGGCTCGCTGCCGCCGCAGATCCTGCAGCGGTACCGACACTACTGGCGGCTGCCATGAGAGGGGCCGCACAGCCCTGTAACGCGACAAGGCTGATTAAGATAAAAAAACAGAGTAGGGTGAGCGCCCCTTGGTTGCTGATTAATTGCTTAATTGGATTAGTTTGCGCGACACGCAAGGTTATAAACTCCCGCCGGCCAATCGCCGCTCACGATTGCCTCAAAACTGCTATTTGGGGTCTTGATTTCATCAACCACCTTGCCTTCACCACGCTTACCCGACATAAATTTGACCTCTAAGGGGCGATATTGAACTTGCCCGCAATGGTATTCATTCAGGCCAATGATGGAGTTCACGGGTAACTTAGTTTTAGGTTCAACCCCAGGCTTCTTCAGATCGAGCATCGATAGAACTTGTACCTTATCCCCAGATTTCTTGATACTAGATTTATCAATCAAAATCGTGATGAATTCATTGCTTCCCAGTTCATCCCAGGCAGCTAAAGCAACATTAGAGGAAAGAGCAAAGATTGAAACACTGAGAAGTTGAAGAATAATTTTCATGATAATCCTCTGTAATTAATAGGGATTGTAATGGGTCGATGCCATAACTCAAAACGACTTAGTCTTGAGGACCAATTCACGCTGGACCTGTTTGGGCTTCATTGCCAATGGGATGACTTGATTTTTTGCCCATGCATCGCTTAGATTGCGATAGCGTTGACTTTGAACCCAACCGGACTGACCTGTCGGAAACATGAAGACCGATTGTTCTGGATCATTTAGGTCATAGATTGCTCGCAGACTGGGCGCATGATTGGCCGCAAAAGGCGCTTTGGGATTGTTCAGCACAGGACGTCCAACATTGACCGTAAAGGCATCTCCTGGAAATGGGACGCTAACATTAAATAGTCCCGACAGGAAGGGAATGTTTTTGAAAGGACGATGCTCGGAAACGGCGTGATGCGCTTTACCCCAGCGCCAATCATTCGCGGATTTTCCATAACGTTGACTCAAATCATTTAAGGCACGCTGCAATGCGAGATTGGCGGCACCTTGGCAATTTTCTATCTCAGTTGTGGTGTGCACATCACACCACGGACTATTGGGATTGCTGATTTGATTGAGGAGCGCTCCCCGAAAATGACGCCTGCCATATTCCTCGGTAAATGAATCCCCCAAACGAGAGAATAAGATTCGTGTTAATTGATCAACCCAGGCATTGAAGACCAAAGCCGCTACCGAATCCGCACTCATCCCTCCATTAAAACCATCGATCGCTGACTGGATACTAGGCTGCAGGGCATGACCCGAGCGAGCACTCTTGAATAAGGCCAAGAGGGGCTGCGCCCCCAAGGAAAGCACATCGCCTTGCATCGTTTGCATGGAAGCACGATCATGTTGGTCTTTTGCCCCAATCATCGCTTCGATGCGGTCGTATCGAAAGGGGAGATCCCAATCTCCAGTTAGTGGGTTTGGATTCGTTGCAGAGATAATTTCTTGATTGGCGCTTGCTAGCCACTCTGAGCTTGGATTCGAAAAGCTGGGCAATTGCTCAAACGGCACGTAGGTCGTCCAATCATATTGGCGCTCCCACCCTAGAGCCGGCGCAACCCCATAGAGACCTTGGTGTAGTTGCCTACGGGGTGCAATTCCAGCAACTTGCAATGCAATATTGCCTTGAATATCAGCCATAGCCACGCTTTGCATTGGAGCATAGTGATGACGCAAGGCAGCCTTCAATGAGTCAATTGAATCGGCACGATTCATGAAAATACCGCCCATCAAAGTTTGGTTCTCGATGTCCAAGGCCGTCCAGCGTAGGGCTAGTGCATAACGCTGCGTATCAATCACTTTCTTAGCGCGGAAATGACTATCCGAAATGATAGGACCATGGCGACTTTGCCTAACCACAAATCGTAGCGGTGGCTTATCTTTAATCTGAATAATCTCCTCGCGCGCCAAAAAAGAGATCGCACCGTCTGGGCTAATATATTGATTGGGATTGCTCGGATCAATCTTTTCCAAATAAAGATCTTGCACGTCGGGGCCAGTATTGGTAAATCCCCAGGCAATTTTGTCGGTCCTTCCCAAAACAATCGCCGGGATACCTGGCAAGGTGGCGCCAATTACATTTAAACCCGGAGCCTCTAGGTGCGCAAAGTACCAAGTTGATGGTGCACTTAGACCCAAATGCGGATCATTCGCCAGCAGAGGTTTACCCGAGACCGTTTTTTTGCCTGTGAGTACCCAGTTGTTGGAGCCCAAGCCCTCTTGCTGATCGCTTAGCCACTCAACAGTATCAGCCTGTTTTAGTAAATAAGGCTCACCCTCTCGAGATGCTTGAGCTTTAGATTGAGCGGGCCTAAAAACGTGATGCTCGCGATACAGCTTGGCAAAATCCATCGAAGTAACTGGATTGCTACCAGGGTAGGGTGGCATGACTTGCCAAATCTCAGCCGTGTTGAGATATTGCGAGAGCTCTAAGCGAAATAATTCTTTTTGCCAGTTGTCACCTAGATCCAATGCCATCATCAGAGACCAGGCAACGCTATCTGCGGCAGACCAATAACCCGGTTTCGATCCAGTCAAAAAATACTCGATTGGTAAAGCCCAGCCAAGTGACTGATTGCCAGCATTGATGCCATCCGCATAGGCTTGAATTAATTGTTTAATTTCTGGTGGATAGCGTTCGAACTGTTTTTCAGCTGCCTGTTTAATGCCTAAGGTGCGGATAAAGCGATCAAGCGAAACCGTGCGCTCACCCAAAATTTCAGAGAGACGCCCTGAAGCTAAGCGCCGACTAATTTCCAGTTGCCAAGAGCGTTCGGTAGCATGCACAAATCCCAGAGCGTAATACGCATCTCGTTGCGTTTTTGCTTTGATGTGTGGGACATCGTTCTTATCAAACTGAATGTTTACCGCTTGAGCTAGACCGGCACTAATAAGCGATCCAGAATAATTGGATTTGGCGCTCATCCAGTAGCCGACCACAAGCAAAGTAATCAATGCGATTAAAACTACAAACGCAATTACAAAAAAGCGTAAGAAGCGCGATAGTTTAATCATCGATCTAGAGGATTTCATCAGGACTCATGCTGGCATAAAAAACCCCGCCGAAGCGGGGTTGAGATCTCAGACTATTACTTGTACAGAACCCCTGGTAACCACAAACCAATCTGTGGGAATGTGTAGAGCAAGACAATAGCAATTACTTGGATGCCCATGAATGGCAACATGCCCATGAAGATTTGATTTAAGGTGACGTGCGGAGGTGCAACGCCTTTGAGGTAGAACGCTGACATCGCAACCGGCGGTGAGAGGAAAGCGGTTTGCAAGTTCAGAGCAACCAATAAACCAAAGAACAAGGGATTGATACCAAAGTTATCGAGTAATGGTACAAAGATCGGCATGAAGATCACGATGATCTCAGTCCACTCCAGTGGCCAACCCAATAAGAAAATAATGATCTGAGACAGTATCAAAAACTCAATCGGGCTTAAGCCAAGCGAGAGCACCCATTTCTCAACCAAATCTTGACCACCCAATAGGGCAAAGGCTGCTGAGAAAATCGAGGATCCCACAAACAACCAGCAAACCATTGCTGCGGTCTTCGCAGTCAGAAACACGGACTCTTTTACAACCGTGATATTCAACTGCTTATATGCGGCAGCTAAGATAAAGCCACCAATCGCCCCGACAGCTGCCGCCTCCGTAGGAGTTGCCAGTCCAAAAACAATTGAACCCAGCACAAACAGAATGAGTACTGCCAGCGGGAAGAACGATCCCAATAGCATCTTGAAAATCTCAAGACGAACCCAGGTGAGTAGGGCGTAGTAGATCAATAGAATCGCTCCAAGGATACCGGTCATGATCCAGAACCATAGGGGGGCATCAACTGGTTTGGGTGGCTCGGCAGATTTTGCAGGTTCTTCGCTAGCACTTACTTGCGCAGTCGCAGGTTTTTCATCCTCAGCGCCCGGTGGGAGCGAAAGACCTGTGCTTGAAGATTCCTTTTCAGCGCCGGGAGGCTCGCTAAGACCTGTTGAGCTTGATTCGCCCGAATAATCTGAACCGCTTCCCGCAAATCCCATCGGCATGAGATCCATCTCGATTACTTCAGCGGGTTTGGTCGCAATTTGATACATCGACCCCGTGAAACCAATAAATACGAATAAGGGCAATAGAGTTACGATGAGAGATTTAGCAATCTCTGTGCCACTGACGTTGAGATTGCGTTTGCCTTTCAGGGCCATTAAAAGCGCCGGAATTACTTTCTGGCTTAATTTTTCACCGAGCTCGGTATAGCTCATTGGTAGTGGAACTTTTCGATCCTCTTCAGCCAGTGGTGGCATCAATTTGGGCTTGAGTTTTGCTAGAAGAATCACATAGCCAATGTATAAGGTGGCCAACATGATTCCTGGAAAGAAAGCACCCGCATACAGCTGCACGACAGATACTCCAGCAGTTGCGCCGTAGACGATCAACATGACAGAGGGGGGGATCAAAATTCCTAAACATCCGCCCGCCGTAATGCAGCCAGCAGAGACACGCGGATCGTAACCGGCCTTTAACATTTGGGGCAGAGCCAGCAGGCCCATCAGTGTGACCACAGCACCCACAATACCAGTCGCGGTAGCAAAAATCGCGCAAGTGAAAATGGTTGCGACTGCTAAAGAGCCTGGTACGCGAACCAAGGCGAGGTGCAATGAGCGGAATAACTTTTCAATTAAGTTCGCACGTTCGACCAAATACCCCATGAATACAAACAGGGGGATTGAAATGAGCACATCATTGGTCATCACCCCATACGCACGCTGAACCATGAGCATTAAGGTATTTTGAAGAGCTAACTCGGGATTTTGAAAACTATAGGCAAAAAAAGTAAAAATCATGCCCATGCCCATGAGGGTAAAGGCGGTGGGGAAGCCCAACATAATAGCAACCACGACTAAGGCCAGCATCAATAAGCCAATGTGACCACTCTCAATATTGCCCCACGGCATGAGGACGAGGGTGGCTAGCACCACCAAAGTCATGATGGAGAAGCCGAATAATAGTTCTTTACGCATAGTATTTATTCCTTGTCTTTGCCAACCATGGCTTTGAGGGCATCAACGTCGACTTCCTCAACATCCTGTTCTCGTGAGGGCCATTCACCCTCGCGGATGCATACCACGCAGCGCATGATTTCAACGATGCCTTGGAGTAAAAGAAATACGCCCGCAAGCGGAATAATTGTTTTGAAGGGATAGATAGGAGGGCCATCCGCAGTAATCGATGAATGCTCCAAAATTCTCCAGGAGTCAGCGGCAAAAATGTAGCCCGCATACGCTAACGCAATAATCCCTGGGATGAAAAATACTACATACAAAATCAAATCAAAGATTGCTTGGGTACGAGGCTTTAAAAAGCCGTACAAAATATCACCGCGCACATGTCCATTCTTGGCAAGGGTGTACGCACCAGCCATCATAAACATCGTGCCATACAGCATCATTTGCGCATCAAATGCCCATGCATGAGGACTATTTAAGACGTATCGTGAAAAGACTTCATATCCGATTAGTCCGGTCAAGCCGATCACCAACCAGGAGAAGCAATGACCAACAAAAGTAGATATTTTGTCGACCGTCAGGAATAGGTTTTGCATAACGATATCCTTGAAACTAATATAAGAAATGGGATGGTTAGTGACTAACCATCCCATTGGTTTACTACAACCGGTATTCTATCAAGAAAACCGGTTTTGCTATGCCTGTATTAGGCTTTTTTGGCTGGCTGACCAAAATAGTGGTCATAGGCCATACGGCGCTGAACGTTGGTGTCCAAATCCCACTTCACTGCACGTTTGGCGAAGTTACGCTGTGAGTCAACAATCTTCTTGAAGATTGGGTTCTCAGCTGACTTCTTGGCAACCACGTCATCAAATACTTTGAGCTGGGCGCGTAATACCGAGTCAGGGGTCTTAAAGAACTTAACGCCTTGCTTGGTTTGCATGTCTTCGTAAGCAGAAGAGTAGCGATCCACAGCCTTCCATGACATATCAGCAGAGGAGGCCTCCACGGCGTAGTCAAGGATGTTACGTAGTTTTGCGGGCATTGCGTTGTACTTGGTGCCGTTAAAGAGGATCTCAAACTGCTCAGCATTTTGGTGGTAGCTCTGCAACATGCAAACCTTCGATACGTCTGGGAAGCCCAATTGACGATCTGAAGAGGCGTTGTTGAATTCAGCTGCATCCAAAAGGCCGCGATCCATCGCAGGAACGATTTCACCGCCTGGCAGTGCGTTTACTGAAACACCCATCGCGGTGAACATGTCGATCGAAATACCAACAGTGCGGTACTTGAGGCCTTTCATGTCCTCAATTTTGGTGACAGGCTTTTTGAACCAGCCGAGAGGCTGAGTAGGCATTGGGCCATAGACATAAGACTTCACGTTGGCACCAACGGTTTTATAGAGCTCCTCGAGCAACTGTTGACCTCCACCGTATTTATGCCATGCAAGTAGCATGTTCGCATCCATACCAAATGAAGGGCCTGATCCCCAGAGTGCGAGGGCTGAGTTCTTACCGTAGTGATAAACCACCACGCCATGACCACCGTCTAAAGTACCCTTTGATACGGCGTCTAACAAACCAAAAGCAGGAACCACGGCACCAGCAGGCAGAACTTCAATCTTCAGTTCACCACCGGTCATGTCATTCACTTTTTTCGCGAAGTCGAGTGCGTACTCGTGGAAGATATCCTTTGCGGGCCAAGTGGATTGGAAGCGCAAACTTTGTGGCGCTGCTTGACCTTTAGAAATCATTGGGAAGCTAAGAGCGGCTGCTCCAGCGCTACCGACTGCTGCACCTTTCAAAAATTTACGACGTGGTGCTTGTTTTTTGGTTTCGGACATTCATATCTCCTGGTTAATATCAATTAAATACTGCGTGTAAAGCAGAAGGAAATTGTAGGATTATTGGAAAGAATCATATATGGGGTAAACCCTTTGTTTGCATGGCTTCATGGTTATTTTTAAAGGCTGTGCGGTGAGGGTCAATTCTCTGCTCGTGATACGATTCAATCTGCGATTCATTGTTGCGACGCATCACCATGCGTAAACTATTTATTACAATGTTGGATTGCGTTTGCCCGAGTGGTGAAATCGGTAGACACAGCAGATTTAAAATCTGCCGCTCATAAAAAGGGCGTGCCGGTTCGATTCCGGCCTCGGGCACCAATTACGGATTTCGGACGCAGCGAAATCCGATGTAGACCACCACGGTGTTCTCAGGCTTGGTTGCCACATTCCCCTCCAATTGCTGTTCTGGTCCGTACCACCACGAGGCACCGCGGGTAATGCGCTCACTGTTAACTTTAGTTGACGTCCATTCCCATACATTGCCACCCATATCAAAGAGCCCATTGACGCCTGCTTGGGTAGTGCCGGCGGCCACATGACCGTCGCCACGGAGCAAACTTCCTGCCGGGGCCAAGCCTTTATAGTTTCCACATGCTGAACTTAAGCAATGGGAGCCCTTCGGGGTGCTGCCATTTGGGTAGGGGTAACGTTGCCCCCGCTGAAAACCTGCCGGCGGGGCTTTACGTTGCTCTAAGAAGGCAGCCTCAACCCATTCTCTATCGGTGGGTAAGCGTTTGCCAAAAAACTCGCAGATCGCTTGGGCCTCAAAGGCGTTGAGGTGAACAGCGGGTTCATTATCTCCAGCCACTACTCCATAAGGCGTGCGCCAAGTCCAGCCAGGTTTTTTCACAAAGCCCAATTCATATGAAGTGCCACCACCGGCTTTCTCAGCTGCGCTTTGAAATCCGGTTGCAGCGGCATAGCGTTTGACTTCGCCAATTGTCATCTCATGCTGATCCCAAAGAATGCCATGGACCTCAAGATTGGGGATGGTTGATTTCACAGGCTGAGCGTGCGCATGAAAAATGAATGTCAGCAATGAAAATATGCAAATTTTGTTAATTGTGAGAATATTCATATAAGTTTGTTAATCGCAATCGTCATAAACAAGCATTTTTGCTGAATTCCAAATCGTTTGCACAACGGAATTTTTGAGCAGCCAAGTTCATGAAAAAATACATTCTCTTTCTTCTCAGTACGCTTTTCCTAGCCCAAACGGTTTGGGCGAATCCAGAGCCAGCTAAAAATACTCGAGAGCTAGCAAAGGGGGATGCGCCCATGACTGCAGAGGTATTGGCAGTCTT
>JACCDV011103239.1_pt1 | contig 17936 bp, 18 predicted proteins | sample 7446131 | NCBI WGS metagenome assembly JACCDV01 (sample SAMN15323448, study PRJNA562643) | freshwater metagenome | isolation source: river surface water | place: USA:Blue River Watershed | collected 2017-08-17 | reverse complement strand
TTGATATTAGTGATTTACCTAAATCCGAAGCAGATAAAATATTAAAAGAAACTTTTGATAAATATAAAAAATCGTTTCTATAAATAAAAAAGGCGCAATATTAATATTGCGCCTTTTTTCAAACAAGAACTGGTCTATATTCCTTGTATAACTGCTTTAATAATTCATCATCTTTATCTTGTAATTTATCCATTTTTACATGAGTATGATGTACTTTACAGTTTACTATGCCATTATACCATTGATTACTATTTTCCAAACATCCTAGTTCGATCTGTAGTTTTGTTTCAAGATAGTTGGCTTGACCTTTAGAAAAACAAATATAAATAATTTCCCTTTTAATATCTTTAGTTCCTTCATTTTTTACTAATTGTTTTAAAATATCAGAAGAAGAATAATAAGTTTTCCAGTCAGATTCTACTGTTACTTTTTTTGTTATTTTATTTTTAGTAACTGGTTTTTTAGTTGTAAACATCTTCTGCCCGATATATTTTTTATTATTCTTATTATCGGTAATTAAATATATAAATGAAAAAATTTCCTTATTAAGGTCTATTGTTACATTCCCTTTTTTATCAGTTTTTTCTTTATATAACATATCACTTTCAAAAGGTTTTCCTTTAAACGTCCATGCGCATTCATAACTTCCTTCCATAAAATCCCCCATTCTTCTTATTATAATTTCTCAATAACTTTATCTAGTTCCTTATTTATTTTTGTTGTCACTTTTTTCTTTACCGCTTTTTTAGTAGCTTTTTTTACTTCTTCTTTAATATTTCCTTGTGCCGATGTATCATCCTTAATATCATCTACACTATTATTTGTATATCCTAATGAAAGCAAGTATTTAGTTAAAATTCCTTGATCTCTTAGAATTTTTGCAAATACTATTAAAGTTGGCAGAATAACAGTACCAATAAAAGCATATTCAGTAGGCAAATATTGGTTTATATGTGGTAAATATTGTTCAATCGCTATTAACTGGAATGTCATAACAACGCCTACAGTACCCCATAAATTTTTACTTTTTAATGTGTCTTTCATTTTCTTCTCCTTATTTTGAAAATCCGTACACATATATATTTAGTAATTGCTTTACTTTTACTTAATTAGTTTTGTCTACACTTCTATGTTCCCGAACATCAAAATCTTTATTTTTGTTGGAAGTAATCACTCCATAATCATTTACAACTACAGTAAAACCCTCATCAATAGCTTTATTTATAGCTTGGTTAAATAAGTTATATACTGCTGTTTTTTCCATGCCATATGTTTGTTCTATTCGATTTTCTCTAATTAGTTCTTGATAAACAATGACATTTGTTAAACGGCGTAAATCTTTTCCTGTTGTCAAAACATAATATAGCTGTTGAGCTGTAAATAATGAAAATATTTTTGTATTTGGTTTTACCATTTTATCTAAATCAGGATTTCTCCAAAAAATATCCGTAGCTTCATTATTACTTCTAACTAAAAAACCACGTGATCTATATTCACGCTCAATATCTTTACTATGTTCTGAATATGGAATAGAAATATCAAAGTGACCATCGGATACTCTTTCAAGTATCATCATATCTAGTTGGTCTTGCATTTTATTTATTCTCCATAATTAAAATATATACAAGTATTTAATAAAATAAAAAAGTAATGAGGTGAAAATATGGACATTAATAATTTAAGTATCCAACTTGAACAGTTAGTCGGCGGAATTGTAGCCCTTGTAATTGGTTTTGGTTGGTTACGAAAAAAGTTTTCTTTTGATAATCTTGAGATAACTAAAAGTAATACAGAACGTGATTTAATTGAATTATTAAGAGAACAGGTTAGTGTTTCATCTAAAGATTTTACTGACCTGAAAGAAAAATTATCTGAACTAGAAAAGACAAGTAAAGATATTGGAAGGCAAAGAGATGAAGCCTTGAAATACAATGAAATTGCACTCAAGGACATTCAAAGACTTGAAAATAAAATTAAAATATATGAAGGAATTATTAACCGTTTAACAGAAGCATTAGAAATAACTTCTGAACAACTTAATAATGAATCAGATGAAAATTAATCATCATCATCTAATTCATCTAACATCTGTTGTGGGGTTAATACTTTTACATCACCATTATTAACCTGAATTTGGGTAACTTGTTGTGGCTCTTTGGATGTTTTTGAGCCACCACCACCAGTTCCAATAGATGCAACCCCATATTTGTTATTTTCCAAAAATGACTTGTTAGCATCAACCAGTGTTTTAATATATGATGCACATGCATTATACATCTTAGGGTCTTGGCTGTCTGTCATAACTTCCATAATATCATTAAGCCCATCCATACCTTTTTCAATGATGTTTTTCATATTTTTATTTACATATTCTTGAGCTTCATTGAATTTTGTTTCTTTGGCTTCTTGTGCCTGATTTGCCAAATCCACGGCGGTACTTTCAACAAGTGCTACTTCTGCACTTACTGGCTCATCTTCTTCAAATACGGCTACATTCAAAAATTCACCAATTGTATCTTGACTCATATTATTTTACTCCTCTATTTCTTCTGTAATTGTCCCGTCTTCATTAGCTTTGACAATCATTTTCATAAATTTTTCTTCAAAATCATTATCATTCATTTTTTCTAAATTGATAATAGATTCCTTAATTGATGCATGTTTTTTAACGTCTTGATATAAGAATCCTTTCATTGAAAAAGATAGTTGAAATATAACACTTCTAACATCATCCATACTTCCTTCATACTGAATATCATGACTAAATGACGTTAATGTCAATTGTATATTATCAGGTTCTTCTAGTTCTTCTATGCCACGAACTCTTAAATTTAGATGTGGTGTAAAAAACGGAATTATCTGTTCTATGATTTTTAATCCGTCCCCAATTCTTTTAACAGCAATATACAAATCAAATTGCCAAGATACAGGAGTTCTATTATATGTATACTTCCGTTCCTTATGCATTTGTCTATCTTGTATTTTGTTCAGTGTGTTTGTATGTCGTTCAGGCTCATAGTTCATAGATACCCATTCAAAGCCCATAACAGGCATTGCTACGGGCTTAACCGTAGCTTCTAAGTCATCATATTTGGCAACCTTTTGTAAGAATTTTTCTCCTTGTGCATAATGCAAGGGAACTTTAATTTCTCTACCACCATCTAAGTCAATTATTATATTGTCAAAAACAGTCGAAAAAGCAACTATCATTTTTTTTGTTGTGCCATGATAAAATTTTTTATACATGAATATCTCCTTAAATAATATCTCCAAATGGATTATTTTGTTTATTATTTGAATAATCTTCACCAAATGGATTTTCTGTTTGCACCATGACTTTTTTACCTTCTTCAGTAGATGCATTGTTTATAGTATTTAGGAATTCATTTTTTAAATCCATATTATAATTAGAATCAATATCTTCAATATCAGTATCAAATTCTTCATATGATGGTACAAATGTTTCTGCAATCAGTCTAAAACTATGATTTTTACCAAACTGCGCACGTTCAGGATGCCCCATTGTTACGTTTTTAATCTTATACATCTTATTTATTGTTGATTCATATGTATGTTCAGGATTACCGACATAAATTAAATCGCCTTCTCTAGGTCTTGGCATATCTCCTACAACTTCATTCCATCGAGTTTTAGACATATAAAATTCAGATACTTCATGAAAATTAATTCCTATCCTAGACATATGGTATTGATCGCCTTGCGCTATTTCAGAATCAGGCATATAAACTTCAATTATATAAGATTCTTTAAATTTTGACATTGTAGGTTCATTTAAAATTTTATCTATATCTAAGTTTTCTCTTTTTATATAAACTATGTCCATACCATGTATTTGAATCTGCTCAACCAGTAAATCATTAAATAAATTTTGTTCAGGTACATTTCTTGTTTGATTAAAATACTTATTTACTGCCATTATAGCCCCCTTGTAAATTTGCTAATTATGTTATATACTATTATATATTTAATGAAAACAAGGAGAAGGTAATGGGCAATTATAGTATTTTATATTTTTTATTTGGCGTTTTATTTGGTAGTGGTACAATCCTACTAATTTTAAGATTGATTTCAAATAAAATTAATATAATTAAGAATGATTACGAATTAGTGTTAAAAGGGGATGATGGAAAAGTGGTCAAAAAGCTTGGAAGTTTTAGTAAATTTTATTGGAACGATAAAAATTCTAATAAAGACATTCGTATTTTAATGCAATTCTGTGATGACATTCGAACAAGCCTAATTAGGGATGACAATTACTTATTCCAAATGATTGATGAAAATTATGAAGTCGATTATACAAAAGTTTATTTGATCTATGAACCATCTAAGATTAAGCCACTATAAAAAAAGGACGCTATTATGCGTCCTTTTTTATTTCATATTTATAATTATTTTTAATCACATCTTCAATCAATACTTCAATACTACCTAACATTTCAATAGACATTTTTTTGTCATAGCCACATACCATACCATCAAATTCATAATCAATAAACACAACATGACCACTATTCAAAGCTGTACGAAGTTCTTCACGGCTATTGTTTTCACCTTCAATAATTTTAGATTTGATAATTTGACCAATATTCATGATTAATATCCAAGTTAAGTTAAGTAACAATATGTATATATTATATATAATAAAAACAAAAAAGCAACCCCTAAAGATTGCTTTTTAAATAAAATTATTAAGTTACTGCAATAGTACGCAAGTTATCAAATAACGGCGGTTTTGCAGGGTTTGATGTTCTACCAACAATTTTCACACGATAAGCAATAAATTCCAAATCTGTTCTCCATTGGCTTGCATCTTCCGAAGCAGTCATTTCATATTCAATAAAATCATTTACGCCGTTTGAGCTAATTGTTTTATCAATTGTATCAATTAACATCCAGTCAATATTATTTTCTGAATTAGTTTCATGAACTTCAATTGGTTTAACATAAACATCGAAATCTGCGTTAATATCTTTATATACATCAAGATATATTTTAAGTTCTTGAGCTGAATCTTTAAGCATTACCTTTTTAGTTACATACTTATAAACACATGTACCATTACTGCTAGTTTCAGGAATAAACTTGCCAGTAGCATTAGGTTCTACATTATGTTTAACCATAGATTCATCACTTACTCTATTGCTCACTGTAATCATACTGAATGAATCTGTATTAATGACAGGTGATAAGAAAGAATTTTGACTTTCGAAAATAAGTGTAATATCTGCACTGCGTCTAGTTTGACCAAAGACACGAATTTCATTTTTTGGTGATAGCATTTTCATACTATATGGCAAATAGTGATCAATATTAACTTGGAATTCAACTGGCTTTACAATTTCATTAAGCTGAGTGTATTTTATTGGTGAAAGAGTCATTTTCTCTATTGCGCCGTATGGTAAATACGAGCCACTAATATTATACATTTCATATCTTCTTGAAATATCATATGCCACCCCATAATCACCACCAAAACGACCAGTTTTAGTAAATGGATGTGCAACTTCAATAATAAATGAATCAATTGTATCTACGTCAACCACAACATGTTCATAGTTAAATAATTCAAAACCTGCTCCACCAATATTGTTATACCCAATTACTGTTTCAGGTAATGATCTAATATATCCTAAAGATTCATTAATCAAAATTTCATTTGGAATAGCATTACCGTTTGCGCTCATTAGATTTGCATCTCTAAATGGGCGTGACTTAGTTTCACCACTATATTGTTGATCAAGTTCAAATTTACCATACACATTTTTAAGTGTAATAGTATATTTATTTGCTTGGTCGGTTAGCTCAATATCTGTAACAATACCGCTACCAGTAGGTGTTGTAATCTTCTGTGTAATTTGTGGTGGTGTTGTATTACCAACTTCAATTAAGATTTTAATACCATCAAATAAACTTAAAGATACACGATCTGTAATATTAACGCCGTGGTTAGGGGCATGAATACGAACTCTGTTTCTACCTGTTTCAATTTCAATCGGATTTTTCGCCAGTTTTAAAACTTCTTGTTCAACAGTATTTTTAAGCTTAACTTCCATATGTCTTGACTTAAATACAGCACGATATAGACCATGTTTAATATTTTCATATTGTTCTGCATTCCAAGTTTCGCCATTAATAGACCTAAAGCTACTAAATGGTGTTGGTGGTTCTTCAACTGTTTTACCCTTCATATTTACTACTTCTTCACCCAATCTTGATACCCAAATTCTAGTATCAGGACTATATCCACCAACTACGAAGCAATAACTCACGTTGGCATCTACATATACAGGATGATCAAAAATAACACTAAATGCAGTATCAGATGTTTCACTAACAAACTGTCTCACATATTCAGGTTTATATTCTTTTCTACTTAAAACTGTAGTAGTTGGATACCCATTATTCATAGTTCTCAACTCAACCCATACAACTTCATTTGTAACTGTGTCTACTTCTCTAAAGTACAAATCCAAACGACTAATAAAGCATGATTCTACTACTGTGAATGCTTGTGCTACAGGGTCAATATTCCACCAACTTTGCCATTGATTAACAATAGTTTTAGGCGGTTCACCTTGCACTACAGTTGTATTAGATTCAATAACTTCACCAGTTGAAACATCTTTAATTACTTCTGTTGTAGTTTGGTCACGTGAAGTAATAGTCTGTGTTGTAGTCTTTTCTTCTGTACGTGTCGTTGTTTTGAATTCAGGTGTAATAATATTAAGTGTTGAATCTTGCTTAGATTGATTAATACCACCTGCAAAATAAACAGCGTTTGCACTGGTTGTACATACGTCATTATTACCTGTGTTTTTAGGGTCATCTGTTAATACAAAGGTTTTTTCACCTGTAAAGAATGTATTTGCAGGGATTCTAAATTCACCACGAATTTCACCATTTTCATCAGTTTTTAATGCAATACCACCAAAGATAGATTGATTACGGATTTTTTCAATTTCCATATTATCGTAAATGATAGCTTCAATCATACGACAATATTCATCTACTTTAACACCATCAAAAAATGCATGTACTGTTCTATTTGGCTTCATACCTGATGCATAAAATTCAACAATTCTACTTCTTACATATGGCTGAATACTAACATCTTTTACAATGTCACTAATTTTATATTCATTCACACGTGCTTCCATTGTTGTAGTTTCAACATCCCTAGACTGTGTACTAGTAATTGTTCCTGTTTGTTGGTTCGTTGTAGTTGTAGTCTGCAATAAACCCCAATGATTACCTGCTCGACCAAAGTTCATCCATCTACGTGAATTGAAGTTCGTTGTAGTTGATGTGGTCAAATTATCAGTTAATTGTGTTGTGGTATTTGCATCAGACCATGAACCGTACTTAGCACCAAACATATCATTAGCTTCTGCAATTGATTGAATTGCTGATAAACCAGTATCAATATCAGTAACAACATCAGGCAATCGTTCCGTATCAGACCAAGTATCAATATTTGGTGATAAAACCAAACTACCTTTTTTATTATATACTAGGTATGGGTTAATTGAGATATTACGTGTTGCATAAGGATTTTCTTGGAATTTTTCCTCATCATAAGGAATCATAACAACATTACCTTGTTGTAAAACGTTCACTGAATTTACAGCATCTAGTTCTAACTTTGTAGAATTTGCTACTCCAACAGGTCGCAATTCACCACGGTTAAAGTCAATTGTAGCTCTATATTCAGAATTTAATAAATCACCTGCATCATAATTTGTAAAACTATCTACTAAGAAGCCATTTTTATAACGATCAAAACCATCTTTATCTTTAATACTCATATTTGCAGTATTAGCTTCTCCCAAACTTAATGTTTGGTAATACTCTAACTTTTGAATACGCTTTTCTAAATTACCAATATCACGCATTGTATATCGCTTGTTTTCAACAAACTTGGTTTGAACTCCCTTAATATCAAATGTATATGATTTAAGTCGAATTTCATATAATACCATAGCATGTTCATCAGGCTTCGGTGGTACTGGATTTAATGACGCTGTACCTTTCTTAACATAGATTTCTCCGTTAGGACTAATAGATAAAAGGTCAGTACGTGGAAGATAAAATTCCACATCAAAAATTGCAGTTGTACTTTGCACTGGAATTGCATTATTTGTACTAATAACACCATTCATTAAAACAGGTCTAAAATCAAATGAATCTGATAATCTAAATGTTTGTCCGTTCGATGTTGTATAAACTGGAATATCCTTATATGTTAATCCCCATTCATTTTCTTCATCTAGTAATTGGCTGTAACTATCAACAGTAAAATACCCTGCATTACCTTCATGTTTAAAATAATAAACTGAAATTGTAAGTTTTGTAGTTGCACCAATATTGCGGTTTGTAATACGTCTAATACTCGATTCGGTATAATACATATCTGTCTGACCAGTTAATAATTCATAATCAGATGTAATATCTACAGGTGGTGCATCTTCACTAACCAATAATATTGATTTTATTTGAAAAGCATCTGTAATACCTAATTTAATAATTTCATTTACCTGTCCAGTTGAAGAAGCAGTGGTAGTAAAAGTTTTTAAGTCAACAATCTTGGTATTTTCTGTTTGATCAACTTTTTGAATATTTGAATAAACAACAATTTCCATATTTGCATATGTCGGGCTTGCGTCTACAGTCAAAGTTCCACCAGTTGTCACATAATTACTAGATGTTAATTGAAGCATTTTTTCAGGTACATTTGCTGTTCCAACATATGCAAAGTTATCTTGTGGATTAAACACCAAGAAAGTTTCATTTGTTTGAGCATTAAATGTTACTCTACCTAAATTATCTGTTCTACCTACCAATTTTCTACGAACAAAAATAGTAGTATCACCATTTTCACTATTCGTTACATCACGCAATGACTTAATATTTTCTTGATTAATCGGAAAGATTAATGAAATATTATTTGGGTCTGTGATCTGAGTAATACCATTTGTTTGTACTGTAGATGCTACAAATGTTCCATCTAAAGTTCTACATGATTTTGCTTGACCTAAATTAGCCCCTTGTTTTGTAATTGTCACATCAAATACATATAAACGGTATTGTCCATTAGATACAAATGATTGATCTATTACTTTAACAAAACCAATATTATTACCACTTACTTGAACCCCATTAACTTCACCATCATATAACTGTAATTCAATATTACTCAATATATTCGGGGTGTTATTAGGTGCTACAACATGTGATAATGAAACAGGTTTTACTTCAATAAATGGTCTATTTGAGAAGTATTGTGAAAAATTATCAACTTTTTCTGTGTCACGTGCTTTTTCAAACGTCACTACAGTATCGGACTTAGTTTCGTGTCTATATCCCTTAACATAAGAAATTGCAGGACTAATTACTGCAACTAAATCTTTTTCTTTACCAGTTTCAGACCATCCTTGCGCACCATTTGTTGCAGTTTTCTTTGCTTCATAAAACTTTGTTTTGTATGGTGATAATGTGAAATTACCTGCTTGTTCATAAGTACGGCGTGCAAATTCTTCATTTAACTGCCCATATTCTGCATCAGCTTTCATGAACTCTACTTGTAAACCACCTAAAACTTTAGCTAATAGAACAAAGTTATCACCGTCTTCAGCTCCATATTCACGTGTTACTAAAATAAATTCACCGTGGTATCTATCTGCACCCTTTGCTGATGTATTTGGATACCCTAAAGCATTATCAAATAATGTAGGGTCTTCATCGGCAGTTACAATACTTTCAACAAAATCTAAACCAATTTTAAATTTATCAGGATTTGACACCATCCCATTTTCTTTAAATTCAACATATTTTATTAAAATAATTTCTTGTCTTTGAATATCAACAAAGAATTGATTGTAATACATTTTACCATCGTCAATAGCAAAGAAAGCAGAAATACCAGTTGATGCAATTTCTTTTGGAAGGTTACTGTCGGGACAGCCAGGGCATCTTACTATTACTCTTTTGATAATTACGCCGTTTTTATCAACAATTGAAACAGTTTCACCTGCTAAAAATTCTGTCTTTTCTTCTCCATTATATGAACCAGTAACGTCATATACCATGAATAAAGTTGCAGGGTCTATACTATCTGCATTTGTACCTTTTACAAACTGAGCTTCTACCTTTGAAACTTCGCCTATCAATCTATATGTACTGTCAAATTGCTCAACATCTACAATATCCGTAGTATCTGCATACACATCTAGTAGACGTGCATAGTTACGATATACAATTGATGTACGGCAATTAGATACTTTCGAACCATTCTTAAAAACGTGGTCGGCAAAGACACCAATTTGGTTTTGTAATAGTGATTGAATTACGTTTAATTCTCTACCCTGAACTGGCAGACCTGACTTAAAAAGAACTTTTAGATAGTTCTTTCTTTCGTCAAAATCGTCATAGTATGGGTTTTTATTTAAATCAATTGTCATATTTTTAACCATCCAATTTAATTGTTATTATTAAGTTAATTTTATCATCTGCCGTAACAGAAATAGGTGTATCTAATTTATTAATTGCGTACACTTCTTTTACTTCTGTGGCATATTTTAATTGAACATTTCCGCTATATTTATTATTTAGCCCTGCTATAATTGGGTCATTATACTGATCTAATAATGCGACATAATTGAACTCAATACCATCATAGATATATCCTTCATATGTTTTTGTATCTATACTTTTATTAATTTTCCATGTGTTAGCTCTAAGTAACACACTTGGGTCAGTAGCTTTACCATTCATAGGTAATAGTTGAAGTGATGCAATAATGGCAATATCACTAGAAAACACATAAGCTTTAGCCCATGTATAGCCAGTTCCACCATTTTGTACAGAAACGTCTGTAATACTTCCGTTTAATGTGGTAAAATCAAGGTTTGCCCCGTCACCATCACCAACGACTAAAATTGAGCAATCAGTATACCCTAAACCATTAGTAAAGTCAACAATTTCAATAGCTCCGTCAACAATTTTTAAATTTACTTCTGCGCCTGTTCCATCAAAATTATCACTAATCACTAAAAAATCATTTTCTTTATAACCAAAACCCCCATTAGCACAAGCAATATAGCTAATATTAGAATCTTCATCCAAAGAAATATCAAATACTGCATTTGTTCCTGATGAAGTGATTACTTTATATTTAGGCGGATTAACAAAATTTATTGTTGTTGATTCTTTTTTGTTAATCCTAGCAATTGAACCTATTTCATTAGTTGAATATGCAGAATGTGGAATTGTAATATACTTACTAACTGTACTACCAATATCAACTTCATTAAGCTTTCCAACATATGCCCATACATAACCATCAGGCTTAATTATATTGTTTAACAAAGTCCCATTTGGCGGAAATTTACTTATAGCCCCATCATTATTAGATAAACAAATATAGATATTCTCGCCTACAACAACATGGCACATATCAGATGTATTTGACTTATATTGTGGATATACTTTATCAACAACATAATTATTTCTAAGTGTGACTAATGTTATTTCTGTTTGATCAACAGAAATGGCAGAAATCATGCTGTTATATACTTCATTGGCTACGTCATCACTAATTTTAACTTGACCTTTTTCATATTTATTAGTCATACCAATTGCAAAAGACATTTTAGCATATGGCGTTAATCTTTTCAATATTTTCATTTAAATTTCACCTTTAAAATTTTATTTTCTTACTTATATTTAGAGAAAAAAATAATGCGCCATACGGCGCATTATTTTAAGGTTGTTCAGGTTCAGGCGGTATACCATCTTCTAAAACTGCTTCATTTGATTCCCCCATAAGAGAAATTGAATCTATATTTATTGGTTCGATATATTCAACTAAAGAATCGGCATGTTCCCCACTAATTAAATCCATATCTAGTGATGCTCTTTCTAAAACTTGTATATCAAATTCCTTTGTTAAACCACCTGATGTAACTGTTACTACTCCCGTACCAACTACAACAGCCTTAATTTTACTTGTATCATTATTTATAATTTCCAAATTATTGTTTACAGATAATGTAAATTCCATATTATTCACCATCGTTATAAATTATTTCTGTTTTTGTTTCAACTATAATCTCAACATCTAAGTCTCTTTCATCATCAATATACATATTATCCAAATTATTTATTAAAATATCTGTTACTTCTTCATTAGATTTTGTTATCAAAACATTTGATTCTTGATTATTCATCATAAAATCCATTTCAATCTGACGCAAAAATAACGGAACTCTAACAAAACCATAAGGATGTGTAAGTTGATCTACAAAATAAATATACTTACTTGTTGGCACATTTGAAATAATTCTGTAACTATATTCTTGGTATTCATCACTATCTATAAGAACGCTATTAATTCCTAGCATCCCTTTTCTATCTGTCCACTTATTATGTTTAATATTACCACTAACAACAAGCTTTCCAATAAATCCATAGCCACGACTAGAATTAATACCAATTATACTACTAGCAGAACATAAAGTATAAGGATTTTCAAATGTTATTGTTTTAACTCCACCAACACTAGAACCATATGGATTAAGAATTGCACCTGTTCCATTTTTAGAATACATATTTAATTCAGGATATTCCTTGTATTTATATCCGCCGTGTTTTAGATCAATTTTTAAAATTCCCCCATTTGCGTCTACTTCAAGAACCTTTGCAAATAGACCATTAAATGCAGTAATTCTATCACCAACTTCATAACCAATACCACCATTAGAAATATCAATACTTTCAATTGAACCGCTAGTTATTGCACTAATATAACCTACGCCAGTCTGTGAGCAACCACTTATATTAACGGCTTCATAAAGTTTATAACCATTACCACCGTTTTCAACTTCAATATTAATTGCCCCAACATTAACAACATCAATATTTCTATCTTTGAACATAATTCGAATAACTTCTTCTTTCAAAAAATCGTCTGATGCAAATGAACACTCAATTAAAAGATATTTTTTATCAGCAACAATAACATCAATATTTTCTACTGTTGCCGTTGATCTTGATGTTAATCCAGTAATCCCTGCAAATGTTGTATCAGGGATTACTATATTGTTTGGTGCTGTAGTTATAAGAAAAATATTTTTAGTATAGTTTGCGCTTGATAAGTATAAAAGTTTTTCACGTGGATATTCAACGTTTACATCTTCATTAAATAGCATTCTAAACATTAATTTTAAAGAAGGTTCAGTACCCCTCATAGCAAAAAAATCATTAATCAATTTATATTGTAAGTCTGCTTGAAGCTCAATATCTGCTCCAACATCAAATCCTAGTCCACGTAAAAATTTTCTTATATAATCGGCATCATCCTTAAAACCATATAAATTTTCTTGGAATCTTATTAACTCTGCAACTTCCCCTTCTTCTTCCAAATATCTATAATATCCAATTATAAATTCAGTAAATTCGGGTGAATTATCTCTAATATATGCAGGTATTGAAGCCAATACCTTATGCACCAAACTTATCTTTGTCATTATGTTATCTCCACATTAATTTTTGAAAATCTTACAATATTATTTAAGTAAGTTTCTATATCAGGATTTAATGGATTGCATATAATTGTAATACTATCATCATACAAATCACGTGGAATATCTAAATATACATCACCAGTTTCAAACTCAACAAAACCAATAGAAAACGGCGACAACTTTTTATCATTTTTACTATCATAAACATATATCAATTTATCTTCATTTTTAATGTATGCTTTATTTATTCCATAATCAAAATCTTTTGACGTTACGCTTGAAATTGGATTACCTAAAATAATTCTATATCGGGTATTCTTTCCTTTATCAAAGTATATCTTTTTATTGATTATTTTTCTTGTATAAACAGATGATGTATAATCCGTATCATTTCTTAAATAACTTATAAAGTCTGTATCAGAATAAATTGATTCAAACTTTGTCAAAATATCTTTATTATATTCTTCTGCCTTAATTGTCATCTCTGATTCAATTTGATCATTATCAACCGCCGACAAGCGTGCTTTTTTAACATATATATTCATTTCCAAATTTATATATTCAGGTCTAATAAATTCAATATCTGAGCCAGTAATACCATAACGGCGTACCAAGTTATTTCTAATTAAAGTTTTTGCTGTTTCAGAAATATTATCTGAATTATAAGGCTTTATAGATACATACATTTTTGCATATGATCTTTGTGTATTTTTTTCTCCACCCCATACAGTAATACTTTCAACATCTCTAAATTCACTTATCAAAACACTTTTATAATCATTCTCATTTACTACCCTTTTTTGTCTACGATTATGATTTGGAATTGCATATCTTAATTCTTCTGCTGTTTCTTCATCTGTACCGCCGTGACTGGCTTCATTTGTAGTAACTGTAAATTCTCTATAATACCCAATATCATTAGGATTATTTGAAATTGATGGTGCAAGGGTAAATCTATTAATATCATTACCAACTGAACCCAATGTTGATACAAATTCAATATCAACAAACTGCCCAATTTGAGGTTGTTTACCAAACTTATCTTCGCCAAAGTAAATATCATAAACGCCACTAGATGACATTGAAACATACCATACTTTAGAATCAGGCATAACATCTATCACATCATCTACACGATTGTACATTTCACGTATTGTTGAAGTTTCACTATTTTTAATATATACCTTAATAGTATTAACATCACACCCTAAATCTGATAAACGTACTTTCTGTTTATCACGTGATATTCTAAATGTATTTTTTACTTGGCTTCCTTGATGAATAATCAAGTTTTTAGCTTCAAAAACACCATTGTTATTTTTAATAGTAAAATCATTCATATTATGAAAGATTGTTTTATTATCTGATGTAGAAGTCGAATTTAAAATCGTACCTGCTTTAATTGTTATAAATTTTAAAGTTGGGTCTGCAACATCATTTACTTTAATATTAATATTAGCATATGAAGCAGATTTTCCTTTTACTATATAGCCTTGTCTTTTAGCATGTGATATTAATGCTTCTCTAGTTTGTGCTGTATCGGGGAAAGCTTCATTAAGAGTCAACTTAATATAAAACCCTGTATAGTGGCTATTATACGCTAATATGTTTAATAATGCTGTTAAGTTTGAACCTTCAAAATTATAGTCAATCCATCTAGTATCTTTTTTAAAATATTCTTTAATATTTGTTTTTATGTCTTCAAATTCTAATGAAGAAATTTTTAATTTTATCATTAACGTACTCTCTCTATTGTTTTACTTAAAACATCTTGTGTATTTGTACGCAAGATCGTATAAAATAAGTCTATATTATATTTAACTTGTGTTGCTTCATCTTCAATGTAAGTTACTTCAATACGATCAATTTTAACTCTTGGCTCTAATTCTTCACATATCCATGTTAAATTTGTAATAATCGCCGCTTCTATATTGTGTGACGGCGTTTCAAATAATAATTCTTTTAAAGTAGAATATGCAGATGTATTAAAAGGAATATCTAACTTATTAAGGGAAATAATCCTAAATAATGAACTTCTGATACATTCTCTATTTTCTATTCTTTTTATATCACCTGTTTCAGGGTCAGGCTTAAATGACATATCAAAATCACTATATAAAATTTGATTATTTCCGATTATGTTCATATTATCCCCCTATAAAAACATTACTTGAACCATTAATAACTGTTCCACCACATGCAGTTTTATCAGCCATTCTACCCGCAGGTTTTCCATTTATAAAAACACTACTTGAGCCTTGTCCTAATATAACAGGATGACAACCTGCTTTAGGGCAACAGTGCTGAACATACTGACCGCCTACCATCATTGCTTGTTTTCCATTAGTTGAAACATTTGGTGAACCTATAATTGCATTTGTAGGCGGAAAACATCCATGTCCTATTTGTTTGTCACCTTGTCTTGTTGCAGGTCTTCCCATTTTAATTCTCCGTTATTTCATTACAATAAAGTTTATTCTTTTCCGTAAATGTTGTTTTTATCGCACTTTCCATTTTATCAAAAGGTATTTTTTCCCTTACTGGTATACCTTCTATTATTTTAAATTCTGTTTCCGTTGGACAAGGACATAATTCAGGCTCAACTATATCCCCATAATCATCAAACTTTTCAAAATTCCAAGTATTAGGTAAACAGACTTCACATAAAGCATCTGCCAATTTCATTTAATTTACCTTTATTTCTAATACTACTGATTCCCCGTGTTCCATCATTACATCCCACGGTCCTTTTTCTTTTTCTTTTTGTATAACATCTTCAACATATTTAGCTTCGGGTAATTCATCTACTTCATAATAAATATAAATAAAATGCTTAATATCAACAGCTAAATGTTTTAAATCTTCATCACTTTCATCATCTTCTAAAGGATTAAATGTTATATATTCATATTTAACATTACTATCTCCAATCATAAAATCATAAAATAACTTATTATTTGCATATTCCTTTATTAAAGAATGTGTATTAATATTTTGAACAGACCATGTTCTAAAACTTAAATAATGCTCATAACTTTCTAATTCTATTGTTATAGTATCTTGAATATATCCCTTTGTTTTCCCTTCTGCTATAAATGTGTTATATACATTACCTTCGTCAATAACATCATCATCAACTTCAATAGTCGATTCATGATCTATATAAGAACAGTATTTTATTTCATCATCTTTTTCATTTGTTATAACTTGCTTTGTTTTTATTCCATTTATATTTTTATATATTGTATATTTGTTATCTTTAACTGATATTCTATTACTAGAATTAATGTTATTTGATTCACTAAAATTATCACTTATTTCTAAATGAATAATATCATCATCTATATCAACTGTATCCCAATCAGAAATTTCCCCACTAATAACTCCATCAACATCTTTATCTATTTTGCATGGGTCAGGTGGGCATAATCCAAATACATAAGGTTTATCTACATGTTTAATTATTTCTCCTAAATCTACCCCATTGTCATAATTTTCTAAAAACTTAACTTCTGTTCTTGACCAGTTATTAAAAATTGAAACACAAAACCATTGCTCATCATAGTTTTGTGGCTGTTCGACAATAGAAATTCTTAATTTAAATTTCCATCGTCTACCCCACGGATAAACACTCATTCCCGATTCTTCATCACCCGTAGTAAAAAACATGTTGGCACTTGGTACATCTTTAAATAAATTGTCTTCATCATCTTCTAAACAATCCAAATAAGGTAATGTACCAAATACCATACCACTATAAGTACCAATCTCTAATCCTTTTGGTAAAGAACCTTCGACCACTTCCCATTTCATGTCTTTATCACATTGCTTTCTCTTAGGGTCAGTCTTTAATTCTACAGTTACATCTTGACCTGCTTCCCCTACTTCAGGGAAGAAATTAACACGTCTACTAAATCCATAATAATCAGCTTGCGCCGTGCCTTCATAACTACCACGAATAGCACGCATACATATAATATATGTACCTGATAATAGATCAATATTTGCTTCAATACTTGTACTATTAGAGGTTAGTGTAGAAACTAACCCCATAGTAGTAGCATTATATATTTGAATTGAAATATTAATTGGCAAACTAGGCGTTAATGTTTTCAATAAAAATTTAAAATAGACTGTTTGACTATTTTCTAAGATAAAATGAAGTGTATCATTTTTACTCATATCAAATTCAACACCGATTGGTGTTGAACTGATTACTTCCGAACTTTCCCAAGAAGGATTACTTACGGCACATACTGGCATTAGAAACATCTCCCCTCAATATAATTTAAAAATTTCTCACCTTCAACGTTAGCACCACCAAATTCAGGCGGTATAGGCTGTCCATTTTCCCCAATATCAGTATATTGGTTATCTAAACATCCACTAGATACA
>JACCDV010576613.1_pt1 | contig 17943 bp, 17 predicted proteins | sample 7446131 | NCBI WGS metagenome assembly JACCDV01 (sample SAMN15323448, study PRJNA562643) | freshwater metagenome | isolation source: river surface water | place: USA:Blue River Watershed | collected 2017-08-17 | reverse complement strand
GCTCATGTTCATTGAGCGCTTCATGCAAGAAGTGAACGCTAAACTCGACCGATTGACCTGACCCTCGGGTCGCAGCGCCTCATGCAGGTGGGCGACTTGAACACCACCCCTGATTGACCATGGCGTTACTGCAGATTTCTGAACCGGGCCAGTCGCCCGACCCGCACCAGCGCCGCATCGCGGTGGGCATTGACTTGGGCACCACGCATTCGCTGGTGGCTTCGGTGCGCAACGGCGTGGCCGAGTGCTTGCCGGACGACGATGGACGGGTGATTTTGCCGTCGGTGGTGCGCTTCATGCCGGGGCAGGGCCGCCAGATCGGTTTTGACGCGGTGCAATCCGCTGCCAGCGATCCCGTGAACACGATTGCTTCGGTCAAGCGCTTCATGGGGCGCGGCCTGCAAGACATTGCCGACCGCAGCAAGCTGCCCTACGAGTTCACGGCCAGTGAACAGGGCATGCTCTCCATCCAAACGGTGCAAGGCCCCAAGTCGCCCGTGGAAGTCAGTGCCGAAATTTTGGCCACGCTGCGTTACCGCGCCGACGACACCTTCAACGACGATTTGTACGGCGCGGTCATCACCGTGCCCGCTTACTTTGACGATGCCCAGCGTCAGGCCACCAAAGACGCCGCGCAACTGGCGGGGCTGAATGTGCTGCGCCTGATCAACGAGCCCACCGCAGCGGCCATTGCCTATGGCTTGGACAACGCCAGTGAAGGCGTTTACGCCGTGTTCGATTTGGGCGGCGGCACGTTTGATATTTCCATCTTGCGCTTGACGCAAGGCGTGTTCGAGGTGTTGTCCACCGGTGGCGATTCAGCCTTGGGCGGCGACGATTACGACCAGGCCCTGGCCGATGCCGCCATGGCGCGCCAGCCCGGCTTGCAGGCCGCCACCGCCGAAGACAAAACCGTGCTCAAGGCAGCGGCCCGCGCCGCCAAAGAAGCGCTCACCCACGCCGACGCGGTCACGCTGAATGCCGCCTTGTCCACCGGCAGCTTGTCGGTGCAAATCAGCCGTACCGATTTCGAGCAAGCCACCCAGGCCCTGACGGCCCGCTGCATCACCGCCGTGAGCAAAGCGCTGCGCGATGCGCAATTGGTCAAGGACGATGTGCAAGGCGTGGTCATGGTCGGTGGCTCCACCCGCATGCCGCAAATCCAGCAGGCCGTGGCCGACTTTTTTGGACAGGCCCCGCTGAATAACCTGAACCCCGACGAAGTCGTGGCACTGGGCGCGGCCATTCAGGCCAACCAGCTGGCAGGCAACAACGCCGCGGGCGAATTGCTGCTGCTCGACGTGATCCCGCTGTCGCTGGGCATTGAGACCATGGCGGTTTGGTGGAGCGCATCATTCCGCGCAACCAGACCATCCCGACCGCCATGGCGCAAGACTTCACCACCTACCAGGATGGTCAGACCGCGCTGGCACTGCATGTGGTGCAGGGCGAACGCGATCTGGTGCAAGACTGCCGCAGCCTGGCCCGCTTTGAGCTGCGCGGCATCCCGCCCATGGCTGCGGGTGCTGCTCGCATCCGAGTCACCTTCACGGTCGATGCCGATGGCTTGCTCAGCGTCGGGGCCAAAGAACAAATCAGTGGGGTGGAGGCGCGCATTGACGTCAAGCCTTCGTATGGCCTGAGCGACGATCAGATCGCTACCATGCTGCAAGAAAGCTTCACCACCGCGCAGGCCGACATGAAAGCCCGTGCGCTGGTTGAAGCCCGTGTGGACGCCGACCGCATGCTGCTGGCCACGCGCAGCGCCCTGGCAGCCGACGGTCAATTGCTCAGCGATGCCGAGCGTGCCCGCATCGATGCCCTGATGGCCACTTTGCAAGCCGCCGTTCAAACCGAACAAGATGCCAAGGCGCTGGAAGACTGCACGCAGGTGCTGGCCAAAGGCACCGAGGCCTTTGCGGCCGAGCGCATGAACCACAGCATCCAGAAAGCATTGGCGGGCCAAAACATCCAGGCCTTGTAAAGTCCGAGCTGCACCGAATTCAAAGACACCTATGCCCGTCATCAAAATCCTGCCCCATCCCGAGTACTGCCCCAGCGGCACGGAAATCAACGCACCTGCGGGCACCAGCATTTGCGAAGCGCTGCTCGACAACAAAATCAACATCGAGCACGCCTGCGACATGAGCGCGGCCTGCACCACCTGCCACGTCATCGTGCGAGAAGGGTTCAGAAGCCTCAACGAGATGGAAGAAACCGAAGAAGACCTGCTGGACCGCGCCTGGGGCCTGGAGCCCAACTCGCGCCTGAGCTGCCAGGCCTTTGTGGCCAGGCAGGACCTGGTGATCGAGATCCCGCGCTACACCATCAACCACGCCAAAGAAAACCACTGATCGGGAGACGGGTATGCGTCAAATCGTTCTGGACACCGAAACCACCGGCCTCTCGGCCGAAGGCGGCGACCGCATCATCGAGCTGGGTTGTGTGGAGCTGTATGCCCGCAAGCTCACGGGCAAGAACCTGCATTTTTATTTCAACCCTGAGCGCGACAGCCACGAAGACGCGCTCAAGGTGCACGGCATCAGCAACGAGTTCTTGCGCGACAAGCCCAAGTTTGCGCAACTGGCCGAAGAAATTCTGGACTACCTCGCCGATGCAGAACTGATCATCCACAACGCAGCGTTCGATATCGGCTTTTTGAATAAAGAGCTGGAGCGCGTGGGCAAGAAGCCGCTGAAGTCTTACGTCAGCAACGTCATCGACACCCTGGCCATGGCCAAGGAGATGTTCCCCGGCAAGCGCAACAGCCTCGACGCGCTGTGCGACCGCCTGGAAGTGGACAACTCCGGCCGCACCTTGCACGGCGCTTTGCTCGATGCCGAGTTGCTGGCTGACGTGTACATCAACATGACGCGCGGCCAGGAGGCCTTGCTGATCGATGCAGGCGATGTGGCGTCTTCAGATACGGGTGGCGTGGTGGTCCAGGTGGATCTGAGTGGTTTTGTCTTGCCCGTTTTGCAAGCCAACGAGCAAGAGTTGGCGGCACACGAAGAGGTCTTGATGCAGCTGGACAAATCCAGCGGCGGCAAAACCATTTGGCGCCAAGTCGCTGCATCCTGATTTGATGCATTTGATTTTTTGTCGAAGGCAGATTCAGCCCTCGGTTTTTGTGTCATAATTGCGATCTACGCTGCAAAGCGATAGGGCGATTAGCTCAGCGGTAGAGCACTGCATTCACACTGCAGGGGTCACATGTTCGATCCATGTATCGCCCACCAAAATATAAAAGCACCTTGAGGTCACTCAAGGTGCTTTTTTTATTTCAATTGCTGCCAGGTTCGTGTCGTTTAAGCCGTGAAGTAGCGCCCTGCGCGGTGGTTGATGGCAATGACCATGTTGAGTGCAAAGGCACCCAAAATGGAGAGCAGCACTTGCACAGGACTCAAGATCCACAGTCCGAGCAACAAGATGGCCACATCAACTGCCATCTGTACCATGCCTGCGCGCCAGTTCCGAACCTTTTGCAGATAAATGGCCATGATGCTGACACCGCCCAGGCTGGCGCCGTGGCGGATCAAAATCAAAATCCCGGTGCCTGCCAGCAAGCCGCCCATGATGGCGGCGAAGATGGGATGGATGCCTTGAATTTGGATCCACTGCGGCAGCACTTCAATGTAGAAGGACAACAGACCCACCGATGCAAAGGTTTTGAGGGTGAACATCCGCCCCATGGCTTTGTAGCCAAAAATATAGAAGGGCAGATTGATCGCAAACAGGATCGCGCCAATGCGCCATCCGCTGGGGTAATGGATCAGAAAGGCCAGGCCGGTGGTGCCGCCCGTCAACAGCGATGCGGTTTTGAAAAAAAGTACCGCCAGCGCCACCAGAAGTGTCCCGGTGAACAGGCCTTGTACGTCCTCCCAAAACGAGTGGCCGGATCGGAGTGGGCGTTGCTTATCTGGCAGGTTCATGGCGTGATCATGTGCGTGTGTTGCCCCGTCTGAATTTTTGGGGATGTCTGAAAATCAGTGGTGTTGGGTGTCTCCATCGTGCGTTCGCTGTTGAAACGTCAGCCCTAGAATGGAAAGCAACTCCTTTCGCTTGATTTTGAACCATCCATGCCTTCGTTTTTGGCTTGCATCCTCGATCGATGAACGCGCTTCGTACACCTGATACAGCGCATGGCTGGTTGATTGCCAATTTGCTGGCCCAAATTTCTCTGGGTTTGTTGGCCATGACCATTTGCTTGCCCTCCATGCAAGCGTGGGGGACTGTTTTTGACGCCACGCAAGCCGATGTACAGCTGACTTTCAGTGCCTATGTGGTGGCCTATGGTGCTTTGCAGCTGGTGTATGGCCCCATGTCTGACCGTTATGGGCGCAAAGGCATTTTGCTGATGGGGCTGGTCCTCGCCTTGGCGGGCTCTTTGATGGCTGGTCTGTCAGAGCATTTGCTCACCCTGACTTTGGCCCGGTTTGTGCAGGGCGCTGGTACAGCCGCCGGGATGGTGGTGGGACGATCCACGGTGCAAGACATCTTTCATGGTCCTGCGCGAACCCGTGTGATGGCCTACATCGGCATGGCCTTGGGTTTGTGTCCGCCCTTGGCCACCTTGATCGGTGGTCAAATTCATGTGCGCTGGGGCTGGCAAACCAACTTTTTTCTGATGGCCGGTTTATCGGTCGCGCTGTTCGTGGTGGCTTGGTGGGGCGTGCCCGGATCGCGCAAGCCTACCGATAAAACGCATTGGTTGAGCAGCATGGTGTCAGCTTATTCCCGTTTGGCACGCGAGCGGGCATTCCTGCTGTATGTGGTGATTCTGGCGACGACCACTGCCACTTTTTACGTGTTTTTGGCAGGAGCCCCGACGGTGTTGCGCAGCTATGGCATCGGTCCTGATGGGGTGGGCTGGTTCATCATGTGCGTGCCGCTGTCCTACATTGTTGGCAATTTTCTGACCAGTCGGCTCATTCACCGCATGGGTGAGCGGCGCATGATGCTGGCGGGTCAGGCCTTGTCGGTCCTGGCGATCTTGCTGGTGCTCTTGTTGGCTTTATGGGGGTGGGCCAGCCCTTGGGCCATTTCCCTGCCACTTTTGTTCCTGGGTTTTGGTCATGGATTTTTGAATCCGCCTGCTCTGGCAGGTACGGTGGGCTTGATCCCCTCCTTGGCCGGCACCGCAGTGGCGATGGCTGGATTGATGCAGCAATTGATGGGTGCCGCCGGGGGCTATCTGATCGGCTTGGTGTCTCTCGATGGTTCCGTCCATCTGGCTTTGGTGATGCTGGCTTTCACACTCTGTTCGGTGGCTGCACAAGTCCTGTTGCACCGGCGTTGAGTTGGTTTTCAGAACCACAGGGATCACAGGATACCCAATCGGCTGGACTTGTATCCACGAGTTGCAGTAAGCTACAAGGTTTTCCACGTAACTTGTTGTCGCTCATGGACAGTTCGCTTCCTCCAATCCCAGCCAAACGCTATTTCACCATCGGTGAAGTGGGCGAGTTGTGCGGCGTCAAGCCGCACGTGCTGCGTTACTGGGAGCAGGAGTTCACCCAATTGCGTCCTGTCAAGCGGCGCGGCAATCGCCGTTACTACCAGCACCATGAAGTGCTGATGATCCGCCGCATCCGTGATTTGCTTTATGACCAAGGCTTCACCATCAGTGGTGCACGCAACAAGTTACAAGAACTGGTGCAAGCAGATCGCCAAGGGCGTCGAGGCTTGCCTGAGGGGGCAGGGGCCGATGTCGGTGTTGACTTGGATGAAGACGATTTCATCGATGTGACGCAGTCCCCCGTGACCGCATTTGATTTTGGCGATGCGGCGGCTGACTATCCTGCTTTGCACAAGGAGCTTTTGGAAATTCGTGCACTGCTGACCGTGTGAGACTGTTTTCTCGATGTATAATTTAAAGCTTGTCGGCGTGTAGCGCAGCCTGGTAGCGCACTTGCATGGGGTGCAAGGGGTCGCGAGTTCGAATCCCGCCACGCCGACCATTTGATCGTATAAAGGCCTCCAACTGGAAACAGTTGGAGGCTTTTTTCATATGAGTTCATGGACAAGTACACCAGCCTGAACGAGGATTTGTTGTTGGGTCAACGGGTTCCCATCCAATATTGCACTGATTGATACGTATTTGACCCAAGGTAATCGAAGGTGTGCCCTTTGGCTGGTCATATATAAGTATACCTACCGTTTTTGAGAGGTTATGAGAATATTCTATTTGATGACTTTGTATGTTCTAAAGTTTTCATGTTGCATTAAAATTGACACCGATGTCAAAAATGACATTGCTTACAACATGTGATCAGCCATGCCACCTTTTGTCTCTGACCGATCTTCCCTGACGCTTCACAAAAGTCCCACGAGTGCGGCTTTTCACAGCTTTGTTCGGCGCCTGCATCAGGCCAGTCAGTCGGATGATCCGGTTTTATTGGCTGGTGAGGTGGGGACGGGCAAACGCCAGTCTGCCTCTACCATTCACAATGTGGGCGGTCGCAGTGGTGGCAATTTTGTCCAGATCGATTGCCTGGGCATCAAGGAAAGCAAATTCGAGCAGGAAATGCTAGGGGCGCTGAATCCCTACAACCACCAGCTGCGTCAGGGGGCTGTGGCGCTGGCTGAGGGTGGAACTTTGTATTTGCATGAGGTGGGCGAATTGCCTGCGGCCTGTCAGACCTTGTTGTTGCGCTTGGTCGAAAGCAACACCTACTCGCCGGTCAACTCCAACGACACCTACAACAGTGATTTCCGTTTGATTTCTTCGTCAAGCCAGGACCTGATGGCCATGGTCGAACATGGCAAGTTTCGCAATGATTTGTTGCACCACATCAACACGCTGACGATTCGTACCCCCTCCCTCAATGAGCGGCGTGACGACATTGCGGATTTGGTGCGCTCGATTTTGCTGGAAATGCCGGGAGCGTCAATGAAACAGCTGACCCCAGAGGCCATGGAGGTGTTGTGTCAGCACAAATTCACAGCCAATATTCTGGAGTTGCGCAACATCATTCACCGATTGGTGGGGACTTTTGACACCGATTGTTATTCGGAGCATCAGGTCATTCAGTCGATCCATGCGGGTACACCCTCGAGCAAGTCCGCACGTGTGATCGAAAAGAAGTCTCAGCGCTCCATGCTGCCTGATTTCAAAGGGTATATGGCTCACGCACAAGCGGGTGGTGTTCGTGAGCAGGGTGAATCAGATCAGACTTCCATCTCGTCAAGGGTTATGCCTGACGGTGAGAGCAAGTATGCCGACACCACACACCACGTCGTATTCAATGCGATGGAGGAAGAGGAGGATCTGGACACCTTGTCAGCGCAAGATGTGGCGGATGACGAGTTCTTAGCGGCGCAAATAGCCGGCCAATCGCATGGCCAGACCTATACGACACCACGCTTCAATGACGAACCTCTTGCCAGTACCGATGATGATTCAGTCAATGCGTTCACAGCGCTCAAGGAGCAAGAGCGTGCTTACATCTTGCGTTTGATCGATTTTTGCGATGGCGACAAGAAAAAAGCAGCAGACATTGCAGGTGTAACTTTGCGCACCTTGTACCGCAAGATCAAGCAATAAGCGTTCGTGGTGGCATGGCCACCATCATGCGCTGGTTCAGATCATTTCTTGCAGCAGTTGCCGCGCAGCGGTTCTTTCTACCTCAGTGCCTTCTTCCATCACTTGCTGCAAAACCATTTGGGCGGTGCTTGGGTCACCCATGCTCAGGTAAATTTTGGCGAGATCGATGTTGGCATTGCCAGCGGATTTGATTTGTTGGCGCTTGATCGGTCTGCCGCGGCTTGCCAACAGCCCCGGCGTAGGCAATGCTGTTGAAGGGGGGCGAGAGGCGGATGTGATGTGAACGCCATGGGCAGAGACTTCGGCAAGGGGTGTCTGCTTGACGCCCGTGCTCGGGGAGTCGACTGCCGCAGGCGTCATCGTTGAGGGTTTTGCCGATGGATGTGCAACCACGGCGTCCTCGTGTGCAGCGGTGTTGTTTTGGGCGGGCGTGCTGGCGGGGCTCACTGTGTGAGCCCTGTTTCGCCTTTTTCCCATGAGAAAACCTAACAAAAACAGGATCGCAGACGATGCGATCACCCATCCAGATATCCCCCATCCACGGTCAGTCCCAGTTGACGGCGAGTCGGTGATTTCTGATGCTGCCTCGCTTGTTGCTGCAATGGCTGCGGTGGGCGGCGGTGTTTCTGACGCAGCAGATCTGATTTCTGGTGCCGCGCTTTCGCTGGCAGTGGCTTCAACGTTCGTGGACGATGTCGGCGTGTCTTGGCTGCTCGTGCCCGGTTCGGAAGCATTCAATGCTGGACTGGGAGCCTGATTGACCGGTGCTGCCTGGGCTTTCTTGGCTTTGGCGTACGTGGTTGGTGTCTGCTGTGTCTGTGCAGCAGACGATGCACTGAGTGTTTTGCCCTTGATCAACGAAGGCATATCCAGCAAAACCACCTTGTACCGGGTGAGGATGGTTTGGCCTGCGTAAGACGCCCAAACCAGCAAATCGAAAGAATCCTGTGTCAATGGATTCAATGAATAGAGTTCTATGTAACCCACAGTTTTGGAGGCGGGCACAACACGGATGCGCAATTGACGCACGTCTTTGGGCATTTGCAAGCCCCATTGTGCGTATTCCGCGTCTGTAGCGATGCGGGTTTGCAATTCGGACAGTCTGACGGTTTTGTCATCGGAAAACGGCAAACTGGCATTGAAGCTGGGTGCGGGCCTTGAGGAAACAGCCAAATCTCCCAAAGTCAAGGCATGACCGGGACTGCTCAGCAGGCCAAGCCAAAGCAGGCTGGCGCCAACGGGGAGGATGCGCCACAAGGGGGTGCGTGATGCCATCATGTCAGTGGTCAATTGGAAGCAGGGATCGGAAAATACGGACAGTTCTGCCGAAACTTTGTCATATTGAAAATTTTGGTAATCGTATGCGGTGTGTCATGAATTACAACTTATACCACTCTTGTTGCCAAGAAGGCCAAGTACTTTGACATTTGGGGCGAGCTCATGGGTCGACATCGATGATGAATTCAGTCCCCCGAACACCCAGGGTGACGGTGGTGGTGCGAAACACCACTTGCCCCGGATTGCTCTTGGCCATTTGTCCAGAAACGACCGCCAACGTGCCGCGTTTGACAGATGTGTCCATTTGACCCACGTTGGTGCTGCGGTCAAAGCTGTATTGGGTCAACTCGATGGTGGAGTTGGGCCCCGCTGTGAGCAAGGTGCTGTCACGCAGCGTGATGCCCACGCTGCTGGCGGGGCCGCTGATCAGTCTGTCTTGCGCATGCAAATGGGTGCCAACGGCCACGCTGAGCCGTTCAGTGCCCCGCTCAATATGGGCCTGGCCTTTGAGTGTTTTGACGGTGCCTGCGATATCCGTTGCATGGCTTGCGCAAGCCACCAGGCATGCACTGATCAAGAGGGCGTTTTTTGTCATGTTCTGCTGTCGTTTTCGGGCATCAAGGGGGTGTGTATCTGCGAAAGTGCCTGGCCGCTTAATCCTGCCAACGTGGCGCGCTCTCCGGCTGAGCGGGCTTCGTGCATGGCGGCATCATGGCGCGCATCTTCTTGTGGGCGTTTCAGATTGTCCATTTGGACCAGAAGTGTGGACACCAAGCTGCCCATGACGGCGCTGATGATCAAAAAGAACGATGCAGCATCGAACAGCAGACTGGTTTTCACAAAAATCTTGTAGCCCATCCAGATGATCAAACCGTTGGTGGCCAAAGTCAGCCACAGACTGGATTTGGGCACCCTGCGCAGATATGCCGCCAGCACCGAGTGGGGACGAGGTACATACCAAATCAACACACCACCCACCAGCAGCAACGCCAGTGTTTCGACCCACTTGAACCAATATGGCCGCTGCAAAATATGGCCATCAAACATGGATTCGATCAGCTGCGCTTGAATCTCAATACCGGGCACGGTCTCGCCGATGGCGGTGGTGCGCATGTCGTTCAACCCTGTACCCGTCAGGCCCAGCAGTACCAACTTGCCAGACAGCATTTGTGGATCGACGGTGCCATGAATCACATCAGCGGCCGAGACGTACCGGGAGGCCATGGCCTGGTGTTTGGCAAAGTGAAGTCGTATGTCGCCTCTGGGCAAAGTGGGGACGGACAAGTCTGCCACTGCAACAGCATCAATGCCACGGGGGCTGATCTGGATGTTCACCGCAGGGCTGTTGGTGGCCACCCTGAGCATTTCGAGCGCCAGACCAGGTACGGCCTGATCGGACAGACTCATGACCAAAGGCACATGCCTGACCACACCGTTTTCCAGGTCCACACTCACCAGTGCTTGCCCACTCGCAGCCGCTTGCAGCTCCGGCAGACTGGCCAGAACTTGGTCAAACCGACGGGAAAAAGCAGGTAAGGCTTCGCCTCCTGTCAGGCTGACAGGCCATGTGCGCATGCCCGCACTGGTGGTGTAGGCCTGGTAGTCGAAACCGGCGGCACTGAGCACCGAAGGCACATCTTGCAAGGACTTGGCCAGTACCGTTTCATTCGATGGCAGTTGGCTGAGCTGCTTGGCCAAGTCTTGGTGTTCGCTGCTCAAACCCTTGGCTACTTGTTCAGGCGAGGTCTGGTCATGTTCTGGCATGTAAATGTCCAGACCTACGGCTGCCGGTTGATGAGACCCAATCGCTTGTATCAACTCCGCCACGCGGTAGCGGGGCCAGGGCCATTGCCCAAACACCTGCAGGCTTTTTTCATCGATCGCCACGATGGTCACGGGTTGTGAGCGTGCTTGCCTGGGGTGCTCTTTCTGATATCCGTCAAACAACAGGTTGCGGCCTGAGGCAAAGGGTGAGCCGAAATATTGGGTGACCAGGTTCCATGGCCTGTGCAGTGGCGACCAGGAGGGAGGTAACTCCGTCAAGATGTTCATCGTCACCGACCACAGCAAAATGAACAGCGCAGCTGGTCGTCCTCTGCCGAGGATCAGAATTTGTTTGAGCCACCCCATCTCGACTTCAATCTTTGCGCAAAATGATTTCAGCGAACATGGATTTCAACCCGGCGGTTCAGGCTTTCCTGGGCGCCAGAGCTCATGGGCTCTCTCGAGCCACGACCTACAGCAAGCATGTTGTCGGTATCCATGCCTTTTTGGCGCATGTGCTCGCGCACGGACAGCGCTCTTTTCAAAGACAAGGCGTCATTCACCGATGCGTTGCCGGTGCGGTCCGTGTGTCCAATCAGGGTGACTTCTGGTGCAGGTCTTGATTGCAGATAAGTGTGCAATCCAGCCAATGTTTGCTCGGACGCGGGTGTCAACTGACTGTCGGAGCCGTTGGCGAAATACAGCAAGAAACTCTGTGGCCGAGGCGGTTGTGCATCCAGCAGCTCGGCATAGTGTTCACGCACGGCCGACTCGCTCAAGCCGACTTCTTGCGTAACGCCTGAGCGCATGACTTGCAGGCTCGCGTAAGCCTTGTCAAGCAGTCGCTCTGCGCCACTCCCCTGCACGATGACAGCACTGGGCGAGCCATCGGTTGACGGCAACAAAACGATGCGTTGTTTGGCAACTTCTGGTGCCTGGGGCCATGCCAAAGCTGCAGCGAAGGCGATCGAGATCAGTGTGGTCAATTCCATATCAACATCTGGCGTCACAAGTGGAAAAAGACGCAGCTATGGAATTTTAACTTTTTCTAAATTTTTATAGTTATATGGTCCCTAAATTTTTCACAAATGGGAATTTTTTGTAAATCTATTTAAAAGGCGTTGACATGTGAAAGACGTGGTGGATGGTATTTGTGGCGAATTTAACCCTCTTGTTGCAGCCGCGCTCTTGTCCTGGTCAGAAGCAATCCAGACCAAAGCAAAGTCAAGATGATGAAGCTTCCCACGAAGTCGCCAAACATCATGGCCAAAGCATTGCCCATGAAGTTTTCAGACTTCATGCCCGCCAGCAGGAAAAACGCATTGGTGGTGAACCCATGGATGGATGTGGTGATCAAGTCCATCAATGGCAGGTGCATGAATTTGAGGCTGCGCAGCCCTTGATCAATCTGAAGCAGGCGCATGCTCAGGATGATGCCAATCCAGGTCGCGGCAGTGCTGATCACGCTGTACGCGGCTATTTGCTCAGTAGGAACCCCGCTCCAGAAGTCATTGGCCAGAACGAAAAGCGCAACGAGGCAACCAAGTGCGCCCCATTTGCCAGCGATCAGGATGGCAATGTGCTTGATGCCTGCAGGGAGAAACACAAGCGCAATGCCCTGGGTGTAAAGCACCCAGCTGTCGAGCAGTTCATTGACTTTGTAAGTCAGGAAGTAAGTGACCCCTGCGGCCAAAGTGATCAACAGGGCTTGGACAATAGGGGTGAGCAATTTCCACATACGGTAAGGCTTGCTGAATAACTGGGTATCTTGGGTTATGGCGGGATCGGCTCGTGAATAAATAACTTCAGCAAAGCCACAAAGAAAAAATGGGACTACGTTTTCACGCAGCCCCATTTTTTTATCCGATAACTTGGCTCCTCAACCTGGGCTCGAACCAGGGACCTACGGATTAACAGTCCGGCGCTCTACCGACTGAGCTATTGAGGAACAATAACGAAATTATAGCGTCATATTTTGGTGCTTTTGAGAGGGAGATGGAGTTTTTTTAAAAAACTTGCGTTCTCAATTTCAGAAGCTTGCTTTCACGCCCAAGCGCAAGGTTCTGGGGGCGCCGGGGTACAGGTAGTAGTGGCCAAATTGCTTGGGCGATTCGCGCCAGTAATGGCGGTCGGCCAGGTTGTCAATGGCCAAGGTCCACTGCGTGCGTGTGCCGTCAATGCGGGTGTCGTAATGGGTGGCGACATCCAGCGTGGTCCATGCAGGCAAGTTGATGCTGCCGTCTTCCAGCACGCGACGCGGGCCTTCGTGACTCACGCGCAGTGTGCTGCGCAGACCGGGGATTTCTGTAAAGCGGTATTGCACCAGCCCACGCAATGTCATGCGTGGCACGTTCAATGCAGTTTGCCCATTGACGGTCGGGTCAATCTGGGCATTTTGGCGTTTGGCATCGATCCATGCGGCGCTCACATCGCCATTCCACTGGCCATGCGTCAGGCCACCAGACAGTTCAAGGCCACGGTGGTGTGCTTGGCCATCCATTTGACGGGTGCAGACCGTGCCGCTCACATCACAGGCATCGGCCGATTGGGGGCGGGTGATGTCGAAGACTGTAGCTTGCCAACGGCTTGTGGCTGTCTGGCTCTTGATGCCCAACTCGTACTGCTTGCTGCGCAAGGCGGGTAAAGCCTGGCCTGCGTTGGTGTACTTGGTTTTGTTGGGGGCGACTTCTGATTCAACGCCTTCGCCGTAGCTGGCGTAAACCGTTTGGTCGGCAGTCAATTTGTGTGTGGCGGCCAGCCATGGCGTGTTGAACGAACGTTGATCGCTCACCAATTGGCTGTCATCCGTTTTGACGCTGCTGCGGTTCAGTTCTGTGTGCCGCAGACCCAGCCAGATGGCTGTTTGGGTATTGAGTTCGATGCGATCACGAAGCGAGATTTCTGTGGCGTATTCACTGCGGTTGGTGTTCAGATCGCCGGGGATAGGTTGCGCTTGTGGGCTGTTCGATGTGCCATCGATGTTGCCTGTACCTGCCCAGTTGTAGGCTTGCTTGTCAGATAGCCTGTCCAGCAAGCGCTGGCGCATGAAGCTCACGCCTACATCATGGCGTAATCCCGCAAGTCGGGTTTGCCCAGCGATCTCGGTTTGAAGCGCATCGCTGATGCGTCGCTCGTTGTCGCTACGGTAGTCATACAGATCAAAACTGCCATTGCTGGCGTAACGATCACCCAGCCAATCGCCATTGGGTAAGGTTGCCCCATATGCAAAAGTTAATCGATCATCTGTCCGCAAACGTTGTGCACCATAGCTGGTCGTCCACAGCCAGCCATCGCCCAGGTTCTGTTTGAAGCGCACAGAGCCTGTGGTGCTGGCAAATACGCCAGGCACCGACCAGCTTTGGCGAGTCAAATTGGTCTTGCCATCAACAGGAGCAGGCAGTGCATCGCCCAACAAGCTGTAGCCGTTCACCCCCATCTGCTGGCGCTCGCTTTGTTCAACTTCCCACTCCAGCTTGCTATCGGGCGAAATGCGCCAGTCCATGGCCAGGGCGATCAGGTTGCGGTGGCCTTGGGTGTTGCGGATGTAGGGGTTCAGGTCTTCATAAGCCGCGTTGAAACGGTAGCCGAAGTCCTTGTTCTCGCCAAAGCGACCGCCCAGGTCCAGGCCGATGCTGCTGCTCTTGCCCGGTCCGTAACTGGCGCTCACGCTGCGGATGACTTCGTCGTTGCCGCCGGGCGCACGCTTGACCACGTAGTTGACCAAACCGCCGGGGGCGCTGGTGCCCGCCTGAATGCCGCTTGTGCCTTTGAACAACTCGATGCGCTCTTTGTTGTCCATCCCGATCATGGTCTCGGCCGAAATGGGCAAGCCTTCACGGCGGTAGTTGTAGCGGTTGTCCAGCGTGTAGCCGCGCACGCTCAGCATGTCCCAATAGGCCGGCGAGTTGTAGCTGTCGGCCACGCTGGCGTCCAGGCGCAAGGCATCCGACACGCGCTGCGCACCGATGTCCTGCAGCACCTGACGATCAAAACTGATGGCGCTGAAAGGCGCTTTGCTCAAGGGCACATCACCAAATCCACTGATCTGCGAGGGGGCAGTGTCGGTGATGGTGATCTCGGTCGGGCTTTGTGCATGGGCGCAGCCCCAACCCAGCAAAGCCACAGCACCGGCGATGTGTGTCGCACGGCATGCGGCACGCGTAGCAAAACGGTCAGAAGACCGGCGAGAAAATGGCGAAAAAAATGCCATGACGTTTTTCCTTCAACGTAATGGCAGGTCGGCTCACTGGGAACGTGGTGCGCCCTGAGTTGGGCGTTGTTCTTTTGACAAGCTGCCCTGCGCGAGGATTACCTCAATCAGGTTCAAAGGGACTTTCTCAGTCGAAGACCTCACGGCCTTCAACACCCCTAGCGAATGCGCAGCAAAACCGCGGCGCAGAGAGATTTTATGCGATGCCCAGACGCGTGTGCAGCAGCGTGGACGTTGTCGTGTACTGCAGCAGGGTTTTTTCATCGGGCCGCAGCAAGGCCACAGCGCCAAAGGCGGCCAGGGTGGCTTCGTGAAAGCCGCACAGGATCAGCTTCTTTTTGCCCGGGTAGGTGTTGATGTCACCCACCGCAAAAATGCCGGGCTCAGAGGTCGCGAAGTTTTCGGTGTTGACCAACAGTTGCTTGCGTTCCATGGCCAGGCCCCATTGCGCTACGGGGCCCAATTTGGGCGACAGGCCCAGGCAGGTTTGCAGCAGGTCCAGCGGCAGCCACTCGGTGTCACCTTGCGGGTTGAGCAGTTCCAAGGCCTGCAAGCGGTCATTTTCGGCGCGCAAGCCGGTGGGCTGGCCCGCCACAAAGCGCATGCGGCCAGCGGCACAGGCTTCGCGCATTTGAGCCACCAGCTCGGGTGCGGCTGTGAATTGGTCGCGTCGGTGCAAGAGCGTGACACTGGCTGCGGCCTGATCGCCTGTGCAGGCGTTCAGGCACGTTTGCAGTGCCGCATCGCCATCGCCCGCCACCACGAGATGCAGGCCCGTCCAGCGTGTTGGCTGAGCCTCGTGTGCAAACACTTGGCTTTCGTTGAAAGCCTCCAGGCCATCGAGCACCAGTTGGCGTGGCACAAAGGCACCTACGCCAGCGGCAATGAACACGGTGGAGGCTACAAAGCGCTGATCTGCAGTGGTGTCGACTTGCAGTCGACCATCCGTCTGACGCTCGATGCGGATGACTTGCTGGCCCAGATGAAACGATGCGTTGAAAGGCGCGATTTGTTGCTGCAAACGCGCCACCAATTCACGACCGGTGCAGACCGGAATGCCGGGGATGTCGTAAATCGGCTTGTCTGCATACAGCTCGGCGCACTGGCCGCCCACATGGGGCAGGGCGTCGACCACTTGGCAGCTGATGCCTTGCAAACCGAGCTGGAACACCTGAAACAACCCCACAGGGCCTGCGCCAATGACCAGCGCTTCGGTGTCGATGGAAGTGGTCATGGAAAGTGTTTCGAGGGCTTTAGAAAAAATGGCCGAATGAATTCGGCCACGGTACAAAAGCGCAGAGGCCTTAGCGGATCAGCTCGGCCAGCTTGCCGGTCTTGTCTTTCCACTCATCGGCGGTTGGCAAGGCTGCTTTGCGCTTGGTGATGCTCTTCCAGGTGGGCAAGAGCGCCAGTTCGGCGTTGATTTTGGTCATGTGCTGCTGGTCGGCGGGCAGGTCTTCTTCAGCGTAGATCGCGTTGACCGGGCACTCTGGGATGCACACGGCGCAGTCGATGCACTCATCGGGGTCGATGGTGAGGAAGTTGGGGCCTTCTCGGAAGCAGTCCACAGGGCAAACGTCCACACAGTCGGTGTATTTGCAGCGGATACAGGATTCGGAAACAACGTGGGTCATGATGGACTCGGAATAAAGAGGGGCGCAGACGGGTTTGCGCAAGCGGGCATTTTAAGGGAGATCGCTGGTCGGCCCGTGGGCCAGCCCCTTATGGGCAAGGGGTTGAAGGTGAACCACGGGCATCAGCGGATGCGGAGGAATGTGTCGGGGCTGAAGCCACCGACCTACTGGATGATCGGTAGGTCGGCGGCTTCAGCCCCGACAAGTGCCGTCAATTGACCAGCACAGCCCCCGAAGTCTTGTGGCTGGCCGTGTCCACCAGCACCAGCGCACCCAAAATGCGCGACTGGACAAAGGGCAGGGTCACCAAAGGTTCTTGCAAGGCCAGGGTTACATGGCCAATGGCGTTGGGGGCCAGTTCGGTGGCTTCTTCCTCGGCCAGGGTGTTCACATTCAGGCGGTGCACCACGCGCTGCACCTTGACCTTGACCCAGCGGTGGCCGTGCAGCGCCCAGTACAGACGGCCTGCGACCAGGGGCTCGTCGTCCATCCAGGCGATGGTGGTGCTCAGCTGGCGCTGGCCTTCGGGCGCACCTTCGGCAGCAAGAATCCAGTCGCCACGCGACACGTCCACTTCGCGGTCCAACACGATGCCGGCGCTGTGGCCTGCGGCCTTGCCTTGCGGCTGGCGGGTGGCCGACAGCACTTGCGAGACCACGGCGGTCTGGCCGCTGGGGAAGACCTTGACGGTCTGGCCCGGCTCAATGCTGCCGGTGGCCACACGGCCCCAGAACACGCGGCGGCCCTGCGTGGTCACGCCAGAGTCGTGGAACTTTTCGACCCACTGCACCGGGAAGCTGAAGGCCACATCGGTTTCTGCCGGGGTGACGGGCAGGTCTTCGAGGATGCTGAGCAGGCTCGGGCCGGTGTAGCCGCACCAGTCGGGCTGGTCGTTGTTTTCGGTGGTGACCACGTTCCAGCCCTTGAGCGCCGACACGGGCACCATGGCGGTGACGGTGATGCCCGCTTCTTGGGCGAATTTGTTCAGAGCACCTGCAATGTTCTTGTAGGCCACAGTGGCATCGGCCACCGCATCAAGCTTGTTGATGGCGAACACGATGGACGGCACGCGCAGCAGGTTGACCAGCAGCGAGTGGCGGCGGGTTTGCGGCAGCAGTTGCAAGTCCGGGTTGGCCCAGTCGAGCTTGATGGCGTCGACCAGCACCACTGCAGCGTCGGCGCTCGATGCGGCGGTGACCATGTTGCGGGTGTACTGCTCGTGGCCGGGCGCGTCGCCGATGATGAACTTGCGCGCTTCGGTGTTGAAGTAGCGGTAAGCCACGTCGATGGTGATGCCTTGTTCGCGCTCGGCGCTCAGGCCGTCGGTCAGCAGGGCCAGATCGGTCTCACCCGAGCGCTGCACGCCCGCCAGGTGGTCTTGCAGCACGGCCTTCGTGTCCACCAGCAGGCGGCCAATCAGCGTGCTCTTGCCGTCGTCGACTGAGCCGCAGGTGATGAATTTGAGGGCAGAAAAGTGTTTGTCGTTGTGCATGTGTGATTCCCCCGTGATC
>JACCDV010608017.1_pt1 | contig 17945 bp, 13 predicted proteins | sample 7446131 | NCBI WGS metagenome assembly JACCDV01 (sample SAMN15323448, study PRJNA562643) | freshwater metagenome | isolation source: river surface water | place: USA:Blue River Watershed | collected 2017-08-17 | reverse complement strand
GGCTAAATTCAAACCTGTTTGCCCGCCTAGGGTTGGCAAAATTGCGTCGGGGCGTTCTTTAATAATAATATATTCTAGGAATTCCGGCGTTAAAGGCTCGATGTAGGTGGCGTCAGCTAATCCTGGGTCAGTCATGATGGTGGCTGGATTGGAATTAACCAACACCACTTCATAGCCTTCTTCCTTCAACGCCTTGCAAGCTTGCGAGCCGGAATAGTCAAACTCACAGCCCTGGCCGATGACGATGGGGCCAGCGCCGATAATCATAATTTTCTTAATATCCCTGCGTTTAGGCATAAATCCTTTTTAATCCTTTTCTACCTTCAATCGCCCTGCTTCCATGATAGGCAAATTGGCTTCCGTCGGCACATAAATGACTTGTGAATCATTTTTATGCAGACCATTAACCCACAAATACTTCAAATACTTTTCATCAATGGAACCAGCAATAATCTTGTTGCTCTGTGCCACGCCATTAGCGCGAGCCACTTCAATCTCTGCATCCTTCTTGGCTTTTTGCAATTCAAAATCTTTTTGCAAGGCTTCCTGCTCAGTCTTTAGTTTCATTTGAATACTTTGTGCAAAAATATCTGGCAGGCGAACATCCCTTAACAAGACATCCTGAATCACAATGCCGCGAGGCTCTACCTTATCTTTTAAGAACTGCAACATCTTTGCTGCTATCTCGCGACGGCCTACATCATTAAACAACGCCTTAACTTCGTAGCCGCTGACAATGTTGCGGATAGCTTCACGCACATAAGGCTCTAAAACCACATCACGGTAATACGGCCCTGTGGTTTTACGTACCAAAACAACTCTATCTACTGGCACGTTATATAAGACGGAAACATCCAAGGTAGAAATCAAACCTTCAGAAGAAGGTACATTAGCGTTTTCCTTGATCTCCTGCGTCTTGGTATTCCATACCTCAATCCAGGAAACCAACGGCATATACCAATGCCAACCCGTAGCTAAAGCCTCGTCACTAATCTTACCAAAATCCGCCTTTACACCTGCCTGGCCATCTTCGATCACTCTAAAGGAACAACCGGAGACACTAAAGGCAACGATCATCGCCGCTACCAAAAATAATTTGTTCACTATACTCCTCCTTTGTGCGCCTCGATCATATCAATAAACTGTTTAAATAAATATTGCGAGTCGTGCGGGCCGGGGGCTGATTCCGGATGGTATTGAATCGAAAAAGCGGGCAGTTTCTTATGCCTGATGCCCTCGACACTTTGATCATTTAAATTCGTATGGATCACTTCCACCTCATCAGGATTCAAACTCTTAATATCCACGCAGAATCCATGATTCTGGGACGTAATGCCAATGCGATTGCCTTCAAAATCCTTAACCGGATGATTCGCCCCATGATGGCCGAATTTTAATTTATAGGTCTTACCGCCTAAGGCCAGCCCTAAAATCTGATTGCCTAAGCAAATCCCAAAGATGGGCAGCTTACCTAATAATTCCTTAACCGTATCAATCACATAGGTGACAACTGCCGGATCCCCTGGGCCATTGGAAAGAAAAAGCCCGTCGGGTTTACAACTCATAATCTCTTTAACCGTGGCTGTGGCCGGAAAAACATGCACTTCACAACCTAGGTCAGCAAAGATGCGCAGGATATTCCACTTAATTCCGCAATCAATGGCCGCCACCTTATAAAGGCGCGGGCCCTTGGGTTTCCATACATATTTTTTAGCGGCCGTTACGTCCTTCACAAAATCCGCCCCTTCCATAGAAGGCATGGCCTGTATTTTTCTCTTTAAGCTTTTTAAATCAAAATCTTCCGTGGAAATTAACGCCTTCATAGCGCCAGCAATACGCAGATGACGCGTTAAGGCACGGGTGTCAACACCTTCGATGGCAATAATCTTATTTTCATTTAAATAATCAATGAGGCTTTGTTGAGCGCGCCAGTTGGAATGAAGCCGGGCGAATTCCTTAACCACAAAACCCTTCACATGGATCTGGTCAGATTCGCAATCATCTTCCGTGACACCATAATTACCGATCAAGGGATAGGTCATCACCACGATTTGACCGGTGTAAGAGGGGTCGGTTAAGACTTCCTGATAGCCGGTCATGGCGGTGTTAAAAACAGCTTCGCCTGCAGTTTCTCCGCTAGCTTGGAGAGCTCGGCCGTAAAAATAGGTGCCGTCTTCCAGATATAGAATTGCTTCTTTCATGCTTCCTTACGACTTGTCAATTAGTGGAAATTTGTACGAAAGGCAGGAGTGTTCCCCTAAGCCTGCAACAATATAGTGGATAGCCGATAAAAAGTCAAGAAAAATGCATCTCGACGCTGATTTTAAAATTTACTTATAAATTAACGGATATTTCTCAGGATTAATTAACGCGTCTAGTTCAAGATCAACATCCAAATCAGGCCACCGCAAGTGAAAACCATACAATAGCTGCACATGATGAATTTGGCCGACAGTAGCCTTCTTAAACCATGGGTGTTGTTCGTAGGAAAGAAAATATTCGGTTCCTTGAATTAGAAGCCAAACTCCATGAGGTGTGATTTGAGAGACTTCAACACCCGAAGTGTTTTTTCCAAGCTCTTTTAATTTCATCTTGCTTATCCTCAACAATTTTCTGAATATCTTTAATTTGCTTCTTATTAAGCCCTTCGCTCATCGCAAAAGCAACTACCGGTTCCAACCAAAACTTAGCCTCCCCATCCCCACAACGCACATGAATATGCATGCGCAACTCTTCATGGGAGAAAAAGAAAAACTGATACCCCTTATAATTAAATACTGTTGGGCTCATTTATCAAAAGTATAACATGTTTGTGTATTTTCGCCAGAATTTCTAATAATGACACCCTCCAAACTCATACGTCCACTAATTAAGCCAAAATTGGGCGGGGGTGATGTTAGGCTCGATGCTGGTGATGCTAGGAGTTAGGCTGGTTAGCCGCGCGGCCATGGCCGCTATTGATGCCTCATTTAAATTGACTGGGAATTTAAGCGAATCCCCCTCCCCCCTGGTTTGCAGGCGTTCTTCCAGAGAGTTTAAATCAATCCCGCCTACGCTATCTTTTTGGAGAATCATCGAATCTTCTGTTTTAGAAAAACCAGGAAACGACCCCAAAGCGCTTGCATGATCCACAACCAAGAAACCTGCAGGCCTAAGGGCTTTTTGGATTCTCTCAATCGCATTAGGCAGCTGTCTTCCTAGAATTTCCGAAAGTAGCACAAGGTGAGCATAGACTAATCCATAGGTCTCCGTTTCATCTAAAGCTGAAATTGTATCCCTACGCACCACACATCTTTCTCGAATTGATTTAGGCCATTTAGCAATTTTGTCTAGACCCATATCAATATTACCTATACTAAAGTCCAAAAAAACCATCTTCTTAAAATCAGGAAGGCGTTCTATAAATTGGTCCGCCTCAAGCCAGTGATTGCCTGGCCCCACAATTAGAATGGGATGCTCTTTCCATGAGCTTCTCTTGGGATCATTAAACAATTCACTTAAACCATCAAAGTTTTCCCTAACCCCAACATCGAATCCTCCAATTGAATAACCAAGGAAGTCATGATCATCACTATCAAATATTTCTTTCTTAGGCATGTCCCCTGTTAGGCGAATAATATAATCTTCCCCTCTAAAGCTTATCTCAAATTTTCTATAACTTCCCTCCAATGATCTTATGTAGATTTGAGCCTCCTCCTTAGAAGAAAATACTTTCTCATTCTCCGCTGCCGACGCCGCATTCATTGCAGCGCTCGGCCTCTGCCTTAAATCATCCTCGCCAAATTTATCTGCCTCCCCAATCTGCTTTCTATAAATATATGTATAAAATGCGCCAGCCACCTGATCAAACCCTTCCAAATCATCCGCATCAAGATCATACGTTCCTTTAACTAATAATCCACCAGGTTTTAATATGGCACGCACATTATCTGTGACAGACGTTACATTATTTCGTCCAATCACCTCATATGACAACACTAAATGGCTATAAATAATGTCGATATCCCGCTCCTCTACGCTTTGAATGGTATCCCGAAGCAAAACGATCTTTGAACCATCCTTAGGATTTTTCAATAACCCAACCCAATTGCTAATATTAGCTAAAGAAGGCTCAACAATGTAAATGTCAGGCGGATTTTCCATCATTAGAAACTCCATTAGTTCCACCATATGATCGCCGGGCCCTACAATCATTAATTTCTTTTGACTTAAATTAGACTCTCCTATTTTTCTCAAATTATAGAATGTGCTATCAAGATTCGCTTTCGCAGCTTGCATATCCCCTTCTCTTATTAACCCTTTATCCTTTTCTCTATCCTCATCGTAGGAAATTTCCCCTTCTAGCAAGGTCACCACGGGTTTCCCGTCTCTTACTTCAACTTTAAATCTACCCCTCTTGGCTTCATCTGTTTTTAACCACTTCCCCAACTCTTCAAATGATGTTACATTTGCAGCCCTGATGTCCTGAGATGCCACATTCATCGCCGGACTGACCTTTCTAAATATGCTAGACATAACACCCAACCTCCCTCTTTCATGATCATAATAACGATCGAAACCTCTTGGAACACCATATCTAGCATGACCACTTAATACTCCTCCCACCTTAAGCGCACGCTCCACTTTTTCAGACGTTCCTGTTTTATGAGACATATCGTTTGAGAAAACCATATGAGAATAAATTAACCCATACCGCTCTTCATCCTTCATATCCTCTGCCCGCATACGGCGAATCAAACATCGCCGGCGTTCTTCTAAAGGCAATTGACTAATAACCCTTAATCCATCAAGCAAATTATGCAAGTCAGGCTCCATGACATCAATCTTTTGATTAGGAAAACCTTTTAGGAAGCTCTTTAATTCCAACCAATGATCTCCAGGGCCAATCAATAACATCGGATTACTATTCCATACCCCATCCCCTTCATCTTGCATGACAGATAAAAACAATTCAATACCAAGCCCAACATATTCAGGAAAACCATACCGCTTTTTCCGTTCTTCGCTATCTTGGGGAATTTCATTAAACATTTCCCCATTTGGCATATCTCCCGTTTCCTTTAAAACAGGATTACCTAACTCATTGAAACTAATGTCAAACATCTTGCCTTGACGGGCAACAGCATCAACCTTTGCTCGAAATTCATCCATATTAAAGACACCTTGATTCGCCTCACTTGATGCCGCATTCATCGCCGAGCTAGGCTTAGCATCCACACCAACTTCGGTTGATTCTTGTAATTGATATAAAAATGTTGCATCCCTTTTGACCCCTAAATCTTCAGTACGCACATAAATTGGCAAATGAGCAAGATCTAACGCTTTATCCCAAGCAAGTACCGTCTTTAACATCTTAGGATGAACGACAATTGCCATAATCGCTTCCGGAGGAACAGCCTTTGTTGAACGAATTTCATCAGTGAAAGCACCCACTAAGCTTACGCTCCCATCCGGCTTAATGATAGATTGTTTCTTTAAAACTTCCCTCACCGCTTCTTGCAAAACATCTACCCCATACATTGAAAGTCCTTCTTGAAACATACTTTCCATGCCATCCCCATCTCCAACCATAAAATTCCCTGCAAATTCAAATTGTTCGCGGTGTCTTTTTACATAATCAGGGTTCAAAATAAACGTAATACTTTCTTCTGTACTACCAAAAAAGGTCAGCGCACTGCCCGTAAATATGGCATCTGGGGTTAACGAAAATGCAACCTTTCCTGGAGCTTGAAAATGTAAGGCCCCTACAACGCCTTGTAAACGATTGAGGGTTCCTCGCTCTCTTTCAGACATTAATCCCTTCGTTCTAATAAATTCATATATTCTAAACGGCTCTTTTGGATCCCCGGAATAAAAGCTTATCCCCCTCATTAACAATCCTTTCGGCTTTAAATTAGCTGCCTTAAAAAAATATTGTGCCTCGTCTATAGTCCTTGTTATTTCTTGAGGCCTATTTGCTTCTATCGTATTCATCGCTGGGTTAGGCTGGGCACCTTCTTTCGCAACAGCAGTAACCACATCCTGCAAAGGATCAAGGGCTAATTTATAAAGTTTATTGCCATCCCCTGAAACATTTTCATTAAGATGCTTCTTAAAAACGTATATCGGTAAGTGGTTTAATCCTAACTGACGATCATAGCCTAAAAATTTAGGGATCTGACTTGGGTAAAGAATAGCTCCTAAAATTGCTTCTGGCGGAACAATTTTCAACGCCTGAACCTCTTCATCAGCAGTCCTAGGACGAAAATACATGTCCTCAGCGATAAGATTCAATTTCTTAAGACCTTGCTGAATAAATTCATACCCCGCGTCCCCCACAAATCTAAAATCATTCCTATGTTGTATAACATAATCACTCCCCACTAAGAAAGTTACTTGATTCTGAGAAAAGCGTGATGGGCCAAAGAATGTAATTGCTTGTGAACCAAACCCCATGTCGGCAGATAATGAAAAGGACGTGTTCCCGTGTAGGGTTACCGCATTGCCTACATCTCTATGCTCTTTTTTCATTTCAAAAGGGGGTACTAATCCTCTTTCCCGAATATCTTTATATATCTCAAACGCTGCTTCTTCGTTTTCCTGCCCCTGCCCTTGAGGGAATTTTATCCCCCTACCAAGTAAACCAACGGGACTCAAATCACTCTCTTCAAAACGATACTCAACCCCGTTAATATTTCTAATAATTACTTCAGAACGATTACCGCTGGCTGGTACCGCATTCATCGCTGGAGAAGATTTAACAAATTTAAATAAATCATCAGGTCCGTGATTACCTTCTCTTATATGATCACCTAAAACGTAAATGGGAAAAGATGGCATCCCTAATTCTTTACTCCATGTAAGCAAGATATTAATGAATTTTGGGTGAACAATAACTCCTTCGATCGCTTCTGCTGGAATAATGCCGTTAAACAAAACTTCATCCGGATAAATAAAAATCCCTCTATTAGAATAGTCTTTTATAGGAATTCCTGAAGAACGAATCCTATCTCCCGCTATCGGCATATCAAGAAATTCTCGTCCTACAAATTCAAATTCTAATTTATGCTCATCAACAAATGTCTTCTTCACAATAAAGGCTACCTTATCTTTATCTTTCGGACCCAACAAACCAACAGCAGCTGTGCCCTTAAGAGTAATCGCAACAAAAGAAAAAGAAACCTGGCCTGGGAAGTTTGTAAGATTACCTTGCCCTTCCATATCCATAGGCCTTACCAGCCCATTTTGTAAAATCCTTCTATAGAATTCTTTTCCTGGCAATTTCCCATACTCATACTTCCCTGGCTCCTTTCTTAAATCAATACCCCTAACCAACATCCCCACTGGATTAATCCCGCTAGGCTCAAATTCATAGTCCACACCATCTATTCTCTTAACAATTTTCCCCGATTCTTCTGCGCTTTGTACAACATTCATCGCCGGGCTGGTGGGCATGCCAAAATCGACCTTGGCGACAGCCATGGCTGAGGTTTGAAGGCTATCAGGTAAGTGGACAACTACCTCAGTCTTCATGGCGGCATCGATAAGATTAAAGCCTGCACCACCGGAGAAGTATTTGCGAGGGATGATTTCACCGCTTGTTGGGTCGGGTTCTTCCTTGATGTAGTTGTAGACGCCTTTTTTGAAGGTTTGGATATATTGTTGGTAGATGGATTCAATATTCTGGATTCCCGCCTTCGCGGGAATGACAGCGAGGCCCTGAATCTTCCTCTGATCGACATAGGCTTTGGCGATGAGGGATGCTTTGATTTTCTTTTTGTACCAGGTCGCTAAAATAAGGGCGTGATAGACTTGGCGTAATTGGGTAAAGTGAGCTCCCTCGTTGACTTCGCGCTCTAGGATGGGGATGACGATTTCGCGGATGATATTAGCCCCTATTGAGCCGACGTCGTTACGTACATCCGCATTTTTCTGTACCGCCAAATAATCTTCTTCTAGCATTACCTTTAATTTCGCTTGGGCGATGTAGGCGACGTTTTTATTTTCGTAGACAACCGCTTCTTGTGGGACAATCCACACCTTGTTAAAGGTATTCACCGGGATGTTAGTGGTGCCAAATTTCACCTGCGCCTGGGCATACACCTTCTGCCAAAATATTTTGCCGCTTGCTGATTCGGGATAAATTAACGAGGCAGTTAATTGTTTTAGAATATAGTCTTGAGATAACACATCAACACCCATCGTGGTTTGGCCAAAACTCTCTGGGATGATACGGTTTTTCTCATAGGGCGAAAGATTAACCCAGAGGTCACCGTTGGGGATGGTTAGGCCTGCCAGAAAATATTTGATCAGACGAGTTGACTCATCCGTGGATACCTTTCCCTGCCCTGGGTCAATTAAGAAATCCATCTTAAAAGGTTGATCTGCAAAGACTTTCAACCCTTTTAATAACGCGGGTTTAAATGCTGCTGTAGGTGCTAATAATTGAGGCAAGCCTGCCTGCCGATTAGGCAGGGCAAGGCCATCGGCTTGGGCTGGTAAAGGCCCAAGACAGGAAAAAAAGAAACAAAATAGCACCATGCACCTAATTAGGTTCATATAGGCAAAAGATACCACATATACCTATATAATGCCAACCAAGGGGGGCAATCAGGAAACCTACTGGGGATTACTCGGCAAGGTGATATTTAGGGCTTTGGCGATGCGGGCGGCGATTTCGCTGGGGGCGTGGCGCTTGGAAACAAAATCAACCGCTCCAGCTTCTTCAAAATTAATAAATTCTTTAGGCAATTCAATGGCGCTGAAGAAAATAACGGGGATTGATTTTGTCTGAAGATCGGTTTTCAGGCGCTTGCACACCTCAACCCCGCTCATGCGCGGCAGAATCACATCCAGGAGGATCAAGGCAGGCTTCTTCTCTTGCGCCATGCTAATGCCGCGCTCACCGTTCTCAGCCACAATAACCTGGAAATTAAATTTAGGCAAGACGCGTTGGATTAAGGCGCGATCGACGGGACTGTCATCGACAAATAAAATCAGCGGACCTGTTGGCTGAACATCTTCTGGCATGAACCTCTTGCCTCCTTCTAAAATAAGTATATCCTATTTCGACAACTCCGCCACTTTATCTTCAATGATCTTGTTCAGTGGTTCCACGCTGACGCCACCGCAATCAACTTCTAAAAAATATTAAATATGCGCAACAACTTCAATTTCAACCAAGGAATCTTTAGGAATTCTAGCTACTTGGATGGTGGAGCGAGCTGGCGCATTCTCAGCTTTAAAATATTTGCCATACACCTCATTCATGCCGGCAAAATCATTTAAGTCCTTCATAAAGACAACCGCCTTAACCACCTTATCCAGCGATGATCCGCCTGCCCCTAGGACCGCGATCAAGTTTTGAATAACCTGCTCGGTTTGTTCCTTGATGCCGCCGGGCACCATATTGCCGGCCTTATCTAAAGGAATTTGACCCGCCGTATAAATTAAATTACCGATAGCAACCGCTTGGTTATACGGCCCTACGGGTAAGGATGCTTTGTCTGTTTTGATGATTTTCTTGCTCATGAATTCTTCCTTTCTAATCGTTTAATAATTTCACCACCCACCACCTGGCCAGAAGCCCAGGCCCATTGAAAATTAAAACCGCCGATGCGGCCATCCACATCTAAAATCTCGCCGGTAAAGAATAATCCCGGTTGTAATTTTGATTCCAGCGTCTTAGAACTAATCTGGGCAAAATCAATGCCGCCAGCCGTCACTTCGGCCTTACTATACCCAACCACCCCATTAATGGCAAGCGGATTGCGCAACAATAATGCCAAAAGCGCCTGGCGTTTATCCTTGGTTAATTTATTAAGCAATAGATCCGTCGACACACCCGCCTTCTTTAACAACACTTCCACTAAACGCAAAGGCAGGTAGTTAACCAGGATACTCTTAACCTGTTTATTGGGATTAGCCAACAGTATCTTTTCAAAGGCCGCTTCATCGAATTGCGGCAGGAAGGAAGCTGTTAATTCTTTCTTCCCCTCAGCCTTAACCCAGTGACGGCTAATATCAAGCGCGGCTGGCCCGGAAAAACCAAAATGCGCAAAAAGAAAGGAGTCGGCAAAGCTAATTGTCTTCTTGCCATTAACAAACATCGTTAATCTCACCGGCAAGGTAATGCCTGCCAATGCCCGGTAATCCTTATCTTCCGTTGTCAACGGCGTTAACGCCGCATCTGTTTTAATTAATTGATGGCCGAAACCTGCGGCCAGGCGATAACCAACCCCGTCACTTCCTGTTGTTGGATAAGAAAGCCCGCCGGTGGCCAAGACAACATTTCGGCTTTGAAAAGAAAAACCGCTGCCGGCCACCTCAAAGATTCCCTGATTAAAACTGACACGATTAACCTTACAATTTGTTTTAATCGAGGAGCCAGCCGCCTTAAGCAGGGCATCCAGAACGGTCTTGCCGGAATTAGTAACGGGAAAATATTTGCCTGTCTCTTCTAAAACCAGCTCAACGCCCAAGCCATTAAAAAAAGCGATCGCTTGTTTATTATCAAAGGCGCGCAGGATATTGCGCACCGTCATCACTTGAGTTGAATTATAATCTTTCTCGCTGACCGTTTTATTAGTAACGTTACAGCGCGTCCCGCCGGACATAAGGATTTTCGCCCCCACCTTAGATTGGCCTTCTAACAACAAGACCCTAGCTCCGCCTTTTTGTGCAGCAATAGCTGTCATTAAACCTGCTGCACCAGCACCAATAATAATAGCATCATAAATCATGGGCGGGGATGTCCTTGCTTTTTAAAATGTTGGGCCACGGCTTGAGCTACGTCGGCAATTTCACCGGATTGCAAATCGCCTAACCCCAAGGAACCAAAGGCAATGCGTTTTAAGTGGGTGACTTCATGGCCGATCGCCTTAAACATCCGTCGAATCTCACGGTTCTTTCCTTCACAAAGTTCCATTGTGAGGTGCGATTCCTTATTGCTATCCTTGCGCAAAAGCACCTTAGATGGTTTTAATAATTCACCGTCATCCATAATACCCTTTAGCAATAACGCAATCTTTTGCGGTGCCACCTTACCTTCTACCGTTACTAGATAGGTGCGTGGGATGGCATTAACAGGATCGGTTAAATAATTGGATAATTGGGTATCGGTCGTCATTAACAATAAGCCAGTAGTGGCCATATCCAGGCGACCAACCGGATGCAGGTGTTGCAATTGCGGCGGCAATAAATCAAAAACGGTCTTGCGCCCCTTTTCATCACTCTTAGTCGTTACAAAACCTCTTGGCTTATTAACCATGATGGTGCGCTCAGCCGCCTTGCCCACGGCGCGGCCATCCACCTTAATATCAGCTGTTTCAGGAGTCACCAAGAACCGTTGGTCGCGGATCACCTGTCCATCGACGCTAACAGAACCCTGGTCAATAAGCTTTCGGGTTTGTGAACGAGAAGCGATACCCAACTTGGATAAGGCCCGCTCAAGAGGAACCTTGCCGTATTTTATTTCTTTTTTCATCATCACAGTGTCACCAGTAAGGCCGCTAAATAACTCTCTTTAAAACTATTGCTGCCGGGGAAATCAATATCCTGGCCTAACCGTTGAATCATCTTAACCTTGCGGCCATTAAGGCCAAGCGCCAGCATACGCTCCAAATGAGCATGTGTCAATTCGCTGTTATTCGTCGATATAAATAGCGCTCCCCCGGGATTTAAGCTAGCCACGCTTAGGGCAATTAACTTAGGCAGGTCACGCTTGATCACAAAGGTTTTGTTTTCATGGCGAGCAAAGGACGGGGGGTCAATGATGATGACATCAAAACGATTATCTTTTTTGACCGCACGCAACAGAAACCCCAAGGAATCCGCCCGCACAAATTCATGAGACAGGATGGCAAAACCATTTAACTCATTGTTGGCCCCCGCGCGCTCAAGAATTTTCTTGCTGATATCAACATTCAATACTTGGCTTGCACCGTTAGCGCGCGCATAGGCCCCAAAAGAACAGGTGTAGGCAAAACAGTTTAAGACCTTTTTCTCCTTACATAGCGCGCCCACCAGTTTTCGATTGGCGCGCATATCTAAAAATAAGCCCGTATTAATCCCATCGTTTAAATCAACGGCAAATTTTATACCGTTCTCGGTGACCACGGTCTTAGAATGCGCGCCGACAATCTTTTCGACGGTAAAATCCAATTGCTTGCGGCTTTTAACAATAAAATAATCAAGTGGAAATTGCGCAGCGATCGCCTCATGGATGGCATTTAAATGTTTAAGCCAATCGCCCCCTAGGACCTGCACATGGGCATGCTTATTGTACAGGTCAATCAATAACCCTGGACAATCATCACCTTGGCTATTAACCAAACGCATCGCATTGGTATGGCTAACAAGCGCCTTACGTTTCTCAATCGCTTTTATAATTAGACTTTGCATAATGGGTCCATGTTACTTTATGTAGGGTAGTCGACATTGGCAAATATTGTGAATGCCCTTTGATGTCCCATTACAGTCTTCAATGTTTACTTCTAAAATTAGAGAAGACTGTACGGGCATCTCTGGGCTGAACAATGTTTGCCAATGCCGACTACTGCCACGAAAATTATTGCGGAATGAAACTCATGCCCGGCTTCATACTAAGAATGGTTTCAGCAATAAGCTCGGCGGATGTTTCCAAATCATCTAGGGAACAAGTTTCCACCATGGTGTGCATATAACGATTAGGGATACTAATCAACGCTGTCGCTACCCCGCCGCGCGAAACCTGGATGGCACCGGTGTCTGTGCCATCAGGACGGCCCACGGAAGAGAATTGATAGGGGATCTTTTTCTTTTCAGCAGTCTTAACCAACAAATCGCCAAGCACGCCATTGGTATGCGGGCCCTTGTGTAAAACCCCACCCTTGCCCAAACTAACTTCACCGACGATCTTCTTGTCAATGCTTGGCGTATCTGAGGAGAAACCCACATCAATGGCAATAGCTGCATTAGGGTCAACGGTAAAAGCGCTAGTGCGCGCGCCACGCAAACCAACTTCTTCCTGACAGGTGGCTACCGACCACACACCGATATTTTTGTCTAGCTTCTTACCCGACAATATCTTAATGACTTCAGAAGCCACAAAGGCACCAACCTTATCATCGCAACCCTTAGACGAGAAAATATTATTACGCAAAAATTTTACATTAGGCGCATAGGAAACTTCATCGCCTAATTGAACCGCCTTTAGCGCATCCTCGCGGTCCTTGGCGCCAATATCAATCCAGAAATCCTTAATCTGCATGGCCTTCCCGCGTTCGGACTCTTCCATTAAATGGATCGGCTTCTTGCCAATCACCCCGTCGACCAAACCATTCTTGGTTAGAATCTTAACCGAGGTTCCCGGCAATACCGCAGGGTCAATGCCGCCCACCGGCACCACATAGATAAACCCTTCCTTATCAATATGTGAAATCATAAAGCCAATCTCATCAATATGGCCGGCCAACATAATTTTAAAGGATGCCTTGGGATTAAGCACCGCGTAGGCATTGCCATGCACATCCACTTCTGTCTTATGCGCAAATTTAGCCGTACGCTTAACCCAAACCTGGCGATTAGCCGCCTCAGCCCCGGAGGGGCCGCATTGATTTAATAAATCGACTAAAAATTCTTTAGATTCTTTTTCCATACCAACTCCTATTGAGTTTTGGGACACCTACCGTAACCCTAATTTGAATTAGGGTTACGGTAGGTGTCCCACAATTGTTCCACTTGACTTAAACATGCCTTTGACGTGCAGGCATTATACTGCAATTGCAGGCGGCGCTCAATGATATCGGTTGAGGTCTGCGCCATTTCAACTTGGCTAGCATAAACAACCTGTGCCGCTATCGTCGCTGTGCACGTACATATGGGCTCTTTTAAGGCCGGCGATTCCTTGGTTAAATCCAACACATCGATAAAACGACTGCCATAAATTCCCATCAAATGCTTAATCGTTTCAATTGAAATATCATAGCGCTGACTGACTATCTTTAATTCTTCATTGCTGCCACCTGAACCATACACCGTCCATTTCCCGCTAAAGGGCAGTTTATTGGCCAACTGCGGCATGGCCTTCTTAATCACATCCTCGGCAATGGCGCGGTAGGTTGTATATTTGCCGCCCAACACATACCATAAACCAGAGTAAGTTTTTTCAACCGCATGCTTGCGCGAAATCTTTCTGGGATCGCCCTTATCAAAAACCAAAGGCCGCAAACCAGCGAAGCTGGTGATTATCTTCGATGTGTCAAAGGCAATGGATGGAAAAACCCGCCGAGCTTCCTTTAATAAATACTGAATATCTGTGTCGCTAACTGCCACCTCATCAGGACTTCCCCTATAATCTGTATCGGTGGTGCCAATCAAGGTATTACCATGAAAAGGAATTACAAAAAAAATGCGCTTATCTGGCGCTTGGACCAAGAATGCATGGGGCGATAACTGCCCTTGGTACACCAAATGAATCCCCTTAGTCAAACGCAGGCGCGGCATGGCGTGGGGAATGTCTTTTTCCATTAACGAGTTAGACCATGGCCCGACGGTGGCAATCACCGTCTTGGCCCTCACCTCAAAACCATTCCCGCTAATCAAATCCTTCGCCTTAACACCCACCGCCCGGCCATTGTCTTTAATTAACTCCACCGCCTCCACATAATTAGCCAGCTGTGCCCCGCGGCTGTCAGCCATTAGGGCATTCTCCAACACCAGCCTGGCATCATCCATCTGTGCGTCGAAATATTCAACCGCACCAAGCAAACCCTGGCGATTAATCGAAGGTGTTTCATTCACCACTTCTTGATAAGAAAGCACCCGATGCTGACCGATGCGGTATTTTCCACTCAAAAGATCGTACAGCGTAACGCCAATGCGCATCATCCACAAGGGACGCGGGTCACCTTGATAGACTGGAATAATAAACGACATGGGCTTAACTAAATAGGGTGCCGCCTGCCACTGGATAAAGCGCTCCCTCAACGATTCGCTGACTAAATCAAATTCGAAATTCTCTAAATACCTAATTCCCCCATGCAAGAGCTTGGTTGACTTGCTCGACGTCCCGCAAGCAAAATCACCCTTCTCGATTAAGGCCACGCGAGCCCCGGCCGCTGCAGCCAAGGAGGCAATGGCCGTGCCATTAATGCCCCCGCCGATCACCAAGAGATCAAAATTTGATTTGCTTAAATTGTCTATATTGCGTTGCATGGGTAATTTAAATACCGCCCTTACACGGCTAGGGCTTGTTTAACTGCCGCTTGCCAACCTGCGTATAATTGTTTTGCATTCCCCCGAGTCATGCGAGGGACAAAAGATTTCTCAATAGACTTCATTTTTAACACTTGGGAAGGTTTCCACAAGCCTATGCCTACCCCAGCCAGATAAGCAGCCCCGGCAACCGTTGAATCAATCATGGCAGGGCGGATCACCTTGACCCCTAAGATATCCGCTTGAAATTGCATAAGGAAATTATTGCGGCATGCGCCGCCATCGACAGATAAATCTGTTAAGCGTAATTTGGATTCCTGCTGCATCAAATCAACAACATCCTTCACTTGATAGGCAATTGATTCTAATGAAGCGCGCACAAGGTGTTGGGCATTAGCCCCCCTGGTTAGGCCGGTAATCGTGCCCCGCGCTTTAGAATTCCAATAGGGTGCGCCTAAACCAACAAAAGCCGGCACTACATAGACACCGCTGCTATTTTTCAAGCCTGATATCATTTTCTCCGTTGCTGACGAATGTTTAATAATCTTTAATTCATCCCGCAGCCACTGAATCACTGCACCGGCGATAAATACCGAACCCTCCAAGGCATACACTGGCTGACCACTTGCATCAGCAGCCAAGGTGGTCAAAAGGCCCTTGCTGGAATAAACGCATTTCTTGCCCGTGTTTAACAGCATAAAGCAACCCGTGCCATAAGTATTCTTCGACGTGCCTGCCTTAAAACAACCCTGCCCATAAAGTGCGGCCTGTTGATCACCCATCACCGCCGTAATAGGAATGCCCGCCGGCAAGCCAGCCTTTCCCTGCACTGTCCTACCAAAAACCGACGACGACGTCATCACCTTGGGCAAAATGTTTTCAGGAATATTTAATAACTTTAATAAGGGCAGGCTCCAGATTTTCTTCTTAATATCAAAAATCAGCGTGCGGCTGGCATTGGTCATATCTGTCACATGCGACTGCCCGCCGGTCAATTTATAAATTAACCAGCTATCCATGGTGCCAAAAGCAATGTGTCCCGCTTTTGCTTTAGCACGTAAGCCAGGCACCTTATCCAATAACCATTTAATTTTAGTTCCAGAGAAGTAGGCATCAACAACCAGCCCCGTCGTACGGCGAATTAATGTTTCTTGGCTTTTTAATTTAGTGCAGCTATCCGCCGTACGGCGATCCTGCCAAACAATGGCCCGATGCACCGGTTTTCCCGTCGCACGGTCCCACAACACAGTTGTCTCACGCTGATTAGTAATGCCGATGGCCGCAATCGCCTTGCTATCAATGCCCGCCTTGCTTATAGCGGCCTTAACAACTGCCTCAACCGAAGCCCAAATCTCCTGCGCATCATGCTCCACCCAGCCGGGCTTAGGATAATATTGCTTAAACTCCCGGTAGGAACTCGCCACCACCCGCGCCTTATCATCAAAAATAAAAGCCCGCGACCCCGTCGTCCCTTGGTCTATGCTTAAGATATATTTCATTGTCTTATCATTTGTTATATTTATTGAATTAAATGCCTGCTTAACTATGGTAGGCAGCATTGGCAAATATTGTGAATGCCTTTTGATGCCTAGCACAATCTTCCACGTTCACTTCTCATATTAGAAAAGATTGTACAGGCATTACTAGGCTGAACAATGTTTGCCGATGCTGCCTATACAGCTACCGGTTAAGCCTGCGCTTATTCGCCTGATACCCTGGCCCATCACCTAAAACCTTACGCGCCAATTCATCCCGGCTCGTCCCATTATCAAAATCGTAATCAATAATCGCCGCAATCTGCAGTAATTCTTTAAACGGCTTTTGCAACATCGGCGGATTCTGCGTAACCATATCATTAATTACCTGCACATAATGCATCGGCTCCTGGGAAATCTTGGCCCCTTCTTTGCGGAAGCGCTCCATATACTCGGTCACCGTCAAGACCTTGGCCTGATTATCAATTAACAATGTCCAAGCGGTGGCCTTCTGGTCCAAGCTTTTCCAAACATCGCTAATATCAACCAAATCCCGCACTTCATCACTGGTGACCTGCTCAAAAGGTTTCTCTACACCAGCCAAGGCTTGCTGGCCCAATTGCTTAGCCACCGCTACCTCATATTGTTTTTGTGTTGCAGCACCTTCTAAAACTATTTGATTACGCATCGCTGTCATTTTTTGATTCTCCGCTACATCAATGATAGTCTTTGCCGCCGCCACCTGTTGACGGTGCGCAATCTCTTGACTTACCACTGCCGCCTGAACCCCCATAGCACGCGCATGAACCTGCTCAACAGCCATTTGCCGCTCAACGTCAACGCGTTGAAGTGCCGCTTGCTCTGCCGCACGAGATACTGCCGAAACAATCATGGCTTGTTGAACCTGCTGGGCTTGAGCTTGCGCCATTTGCTGAGCTAATTCCTGCATAACAATATTTTTAACCATTTCCTGCTGCGCCGCTTGAATACGCTGAGCCTGAACATAGGCCTGAATTTCCTGATTAATTTGCTCTTGCACGACTTGCTGCATGATCAATTGCTGTTGATAGGCCTGCATCTCTTGTGCTTGACGTTGCGCAACAGCTTCTTGATAGGCCTGCATTTGCGCCTGCTCCTGAGCTTGCTTATACGCCTCTACTTGGGCCTGCTGGGCTGATTGCATCTGCTGCTGCCGTCCAGCAACAGCGGCAGCTGCATCAACAGTTGACGGATTTTCCGTTACCATTACAGCCGCAATCAACAGCATTATGCTCACCTTTATTAAAGACATGGGAT
>JACCDV010051896.1_pt1 | contig 17945 bp, 17 predicted proteins | sample 7446131 | NCBI WGS metagenome assembly JACCDV01 (sample SAMN15323448, study PRJNA562643) | freshwater metagenome | isolation source: river surface water | place: USA:Blue River Watershed | collected 2017-08-17 | reverse complement strand
GCTGAGCGGCTGGCTGAGCGGCTGGCTGAGCGGCTGGCTGAGCGGCTGGCTGAGTGTTGGTTGAATAAGTAACTGACTGAATCAATACTCCACTATCAACCGACCGTAATGTCGATGAGGAAACGATAATACCACTATGAATTTCTCTGTATAACCCTGAATCTTGTTTGTAATAAACATTAGTAGAAGTGTATTGACTTGTTCGGATTAATATGATTGATGCCTCAGCAATCACACTCACATACATCACAAATGTTTCATCGTTCCATAATTTATCTCTGGATAACACTAACGAATTTATTAAAGTCCAGACAAACTTTTTGAACAGTATATCAGCTTGGCTGATATAAATTTTAGTTCGTTTTAGTTCATGATTGAGATATTTGTGAATTAGTTCATTGTAGTCGTGGTCGATGATATCATCACTTGTCGCTCTTAAACTTTTTCCATAATCATTCAACGCTTTTACGGGAAGGAAAATGAAATATGGATAAACTTGAATCGATGTTGTACTAACAGAGTATGACGTGTGCAAATAATACGACAGAGGCTGATTATCAACACTACTCAACGTGTTTTTAATTGCTTCAAATAATCCATATGGAGTCATAGTCATATGAGTACACGGCGTGGTGTTCGGATGAACAACACTTCTCGTACCGAGAGTCGGTGTTGTTCCAACAAATGAACCAGCGTGTGCTTGAGCGCCGTATGTGTTCCACGCATACATGGTTGCTCGTTTTTCGGCAGCTTGCACATCAATAAAAAAAAATCAAATTTTATAGTGCTCATATGATCATGCGATCATGTGCTCATGCGTCGCACATTATCTAGACCAATTATTATTTCTTAAACTTCCATTGTATGGGTCTAACAGAATTTCCACTGGATGCGATCGTGTCAACGACGTCTTGTGGACGCATTGTCACGATTTGCCCATTGTTATCACTGTATGAAATCCACTTTATTTTTTCGTGGATAATTAATTCTAAACACGCGGTGCATGGTTTGCTATTCTTCAACTCTCCAGCGGAATTATATCTTACAACAACTAAGTGCGCGTTGCGAAGATTTCGCTTGCGTAACTTCTTATTTGGCACATTCTTTTTGAAAGCCACATTTTTCATAATAATTACAAATTACACTGACCTCGGCGTGTAAACTATGTGGCACAGCACCATGTACTCTGCACATATTGGTATTTGGTTCATTGTGTGCCGAAGCAACTAACTCACCATCTACATACATGCATGCACCATGCTTATGCTCAAGTGGCGACCACAAACAGTCCGATTGCGTTGGAAGAAACATTTGTTTCGTTCGCTACATATAGTAATATTATTTTCAATTTTTTAAATAATATAAGATAATCAAATAATATAAGACATCCAAATAATATAAGATATTCAAATAATATAAGACATCCATATAATATAAGACATTTTGATTTAACAATGGTGAAACGTGATAAATCAGGCACATTACACTTCGATGATTATCCACTTTTTCAACCAAATTTAACACCGCTCGAAATTTTTCAACTCGGTTCATTCGGCGGAACATATTGGCGACCAATTTATAGTGCGGTGGTTAGGAAGAAATTAAAAAATCGGCATTTAAAATATGGAATTAAGCTACCAGATGATTTAATTATTCGAGCATGGGATAATTATGATAAAAAAATAAATAAATATGGTGTTAAAGTTGGAACTACTTTGGAATTTTGGGAAAGCCAAAATTGGATAACTAAATATCATCCATATGGGTGGGTTGAATGGTATTGTGATTTCTATGCAGGAAATCGATGCCCGGATGATGAACGACAAATTACCAGATGGATTAACACAGCGGGACCAAATAGTAGATTTCGAAAAAGATTAATTAATTTAGTTAAAAAAAATAAATCCACATATGATGATTTTACAATTAGCCCAAAAATTAGGCAAACATTGCAGCATTGGGGTTATCAACTATGTGCTAGTGATATAATATAACACATTGCTGGCGCTACAGAAAATTACGCATTGGCGAGTGACATCGGATCGCATCTTCGATTGGTCTAGTGCAAGAGTATGCATAACCACCATTGACTATTTTTGATGACACAACACTAACTACCATGCCATTTGGCAGAAACATTGGACAACCTGACATTCCATGATCCACGGCAGCAGTCGTAATAAGATGCGATATGTAATTTGCGCAGCTATCATTTTTTTTCGGATCCGTTGGTTGTTTATAATATCGGGCCGCGATAATATTACCAAATGAAGTAGTTATTTTTGCAGAAATGTCTCGATAGCCACATACTATAACCGTGTCATTTGTTATGTGGTTACGCGCATCGTGTAAATCCTTGCCTTGCGTGAAATTCATTGATCTTTGAATTAATGCCGTAATGAACGACTCATCCATAATAATTTTTGAATGTGGGATTGATCTGGATCGCATATTCGACGAATCATCCATGTTAAATGGAACTTGAGTCACATGTATCACAGAATGGACAGATGATCGGCCTCTCCAAGCATACAAATTATGGCAATTACTTCTACTGTATGATGCATCAAGACCGTAATGCATGGGAATTGTGCTCACGTATGAATTGATATGTGATTCGCTAACATGGTTTATTTTAACACGACCGATCGGCGTCAAGAACGCAATGTCATTCACCGATTCATTATCATGTCTGTAATTCAAAATTTCAGATGCTTCAGCTTCTGTGTATTTTGTGTCTGTAATCGGATTGCGAAATTCGGCAATATATGTCCAAATCGATTCACATGTATCTTCGTCAGTTTCTGCAATTAAATAAAACAAATCATCATAATTAACTTTTATTATGGATTTGTTTTCATTCATAATTTTCACAATACTTGCATTTGGTACTATTCGGCCATAATTTGTCGATAGGCCGTGTTCCGGGCAATGTGAACTCTGTTTATAAATTATTTCAGCATCGCAAACGGAACCAGTGATGGTATGACAAAGATTGTGTGCGGCTGTACATACATAAATTTTGCCATCCTTCCCAGTTACATAGAATCCACTACCAACTGTGAGGAATATTCCCGCTGTTTTGTGGAAAACACCAATTCTAACAACAGAGCGGACTGTCGTTTCCACTGGATTCAACGATGTGCTGTCTCTAGATGAGGCATTATCTCTAGATGAGGCACTGCTTCCAGCTGATGCATCATCTAGAGACAGCATGCTAATCTTATCGGGAATATATGCGTGCATTGGTGATATCACCAAGATAGGATTTAGCATACCGTGCGACTTTAATTCCTGAAATGCAGCTGGAACTGTTTGGCACTCACGAATAAAATCAAATGATGGAACGTTATATATCTGCATGCTATTGGATGGCACCCTGTTAGTATCTGGACATGCACATCTAATTGTAGTTTTTTCTGCGCCATACCATCTTGAATGAGTTTTGCACATAACTGACCTATCGTGGAATGAATAAGTGTTTGGTCGATAAACTTCATCACATGTAATAGCTAATGTCTTATGCGTGAATCGTAAAATGAGATATGCTGTTAATTGCTTGTTTATTGTTGTGATGCGCGAAAAACTATTTGAAAGATTATCGAGAAACCATTTGCGATTAACGACCGAGTCTAAGTAATGGCGTAAATCACATTTGATATCAATTCTAAATCTGTAAATCACATCTTGTTTGTTTGCGTTTGAACGATTCACAGTTGGTTGATTTGCATTATTAATCTTTATTTGTGGAACGACTGCATAGATATCATCAATTCGCAAATACGAGATGTCTAGTGAAGTTGTGCTGAAAAGATATTTCATCATGAAACGGTTTATCTCATGGTGATTAGATCCTCTGAGTAACCACCCGAGGCATACTGCGTCATCTAAATTGCTCGCATGAACATATAAAATGAATGAGTGATAACTATCGCCTTGCGAATGTAACATAGTAAGGAGCACAGTATTCTCGAGCAATTCAATATGTTTTGTAATCAAGAAACGGCAATGCTCTTCTGACACCACTAAACCACACTTTAATAATGTTCGCGAATGTTTAATTTTATTGCTGGAATGCTTATTCCAAGTGTCCACAACATTCTTGTAAAGCTTAATATGTGTTCTGTAAAATCGTTTACATTCCGATGGCAGTGGGTAAAACATGTCTTCATCCAAGCCGAGCTCCAATCCAAGGCGCTTGTTTTTGACAGTCTCCATTGCAGACAACGCCGATATTTTTTTTCATTTTTTTATTAAATATTGCGGAATGAAAAAAATGAAAAAAAAATTATGAATTGCAGTGCAACACAATGTCTGCTCGAGTAGTTGGAGTTGGAGGTGAGAAGACGCGAGTGGAGAATGTGGCCGATGCTGAGGCCATTGAGACCGATGCTGAGACCGATGCTGAGGCCATTGAGACCGATGAGTCTGATACTGAGTCCACGAAGGCTAATGCTGAGTTCGCGGGGACCGATACTGAGTCCATTGCGTCCACGAAGACTGATGCTGAGACCACGAAGACTGATGCTGAGACCACGAAGACTGATGCTGAGCCCGTGAAGGCTGGTGCTGAGCCCGTGAAGGATCTGCGGTTCCGCAGATGCGGTTGTACTTTGGGTTACACAGATCCTCCTCGATGGCCTTCACCTCATCAAACCATTAAACGCTCGTTGTTTGGAAGTGAAGTGCCCTCACCTCAATCATTGTTTTATTAATTTTACGGGTATTTCGATGGTTGTTTTTTTGCAAAAAATATAAAAAAAAATGAATAAATAATTGTGAATTGCGTAACACAATGTCTGCCCGAAATTCCGTGAACGATAGGCCTACCATGCTCCTTCAAAACATATCGCAGGAGAATCCATATGAAATTCAACAATGGGATTTCAGTGATGAAATCCCATTGTTGAATTTCAGTGATGATCAACCATATATCAATAATGGACAACCATATATCAGTAACGAACGATCATATATTAGTAATGAACGAACGCCGGTTATTATCGACTCGCCATTAGTATGGTTGTTATCTGATGAAATACCAAATGTTGATGAACTCACGGTAGCCGTGGCAAGACGATGTCCTACTGATAGAATTGTGCAAGTGTCTAGCAGCGCAATCATCACAGAGGCATCGAATACTCCAGATGATTCAAGCAGTTCAGGTAGTTCAAGTAATTCAAGACATTCGTGTCTTGAGAGGTTTAACAGAGTTAAAAACTATGTGTATTTTCATGCTATGAAATTCGCTTTGTATATTAAGATTTGGTATTTGTATATTAAGATTTGGTATTTGTATTTAAAACTAACGTATTATCCTAATAATTATGAATTAATTGGTGAATTTATGAAAACGATTGGTCGCTACGATATTCTACGGATTAAATGTATGCGCAACTATGATGATGACGTTGATGAATAGATATCAACCACATGGTAAATAAAAATGATTTTTTTTTCACCATATGTAAGGAAACAATGATCTGTTTCAACAGTGTCGCCTTTGTGCTTTCGCTCGTGTTCGCGGTGTTGATGTTCATCATCCATGGCAAGTTCATGGTGATTGACGAGTTCATGGAAGACCTTGGTTTGGACGAGCTCGACATCCAACCAAGGGTGCTGTCTGCGACAGCGGTCGCGGTTGTCACGTATGTGATGATCCATCTTGTCGCATCATGTGTCGCCAAGCGTCGCGTTGACCGTGTGGTAGACAAGCACGCCGGGACGTCCATGGATGCCATGCGCCGCAAGATTTACACGTCATTTGCCGAACGCGCTGACGGATACGTGTGGTATGTGACCTGTGAGATTGGATTCTACTTGTTGCTGCTTGTGACTTGGTGCATGCCTCTGTTGAACTTCAACATGTTGATGTGGTTTGCGACTGCCTTGCATTCCTTGTTCGCCTCGATCGTTGTTTGTGAGATCCGCGATGAGCCTCTGTTCTACTTGGGGCCGAACATCGATTACCAGAGACTCGGATACACTGTTGAAAACAATGGTAGAGTGGTGCATCATGGAGATCGCGAGGAGGTTCTGTCAAAGCTTCACTTCATCTTGATGGTTGTGGACATGATGTTGTGGGCCTTGATCTTATGCTGCTCGAAAGTTGATGTGATCGCGGTGCTGTGGCAAATGGTCAACCTCATCGGAATGTCGATGTTGATCAATGTTCGGTTCTTGCCAGGCGATCGCTTCTGGACTGGAAGACTTGACAAGAACGCCCCAACTGAACAAGAGATCGTCAAGCAACTATTGCAGCAGATGGTGTGAAATCATTTTCCACCAAGAGAGACGCAATGGAAAAAAATGATTTTTTTTATACTATATGCACTAACATGAACACCACTCTTTTTGCGGCCATCACAACTATCTCCATAATCATCGACAGAGTCGGTGAGTTATCGGCGATATTCATCTCGTATTTTGGAAACCTTGTAGATACATATGTGTCAGATATCTATTATCTGACGCTTATGATAGCGTGCATTGTGCTTGCGATAAACATTTCACATAAGGTCGCATCAATTGTAGTTTCGCGTTCTTTGTGTAACATTTGTAACATGGATAGAATAAGAATGCGCAATAAAATATTTGTGATTATTTATCTAACAATGGTTTATGTGTCGACCTTCAAGGTTTATTATGTAGAGAAAGCTACAAGTTTTACGATTTTGGTAATCTGTAGTTTATTGTGGTTTGTAACAATAATAGATATTGTTCTCACTCTTGCAGGCTAACTTAATTCACTCTTGCAGGCTAACTTAATTCGCTGATAGATATTTTTTTGCTTTCGGGAAATAGAATGTCTAATCCAATAATTACAGCTGCGATATTAGCTATGAATGTAACTATGATATCTATTAAACTGTCTAATATAGATAACTCAACTGATTTCCAATCACCCGATATTAAATAATAAGCATAAAATAACAATACTAATATTAATAAAATGATAACGCCGATTGTCACTCCACGCATTCTGTGACTGATACGTGAATATTGCGTTATATTATGTTATACAATTTGATTGATGGATGCTATTATAATTAACACAAAAAAAAATGAATATTATATTCAACAAATAATGCGAACACCAAATACTACAAACGTTGAACAATGGATCGCCCAGCACAGATGAAACAAATCCACGATGAAGCATTAGAATTATTTATTAAGAAAAATGCCGATTATGGTGACGCATTCGCAAAACATGGAGTGGTTGGAGTGCTTGTGCGGATCGAAGATAAATTACAACGCTATATGTCAGTAACTAAAAATGGTACTAACTTAATTAACACGGAAGGTCTAAGAGATACTTTAATCGATTTGCATAATTATTCCGCGATGGCAATAATGTTATTAGATGAGTAATGAGGTTGTTATTTAATTAAAAAAAATAAAAATAATTGTCTTTTTTTTATAACGTATAGGGTATAAGTTAATTTACGGGAATGGGAAGTTTAACAAATATATCCGATACATTAACGAGTATCGCTTCATTTTTGGCGATAATTTATTTGTTTTATAAAGCAACAAAAAAAATTAAATGCTGTAATTGTTGCGAAATCGAAATGCGCGATCCAGAAAATCCCGAAATTGTTGATCAGACAAATATGGTGCAAATGATCATGAACAAAATGACGCCTCGAAAAATAAGAGGTGATTCTCCGAAGAAAAATTCTAATGTTGTGAGTCCATCAACAAATAATTCATCAAACAATTCATCAAACAATTCAACAAATAATTCAACAAATAATTCAACAAACAATCTAACAAACAATTCAACAAACAATTCAACAAACAATCCATCAAACAATTCAACATTAAAAAACCCCGAAAGATTGCCGCCACTCACTGAATTGATTGATCGGCCCACGACTATTGAACATGCTCCGAAGCGTAATCCTAAATTTGTTAAACCCGTTTAAATATTGTTGGGTTAATTAAAATACTTTATACTAACATTGATTTTGCTTAGTAATATTATGAAGTAGATTATTTTATAATATCAGTATTTATATTAGATGCTTTTGTTCGAGCATCTTTCCGAGGAATAATTTCAACCGAACTATTAAAACGCACTCGCTTTCTCCGCGAAAACATAAATATAATAAAGGTTATTATGAATATGATTACGCCTAACATTTTATATAATTTTATTTATAATAATATAATAATATAATATAGCAACTATGTCAAGACAAATATTTACCTTGGACACTTTAGATAATAAGATCGCAACCTTAAGTTTAACTGGAACAGTTACGGCCGATTCAACTCAATCTGGGGTAACATGGTTAGTATCGACAAACGCTACCACAACCCTAAATTTACCAGCTGCAGTGGTTGGTCTTAATTATTTTGTATATTTGGGAATTGATCTAACCAATACGTTATCAATTGTGTTGAATGGCAGCGATACATGGCGCGCTCGATTATTCTATACTGATAAAGATACTGCAGGTGCGGCTTCATTTAATGGCGCTTCTAGCACAGAGGGTTTTATACATTATATTGGGACCGCTGATTATGTCGCGAGTTCAGATGCTAGAGGGCGCCTCGAGGGAACATATTTAGAAATCAAGTGCATGACCGCCGGTGAGTGGTTGATGTTTGGATATGTATCGGGTAATGGATCCGTGGATAGTCCATTCCAATAAAATACGATGGCTGTAAAACAATAAAATCGAGCATGTTTTTTTTGTTAAATAATTGAATTTATATTTTTATATTTACCAAGATGTCAGATTTCACACACATTTACCACATCGCCGATATTCATATCCATAAGAAGATCCATGATCGGCTTATCTACGCATGGGATGAATTGATGAACCACATTAAGAAACACGAAGGTGTTCCTTTGTTGGTTATTGCGGGTGATGTTTTCGAATATAAAAAAGAACTTACTGGAACTGATATTGATGTCTTTAAATATATGGTTAGAAATATTGAGAAGAATAAAATTCAGACATTGATAATTCCCGGCAATCATGATTTTAGCACGTCTGATTCGGATTTGATTTCGTCTAATTTAGAACTAATCAAAACTAAGTATATTGAATACGTAAAAGAATCATGTATCTTTGAATGCCGCAATATTGCATTTTATATTCATTCGCCTATTGATAAACAAATACTTGAGGTCGGAGATGAAAAACTATTAAAAATCGCAATCGCGCACGAACCGCTCAGAGGATGTATTTTCGACAATTCGATGATATCCGAAGTTGGACGTTTTGACAAGAATGATTTTGCCGGATATGATATTACAATTCTTGGGGATATTCATAAACCTCAGTTTCTGACGCCGCGCGTTGCATATTCTGGCTCATTTGTTCAGAAAAATAGAGGCGAAGGTTTAAACCATGGATTTATTCTATGGGATTTGACGACATGTGCTGGCAATTTTGTTAAACTCAGTTCATATATGAATGATGTGGTTATTAAAACGAGCCATGATGTGATCACGGAACTTCCGGTGGCTATTCAGCCAAAATCAGTAATCTTCGAACATCATGATTGTAGTGAAGATTTTCTACAAAAATTTTCATCCACAATTAAAGAAACTTATGGCAGGCTCGATACAGTGGTTAATACAACCATTCACAAAATTAATGCTAGTGGTGATACACAATCAGCAAATTATTTGGAAGATGCGTTAGCGCAATCATCATATAACGATACCGAAAAAACAAATATTATGGAAATTCACAACAAATATTCTGATTGCATTAAGCGATCGAGAGTAATGTGGGAATTATTATATTTGCAATGGGAAAATATCTATAAATATATCCAACGTTCATGCATTGATTTTACGAGATGCCAAGGCGTAACAATGTTATGTGGTGAAAACGCTATCGGAAAATCATCAATTATTAATATCCTCATCTACATTCTTTATGGTGGCAAGACCGGTGTAACGACTGCGTTGGCGCGGGAATTCATATTAAACAAGAACAACACAAAAAATGGCCAAATTAAATGCGGGTTTCGCGTTGAAAATTCGGTATATGAAATCCATCGTATTATTCGCCGCAATGATCCAGATACTGTGAGCTTATATTGTGACGGTAATTTAGTTGAGTGCGGCGATATTAATGACACATATGCGCACATGGCTGACCTAATCGGCACTCGTGATACGTTTCTCGCGATCACAGTTGCAATGCAGGCTAGACCTCTGTTTGTTGATTTGTCACCAAAAGATAAGCTTGCATTCATGTCTAAAATTTTGGGAATTGATAATTTGGTGTCAGTTGTCGCACAGAATAAGAAAGTTATTTCTGAGCTCAAAAGAAGCACAAAAGATATTGCAAGTATTTCTAACTCAGACACAAATCAGCTTCAATTAGAATATAACAAATATTCTGCAGAATTAACCGAGGTTAATTCCAAAATTAAATCAAATGATGATCATCGAGCAGAAATTAATTCGCGGATTAAAGAATTGCGATCGACGATGGTTAATGTTAACTATACGCTAGACGATTGTCTTGAGAGGATAGAGGCGGCTAATCTTGTGATGCGTAATTATGGTTTGCCGGATGAAGACATCGAGACGGAAGCAGAAATCTGCGCGCAGATTTCAGCATACGAACGATTATCGGGTCGTTTATATTCGACTGTTAAATATATGCTAGATAAGGGTGATGATATTGACCACACTCTTTCATTGGAGGAAATTCTTGCAAATTTGGAATCGATTGAAATGCCGTTGATTCCATGTGTCTGCAATGATGCCTCATATAAATATTATATGGAACATCGTGATGAAATGGAGAAAATACTGGCCGAGCCCATTGAGGAACCAACCACGCTGCAATATGCTATTTCGATTACCGAACCTCACGTTATTCATTCTACGAAAGAATATTGTGTTGAACAGTTACACCTCGTGAAAAATAGTAAGCCTGTTCATGGGATTGAAGAGGTTCGCGCCGAGTTGCTGCGATTACCAGCCGATAAAACATCATTTGATGTGTTTGATATTGATGCGTGTGAGACACGAATTTCAGAGTATGGACGCGATATCTCACAACTTAAGCATTTAATTATGCGCTTCAAATCAGACTCCAAAATCGATATTCAGCTTGATATCAACATGGAGATAATTCAACAATTGGTTGAAAAATTCGATAACTTATCGAAACAGATTATTCGCGTCGAACCACTTATCGAAAGTTGTGAGGCGCAGATTAAATCGATCGATAACACATATAAAGAGATGGCATTTGCCGAATCATGTTGTGAATGCACGAAAAATAAAAGAGTTATTGAGTCAATCAACGGCAAAGAAAAGTTGATGGCGGAACTTAATGGGTTTATCAGCCAAAAAAAGCAAAATGAATACATTAGGAAATGCCTTGAAACAACAAAGTGTGAAATTTACACTTATGGAACATCGTTGATTGTGAAAACAGAAGCCGAATTAATTGAATTGGTCGAACGTAAGAACGCATATAACAATTATATGCGCAGACAAACTTTGGAAAAAAAGTTGGAAACTTTACTTACCGAAGAACGTAATTATGCGAAAAAAGTCGAATGCGAAAAACAAATTAGACAGCACGACGAGAATGCTAAATTATTTCATAATCAAAAACTCATCAAGCATTACGAGAAATTTAAGAAATACAAAGAGGCGCAACAAGTCGATGCCAAAATTAAATATGATGCTCAGGTCCAATTTGTGCGCGAACGCGGAAACAAATATTATAAATTTGTTTCAATGAAGATAACATATCTTAAACGTAAATTAAGTCTCTCGAAGGCGCGACGTGAATTCGAGAAATTCACAGAATTACTTAATCATATTCATCAAAACGAACAAATTAGTGGTGATGTAAAATCATTGCAGGAAGAGCTCGGCAAATATAAAAATTTAGAACTCAATATCACGCGCGATGAACTAATCAAAATAATTGGCCAAATAGAAGGCAAACTTGAGTCGTGTTTGGAGCGCGACGAAAAATTAAACGAAATCAATATGGAATTATACAAATCGCAATTATACGATACAGCTATGTCCGACAAAAAAGGAATTATTGGTCATATTATCAAAAAAAGTAGTGAGCGTATTTCCGAAATCTGGAATAGCAAATTGGGCAAGATTGTTGATTTCAAAGTCGATATTGTTTTCAACAAGGATAAATTCAATGTAATGATTGTCGAAGATGCGTTAATCAACGCGGAGGCTGGTTCCGGCTTTCAGAAATTCATCATGGACTTGACATTTCGCGAAACCATTTATGAGCTCGCGCAGATTAATCTCGGGAACTTCATCATGATTGATGAAGGTTTTGGAACGGCTGATGCAAACAATAGACAGTTAGTCAATGATTATTTAAAATCATTGACATCTGCATATCCGTTCATCTTCATTATCAGTCATATCGATGAAATGAAATCTAGCGCTGATTGTGTTCTTACGATTGATAGCAAGAATGGTTCATGTATCAGGCATGGCGAACTCGTTGAATTCGTTGATGTTGATGGTCCGGTAAAAATGGATAAATCTTTCATCAAAGAAAAAATTGCATTGATGGAACAATGTTTGATCGATGCAAATAACTTTAATGAGATTATGGAATTCCATAATTTTAAATATACTTGCAAATTATGCGAGCGTGAATTATCCAATCGGAATGCGGCAATTAAACATTGCAATACACTCGCGCATTTGACGCTCGTTGTCAAGCAAGTATATTCATCGAGCTAAAGGTTAATTAACGACACGACCATGAACAAATCTTTTTTTGCGTTCGATGTAAATTCTATTGCGGCCTTTATAAATAAAATTCAAATGTTCGTCCGTGAATCCGTTCAACAAATATCCGTGTGGTGCGTCCTTAGTTATAAGTGGTAAATTCACTAGGTTAAGTCCGTCAATTAAATTAATAATGTAAGGCGGTTGTGATTTATTTTTGGGGTCGTATTTCGCAGCATTCTTCAAATACTTTTCCCATAAATAAGCTTCTTTAGAACAATCATTGCAGTTATCAAAACCAGGTAATCTTGGATGCCCCGCATATTTGTTAATGTGAACTGTCATCGACCGCTCAACGCAATTATAGTAATATAATTTTGATTCATAATCTTGTGTGTCATATTCGATTACATTAGCGTTCGCGCCAAAAATTAAACGGGTTTCTGTTGATTTGAGCCCTGGAAAACATTGAATCATAACCTCGCCCTCTGGATATAAAAATTTGCGTTGTTTATAATCACGCACAAAATCCAAACCAAATTTTTTTGAGTATTCGAGGTCTGGAGTCATATAATCATGAAACTGAGTTCTATCTAGATTGTCGGCATCGTAAAACGGACATCTGAATTTAAACATGACAAGACCAATTGCTGGCTCCATTATTTTATACCAATTATATTGTTGCGACAAATTCCAAAGTAAATCCGAGTTAGAAACTGTTTCATGTGTTTCATCTCGACTTCGGATATCGCTAATAAATAAAATTTTTGTTTTGTGTTTTGTAAATTCCGCAACTAAATTTTGGGAGATTTCATTGGTAAAATATTCTTCGAGAATGTAAATCTGTTCGGTTCCCGTTAATACAAATTTCGCGATGTTATTTGTCGTAGCACGTTTGCCATTATATTTATAAATGTGGTTTGACGGAACATTTAAATGAATGATATGTTCGTAATCACGATTACGGTGTGAGAATCTATCTCCATTTCCATTAACAAAAAGATTAAATTCGTTCGGATCAATAAGCAAGAATTTAATCTTTGGAAATAATGACGCCAAGTAATTTGTATGATGTGACGGAGCAGCGCCCGCATAAACCACGACGAAATTGTCAAATAGATCGTATGCCATCATGATGGATTCAATTTCACCAAGAAATAATTTCCGCTGACCTCGATGTAAATTAGGAACTGATATACCATTATTATTATATGGTAAAGTTTGCGTGATTTGGTTTATGTTAACAATGGGTTCTTTTGGTAAATTATCAGGGAGTGTACTGATTCTAAGATAATCGAGTAAATCCTGTCTTAGAGAGCCAGCTCTCGTTGTCGCAAGAAGGGTTAATATCGCATCTTTTGATAGAGTCTGCTTTACTGATGCGCTTGGGATATATGGATAGATATTTTGATTGCCGTTGTGGTGATTGCGGTTATGACCATGATTATTATGATGATTATTATGATGATTGTTATGATGATTATGATGATTATGGTGATGATTATGGTGATTATGGTGATGATGTTCGCGTGCCCCTTCGATATTAGTTGTTATTATGATGGATTTCTTAGTATTAAACCCATAATATGTTTTATATGAGTCAGCATTATTATATTTCTTCGCGGTATCTGGTTTATCCATTTTATCACGAAATATATATAACCATGGATTTAATTTACAAATATTTTTTTACAAAAAAACACATGATGCATGATGCATCATGTATGTTGCATCATGTATGATGCATCATGTGTGGTGCAATTGAAAAGAACCATGCCATCCGTGAGGCTTACGGAGGTAGTTTGTGACTGCATTTGACATATCCATCAACTTTCTGAGTATGTGATCGAATTTGCCATCTGGTAGATTGCCATACACAACCGAGATGTATCTGGTCATGATCTTGATGTGGAGGGCGCAATCATTGCAATGATCGCATTTGTCAAAAATGCCAGCATATGGGTTGTCATGTGGAATCCATACGCGCTCAATGACGTTGTAGGCGTACATTCTTCTCTCGTAAACTTCTGGGTTAATTAACATGGTGGGAATGACATTCCCACCATCTACTGGTCCAACCACCATTCTTGTTTCTGTCGAACGCGCCCGTGAGTATGGCTGTATCAGGATTTTTCCAGAAATATACCTGAATACACCATTCTTGTAGTCCTCACGAAAATCAATACCGAGTCTAGCAGCCTCTTCGAATACTTCGTTCATGTGATCCATGAACTTGGTTTTCGCTTTGTTTGCCTCGTCGTAGAATGGAAGTCTGAACTTGAGCAATCCGTATGAGTTCAAAATGGTTGTCCAGATAAATTGCTGAGCCAAATCAAACAAAATATCCGCATTTGTGACGCCAACATTTGGATCGCTAATCGAGCGAATGTCACTGATGAACGCACACATGATTTCGTGTTCCTCAAATGTTTTCGCCAGTGAACGCGCGAGATCATCAGTGAAAAAGTCTTCGTAGATGTAGATCTGGTATGATCCGTCAACAACTTCGTTCGAAATGTCATCGGTGGAACTAACATACACGCAATTCGCGTTCTTTAATCTCACATTGCGATCTGCATGGACGAAGTGAGCAATGTGTCGTGTCTGACCTGCCGCGGCACGTGTTCGATGACCGAGAACGGTACCATCACCCCTTTCTATCTTCAATTCAAATGGGGTCGGATCAACGAGCAGAAATTTGAAATCCGGAAACATATCTGCTAACATGTCAATATGGTGGCCAGGACCAGCACCAGCATAAACCACAACTACATGTTTGCCATTGTTGTTACGTTTATGCTGCTCAACAATACGTGTAAGGTATTCTATCTCAGACAACAGAAGTTTCAACTGCCCACAATGGACGCCCGAAATAAAACTCCCATCGTTCTCCCGATACGGAAGACTTAACAGAAGTTCATTGTAATATTCAACCACCGGTTTTATGAACCCACTCGAGATCAACCGCTTTATTTTTTTGGCAGTCTCAGCATCGACAATTTTCATCAACTCATCAAATGCTGTACGGGGGTTCATCTGGGGACTCAGGTTCTTGTTTCCCGGAATTTTCCAGGAGTTGTGACGAAGATGATCTGACATGTTTGTTCTTGGTTGCGAACACATCAGTTGTGGAAAAATAAATCAATATTTTTTTTACTATAATGGTATTAAATTGCTAAATGATCGAAAAATTGAATTTATGTTGAAGTAAATGTTTGTTTATAATAAAAAATGAAGGCATTTATCACAGGAATCACGGGACAGGATGGATCATATTTGGCTAAATTACTTTTATCATATGGTTATGAAGTTCATGGATTAGTGCGGCGCACATCATCAGATAATACAATACGGATAAGGAATATGAATGTTAACATTCATTACGGCGATGTCACAGATTCATTATTGATGCTGCAACTTATTCACCACATAGAACCTGATGAAATTTATAATTTGGCGGCACAGAGTGATGTAGCTTTATCATTTAGTAACGCAACTTATACAATTGATAGCATAGTCAAAGGAACTCTAAATATTCTGGAAGCCGTCCGCACATTCGGCAACAAACAGATAAAAATTTATCAAGCTGGTTCTAGTGAAATGTTCGGCGGATTGAGCAGCGAAGCATATACTGAATCATCAGAGATGTTTCCGCAATCGCCGTATGCGGCAGCAAAATTGATGGCGCATAACCTATGTAATATTTATAGAAATTATAATATGTTTATCTGTTGTGGAATTTTATTTAATCACACGAGCCCATTACGTGGCGAAAATTTTGTGGAAAAAAAAATTATAGCAAGTGCTGTTAGAATTGGATTGGGTAAACAGAATAAATTGTCCCTCGGTAACATATATACATATAGAGATTTTGGACACGCATGTGATTATGTAGTGGCAATGCATAAGATGATGCAAAACTCCGTATGTGATGATTATGTGATATCGACTGGACACTCTATTCAAATTAAAGAACTCGTTGGCAGTGTATTTAAAACATTAGGGATGGATATTAAATGGGTAGGAGCTGGTATAAATGAAAAGGGATATTATAACGGAAGAGTTATTATTGATATCGATAGCCGACTATATAGACCTGCCGAAGTTAAACAATTACTCGGTGATTCCACTAAAGCTCGTGAAATATTGGGATGGTTTAACATCTATAACATGGTCGATATTATAGATGAAATGATTGCTCATGAAAAACTATTGCACGATCGTCAGTGAAGAATGTTAGCGCGAAACCATTTGATGGAATTATTTGGTTGAATTGTTTGGTTGAATCGTTTGGTTGAATTGTTTGGTTAAATTGTTTGGTTGAATTGTTTGATGGAATTATTTGGTTGAATTGTTTGATGGAATTATTTGGTTGAATTGTTTGGTTGAATTATGAAATAAATTTTGCTGTGTTCTGTGAATTAAACCGAACATTAGGATAATTTTGTATGAACCAGGCAATGGTTTTCTCGATTCCGATTCGTAACGGTGTTTGTCCAACTAAACAATTTATGCCTTTTTTTTGACGTATACCAACGATATCATCATTGTAAATTATTTGTTGATTATAGTTCATAATATTTGCTATAAGATTAATCACATCATAAATTGCAACTTCTTCGCCAACAATCATAGCGTTGCCGGTATTATGGATATTTGTTAATGCATCAATCACATCATCTACATATACAAACTGCCGAAGTACATTACCAGATACATTAATTTGAATATTATGTAAACTTGATAAATAAATTTTGTGAATAAACGAGGGGATTAAATGACCATCGAATACATCAAAGTTATCATGTGGGCCATAAATATTTGATGGAATTAAATAATTCCAACCATTTAAATCGCATGCGATTTGTAGCATTCGCTTCGAATATGCATAACCAATGTTTGTCTCATGTGGTATTCCGTTGTGAATGTCGGCCATTGTGAATTCCATATATTGCTTTGGGAAAATACATGTTGATAAAATTGCTACTAATTTACAATCATATTTAATACATGCCATAATAATATGAGTATTTATAATTGAATTTTTGCACAATATGTCAGTGTTATTATCTTTATTAAAATATACTCCACCAACAACAGATGCTAAATGATAAACATGTGTAGGGCGATGTCGGTTAAACATGAAATTTACTGACGGAAAACTCAATAAGTCACATTCTTCTCTAGTGATAAATACATAAGGAGAATTTAATCCATGTGCATCGTAAGT
>JACCDV010055719.1_pt1 | contig 17957 bp, 14 predicted proteins | sample 7446131 | NCBI WGS metagenome assembly JACCDV01 (sample SAMN15323448, study PRJNA562643) | freshwater metagenome | isolation source: river surface water | place: USA:Blue River Watershed | collected 2017-08-17 | reverse complement strand
GTTGACCCAAGCGGTAGTTTGAGAATCTCGAATTGCGCGAACCCTGAAGCAATAGAACTGAGCTTCCTCGAGATTGAAAACTGGAAGAGCGGTAAGACCAGGGCCGATGTAAGCGTGGTGCTGGAAAGTGCCTCGACATCCATTCGGACCAACCGAAACCTGGATCTCTTGCTCGTAATCACCAATGGCGGTGTCATCCCAGTCAAGCCTTGCGCGGTCTGTATAAAGGGCAGATCCAACGTGGTTGGTGAGCGCTCCACTCAAAGCAGTTGTTTCACTCGCACAAGAGCTCACCATCGCCGACACATTTAGGTGACCACCGGTCACCACCTTGCCACTCAGGCTCGGGTTAGTAACTGCCGTGGCCTTTAGCTTCCCGACAGCCTGCTGAGCGGTAATGCCACGGTAGCTGGAGAGGCAAAGTGCGATCGCACCAGTAACGTGCGGTGCAGCCATCGAAGTACCCGAAAGCATGTCATAGCCACCAGGAACGGTAGATAAAACATTGGTACCTGGAGCAGCAATATCTACCGCCGTGCCCGAGTAGTTTGAGTAGCCGGCAAGGTTACCGTTCTGCCCAATAGCGGCTACCGAAACAACACAGTCAAATGGTCTGTGAGGTGTGGTGCAGTCATACTCGGCTGGATACTGGCTAAAAGAATCAAGATTTTGACCATCATTACCTGCAGCTGCCACAAACAAGATTCCGGCATCCCCACCGCGCTTGATGGCATCTTCGAGTGCCTTCGAATAACCGGTTCCACCCCAAGAGTTATTGGAGGCAATGATGTCCAAGCCCTTTTTGGTTCGAAGCATTGTCACGTAATCGATTGCTCGAATTGCATCAACCGTTGTTGAAGCGCCTTGCTGGTTGGCAATTTTCGCCGAGATCAAATTCACATTCCACGTGACACCGGCAACACCCACACCGTTGCCACCTACAGCACCAATGGTTCCCGCAACGTGAGTTCCGTGAGGGTGCTCCCCTGCATCGAAAACAGATCCATCACCGTTTAGAAAGTCATATCCATTGATGTCATCAACAAACCCATTGGCATCATCATCAATACCGTTGCCAGCAATCTCACCTGAGTTAACCCAAATGTTTGCAGCGAGATCTGGGTGAGTCACATCAATACCAGAGTCAATGACTGCGACATAAACAGCCTTCGATCCGGTGTAGCCATTTGCCCAAGCTCCAGAGGCATTGGCTCCGAAGGAGCCTGAGGCTGAGGTCCCGAGTAGACCCCAGGTTTCCTCTGATACAACTCTTGGGTCATTCGAAGTGTCTTGAATTTCAACTAGGTAGTTAGGCTCAGCGAACTCAACCTTTTCCTGCTTGGCCAGAGTCTCAAGCTGAGAAGCATGGCTCACAAATGGGTCAAGGGTTACTTCGTATAGACCTGGACTGTTTTCACCAACCGCCTCAGCATCCCAATAACCAAGGGATGATAGGTAGTCGACTCCATCGAGATCGCCCTTGAGCTGCACGAGCGCAGATCCCTTGGCGGAGCCCTCTATCGGTGCCGCATAAGAGGGCACTCCACCCACCAAAGTAGCCACCAAGCTAACTGATGCAGCAATAGTTAGATTTCTGAGTGCTGAGCCAAGCATCGAACCCCCTATGTCAGTTCAAAAGCTACTCCTGGATAGGGACTTTTTGGAGTGGAGTCTTTGGGGGACATCAGTTACTACGCAGACAATTGGCAGCGCTACATATAGCTGACCCTTGACCTCAGTCGCATTGCTACACTACCCGCCGGAATAGCCAATTGAGAGAAACACATCGCGGTTCGAGACCCAAACCTGTGCACAGCCTTTCCGGAAAGCTGTGCCCCAAAAATCGCCCCAACATAGGAGGCAATTAAAGCCAAACCGAACTGAGTATCAGTCAGACCATTAGCTTCTTTGATCTCAGGAATACTAGGCACCCAAGCCATAGAGACAATGCCCATGGTTAGGAAGGTGAACCAGAGGGCGTTGCGTGCTTTGGTGGCTTGGGTAATGATCACGAGAAAAGGCTATGCGAAGTTAGGCGGGTTAGATTGATGGGTGACGCCGCGGAGGTCGGGACATGCCCTCAAAACCTGTCTGGCCGGTATTTAGGGATTGGTTCCCGGCCGCTGAGCCAGCTGATTTACAGTTATCTGGCGGTTGCCAGACAGACTAGTCGCTCGGCACTATACCCGAGTATTTGACTGGTCAAAGTACCTATTGCAGATGCGCCCATTTCCTTTCCATTTCTGCCCTTGTAACGGAGCATAAGCGGAATAGATGATGCTGGTATGAACGCTCAGGAGTCGATAGTGTGGCAACTTACAAGTTAGGCGCAAAGCGTTCCAAAGTGTTGGAGCTAGTTCACTAGGGCAAACCTTGGCATGGTGATCAAACTTCTTGTTTCCCATGCGGGCCGAAAAATGTCGGAGGTTGGTGGCAAAATAAAAACTGGAGTTAGGGGGCCCAATGTCGACTGAAGAGCTACCACCAGAGCCTCAGCTAGTTGAGTCCATGCGGGCCGTCGGCTACTCGATAGAAACTGCAGTGGCAGACATAGTTGACAACAGCATTGCAGCTAACTCATCAAACATAAAACTTCAATTTGAAGGACTGCCCAAGCCTCGTGTTCTGATTCTTGACGACGGTGATGGCATGGACAGGGACCAGCTCAGAACTGCCATGAAACTCGCCGGCAAGTCTCCGAGCTCAAGTAGAACTCAAACGGATCTAGGAAGATTCGGCTTGGGCCTCAAGACAGCCAGTTTTTCTCAAGCGAAGAAATTGACAGTAGTCAGTAAAGACCGTAGCGGGCTAATGAATGCAGCATGCTGGGACCTCGACCTAATCGAGGAACAAGGGAAATGGCTCCTTCAGTGGATTCCGATTGAGGCGTTGGAGCCGAGTCTTTTGGTGGAGCTAAACAGGCAGGTTTCGGGAACTCTAGTTATATGGGAAAAGCTTGACCAGGTAAGCAGCAGTCAGAGTAACTTCGATTCCGAACTCCGCAACCAGGCTTTGCGTGTTTCGGATCATCTCGGCCTCGTCTTTCACAGGTTCATTGATGGCACCCCGGGAAGCAGGGTCGCGTTTACGTTGAACGGGAACCTAGTGCAGTCCGTCGATCCTTTCTTTTCCAAATTTCAAGCGACTCAGCAAAAACCAACCACTGAGGTGGAACTTGCGGGCGGAACGATAAAGGTCACGCCCTTCATTCTTCCTCATATTTCCCAACTCTCAAAGAGTGATGCAAAGGCTTTGGAGGCTGTTCGTAGGAGATTTAAGGACTCTCAAGGCTTTTATGTTTATAGGGGCAAGCGATTGATTTCATACGGTACTTGGTTTCGACTGAGTCCGAAGACAGAGCTGGCCAAAATGGCCCGAGTAAGGGTTGATACTCCGAATTCACTCGACAAAGACTGGAAGCTCGGAATTATGAAGTCTTCCGTGGAGCCTCCTCCTGAGTTGCGGAAGGTGCTCGCTAATCTTGTGCCCAATATTGTTGGTGATTCAAAGCGCGTCGTTTTGAGGCGTGGGGCCAAGGCTGCAGCCTCAGGAACCCCAGCATGGCAGTTTCGAGAAATCGGCCCCAATTTGTTTGCACTTGAAGTCAACCGTGATCATCCACTGCTTCAAGCACTAACCGAAGTTCTGTCAAAAGACCAAATCGCCACCCTTGATTTGTTCATAAGTCAATTGGAGGCAGGGGTGCCATCGGGAGAGCTCGTAAGTCGACTCTCCTCAGACCAAGCGCTTGGGGCCAACAACCTCAGCGAAGACTCTCTCCGGGAGATGGCTCGCCTACTTTATGCACGCCTTCGATCCCGGTATGGATCGGCCTCCGAGACTTTAGCAACCCTAAACAACCTAGAGCCCTTTTCGACAAATCCTTTCGCGCGTGAGCAACTGATTGCTTGGGCTGACCTGCTAGAGAAAGAAGTGATGGATGTTGAGTGAAGCTTCTAGTGAAAAACTTCAAGCGCTGAGGCAGGCCGTTCAGGCTGCCATCACAGATGAAACGCAGCTAAAAGAAATACCTGAATTTGTGGACGTCATGGCTCAACTTGTGGTCAAGATCGAGCTTTCCCATGAACAGCGCTCAACCTTAATTGCAGAGATTGAAAGTAGTCAAGCATTCAGGATGGGTATCGGGATTGAGCTAGTAGCTAAAGACCACAAGCCCTGGCTGGATGCTAGAAGCGAATCTATTGAGTGGGATCGTTGGTCACGTTATCGACAGCACATCCAACAAAAGAATGCGATGAACGTCACCGTTTTGGCATCCATGGATAAGCGGAGTTCAAGAATTCTCGATTTGGCAGGTGACCCCAAAGAAGAAGGCAGTTGGGCTAGAAAAGGTCTTGTTATAGGTGATGTCCAATCAGGCAAGACTTCAAATTATTTAGCCCTTTTCAACAAAGCAGCAGACGCCGGCTACAAGGTTTTTATTCTCTTGGCGGGAGACAAAGAACGTCTTCGCGCTCAAACTCAGGAGCGCGTAGATGAGGGATTTATTGGAATCGACTCGAAATTCAGAGACCCCGAGAACGTTGCCTCCCGAACCCGAGGAAACAGGGTTGGCGTCGGCAACACCATAGGTTTTATTCCTGCTACCTCTCCAACTAGCTTTGCTCAAGACTTCAGAATCGCTCAGTCGGGGCAGATACAAAACATGAACGACTCAAACGTTCCGTTCGTGTTTGTCATAAAGAAAAACAAAGGGATCTTGGACAACTTAGCCACCTTTTTGGAAAGGTCTGGGGCTGGGCCAAATCAAAAGATTCAGGCACCCTTGCTTCTAGTCGATGACGAGGCGGACTACGCAAGTATTGACACCTCAAAACATGATTCCGAGCCAACGGCCATCAATAGGGGTATTAGAAGGGTTTTAGCTGCATTCGAAAAAAGCTCCTACGTTGGATTTACAGCGACACCCTTCGCAAATGTGCTCATAAACGATGAAGATACCGAGGATCTCTTCCCACGAGACTTTATATTTTCTTTGGAGAGTCCGAGCAACTACTTCGGACCCAGGCAGATGTTTGATGACATCAGCGCAGAGCAAAACTTTATTGTCCCTCTTCAAGATGCGGAGGACTTCTTTCCTGCGAAGCACCGCAAAACTCACAGTGTTGAGGCACTACCCGCATCACTCCACGATGCGATTCTTGCTTTTTACATTTCGAACGCCGTAAGGGACCTCCGTCCGAGACAAAAAAACTCTCCTCGGTCCATGCTGATTCATGTCTCAAGATTTAAGGATGTCCAGCGACAAGTTTTTGACCTGGTTTCCGAGAAATGCGCCGAAATAAATGCCACTCTGGAACTCGGTATCGGGGCGCGTGATCTTTACGGGGAATTTGAGCGCGTCTATAAGAGTCACTTCCACTACGTTCATGAAACCTGGGCGGCCGTTCAAGAGCAATTGCCAAATGCGGCACGATCCACTGAAGTCTTTATTGTCAATTCTGAAAAAGGCAATAGCGATTGGACACGAGCATTCGATGGAGCCAATCCGAGAGTAATTGCAATTGGAGGTGACGTTCTCTCAAGAGGACTAACCCTTGAAGGCCTGTCCGTAAGCTACTTCTACAGAAGAAGCCTTGCCTACGACACTGTCATGCAAATGGGGAGATGGTTTGGGTATCGGGAAGGTTATCGAGATCTCTGCAAGCTGTGGATCGATTCCGAGGTTTCAAACTGGTTCCTTGAAATCGCTGAAGCACTTGACGAGCTGCGTTCTCAGCTAGAGCAAATGCATTCCACAAGGGAAACGCCTGAAACCTATGGTCTTGCGGTTCGCTGCCACCCTGGCGCACTCCTCACAGTAACGGCGCTCAATAAGATGCGTTCAGGCGAAAAACGTGAGATAAGGGTGTCGCTCTGGGGTAAAAATATCGAAACCATCAAATTTGCCAACGACAAGCGCACCTTTGAATCCAATCGGCTGTCCGGTGAAAGCTTGGTGTCCAAGCTGAATCAGGGAAGCTTCCCGGCTGCGATAGAAACTAAGCACTCTTGGCGAGGAGTTCCACAATCACTCATCGCCAACTTTTTCAAATCCTATGTGGCGCCAAAATCAGAATTGATTTTTGGTGGTGATGAATTCTGGAAATTCTTGGCCAACGTCGGCGAACCTCGACTCTCTGAATGGGACGTAGTTCTTCAATCAGGATCTGGCACTCAGCAGGGATTTGCAGACGTTACTGTGAGGCCGCTCAAGAGAATTTTTGCGGCTGGGATTGCAGACCCGGACACATTGATTGTGGGCATGGGAAAAAGCAGGCTCGGTAGTTATGGAGACATAAAAGCGGTTTTGTCAGAAGAGAGCATCAAAAAGATCGCAGCTCTTCCTAATCCATTAGCGCCAAGTGGGTCTGCCTATGCCAGGTACTTAGACAGACCACTCCTGATTCTCTACCCAATCGAGGTCGACACCGAAGAGCGAAACATTGGAAACCTGAAAATGGCAACGCCAAAAGAATATGGCGGGTTGGTTTTGGGGATAGGAGTTGCCCTACCGGCCTCTGAGGCCGATCTGCGAGCCGAATCGGGTCCGAAATACATGCTCAACTCTGTCTTCCAGCGAACAAACTCGATTCTTTTTGAGGCTGATGATTATGAAGAGGCTGAAGATGACTGATGACTCCACGCTTCGACTCGTTTGGGAAGAACTAGCAGCCTCTGATCATTTCTCACGAATTCGCCGAGTTGGCGACGTCGCCGGTTTGGCTCAGTACTTTGCGATTGACGGGTCGGGTCGATTTGCTTTCTACACAAAATCATCAATCCGTCCAGAGCGACTGCAACAACTTGCAAACCTCACCGTAAACGTCTTTCAAGAGAAGGACGCAAGGTGGACACGAGCGATAACCCTTTTAGACGACGAGTTTTTCGAGGAGTTCTCGATACTTGTCACATCGCTTGTGACCTCCGCCACAGACAAGCCGAATGAGACTCTTGCGCTCAGATCTCAGGGTGAGGCCTTTGACCAGTGGGTCGATTTCTACAAGAAACGTCAAGGTTTCAGCCTTTCGGCCGCAAGGGGGTTGTATGGAGAGATCACTGTTCTAGAAAGCCTGAAATTGCTGCGTGGGTTGAGCTGGATCGAGGCTCTGGAGGCTTGGAAAGGTCCGTTTGGAAATCCTCAAGATTTCGTTTTCGGGCAAAAAATGGCCGTAGAGGTGAAAACAGTTAACACCTCCGCGAGGCGCGTGAAAATAAGCGGTTCAGAACAATTGTCCTTTGATGGACAACTAACTCTCTCGATACTAAGCGTCAGAGATGGCAGAGACAGCAGGAGTGGAGAATCGTTGATCTCAGCAATCACAAGAATCCAACGCGAGCTGCAAAGGAATGAAAAAGAGCTATTGAGAGAGCGGCTTGACTTGGTTGGCTTTGATACAGACTCCGAGTTTTCGCGGAGTCTGTACTTCGAAGTTATCCAAATCGACAACTACCTAGTTGAATCAGATTTCCCCAGAATTGAGACCTCATCCTTGCCATTCGGGGTCGATGGGATCGAGTACCACTTGAAAATTGCCGCCTTGGATAAATTCAAAATAAGTGAGGGTAAGCCATGACTTTGGAGGAGTTTTTTTCCGAGTTGCAACTCCAGGTCAAGGGAGATGCGGAGTCTCTTGGTGATTATGAGCAGGTCTCATTTACAACTTGGGCACTTGAGAGGCTCGCGGACGCAAACGAAGTTATAGACCTTGAAGAATCGCAGTATGAGGGCGTTGGGCGCAGCAAGAAAAAGCTCAGGATTGACGCGTACGGGTTTGACAGTGTCGATGGGTCTCTAGTTTGCGTGGTCTCGGACTACTCGAGCTCCACAGATCTAACCACAATTACTAAAACTGAAGTTGACAGCCTGTTTGGCCAGCTTCGGGCTTTCACGGAAACAGCTCTTGATGATGATCGTATTGTGGATTTCGAGCATTCGTCGGCCGCGGCCCAAGCAGCTCTGGAGATAAGGTCAAAGGCAGCCGCCGCATCAAAGTTCAAGTTTTATCTAGTAACAAACAAGAGGCTGAGCGACAGGTTAAAGTCCCTGCCTTCAGGGGAGCTTCAACAAAAGAGAGTCGACTTCTTCGTATGGGATGTTGAGCGATTTCTGTCGAACATGACCGAAACCTCTGAAGCAGAAGAAATCATGATCGACTTGACGGAATGGTACCCAAATGGAGTTCCAGCTATCCGAGACAGAGAGTCGGACTCGGTTATGGCCACCTACCTGCTCGTCATTCCAGGCGAAATTCTGGCCAAGGTTTACGACCGATATGGCAGTCGACTATTAGAAGGTAACGTACGAAGCTTTTTGTCGTTGCGAGGCTCTGTGAATAAAGGAATAAGGACGACAATCCTGCTTGAGCCAGAAAAGTTTCTCGCTTACAACAATGGCCTTTCCACTACGGCGACTGAAGTTATCGCAACGGAGCAGGATGGAGTGTCACAAATTAGGGGGATCAAGGGTTTACAGATTGTAAATGGTGGCCAGACAACAGCGTCACTATTCACATTTATGCGCCAAGAGCGGCAAATGCCTGAAAATCTGCAAAAAGTCTATGTACAGATGAAGCTCATAGTGGTACCCCAAGAAATAAGCCAAGAGATGGTGCCCTACATTGCACGTTATGCAAACACACAGAACAGAATCTCAGAGGCGGACTTCTTCTCCAACAGTCCATTCCATGTTCGAATGGAGGAGATCTCGAAGCGAATTGCATCTGGGCCAAGACCAGGTGAGATAGTTCCAACCAAGTGGTTCTATGAGCGCGCCAGGGGTGCATACCTGAATGAGAAAAATAAGCTCCCGTCAAAGTCTGAAGCTGCAAAATTCGAAAAAATTTATCCGCGCACTCAAGTTATAACGAAGACTGATTTAGCCAAGTACCACAACAGTTGGAATCAGAAGCCTCACATCGTGAGTAAAGGCGCTCAAAAAAACTTCATAGAGTTTGCAAACGTAGTTGCCGATAAGTTCGCAAATGAAGAGACCAAAGCCGCTTTTGCTGATGACTTCTACAAGCGGAGCGTTGGACAAGCAATCATCTTTCAAGCCACTCATAAGGGAGTGAAGGCAAGTGATTGGTACGAAAGTGGTTTCCTGGCAAACATCGTGACGTATGCAATGGCCAGATTGTCTTTCGAACTAGACAAGCTCAAAGTTCAGCCAGATTGGTCGCAGATTTGGCGTATGGGCGAAGTGCCGGAGTCCTTTGTTGACGTTTTAGTCGATGTGGCAAAGGTAATGATGGGGGTGCTCAATGACCCTGCAAGGCCTCAAAAGAATGTTAGCGAGTGGGCCAAGCTGGAAGCTTGCTGGTCCCAAGCCAAACAAACGCCCATCTATTTGCCGCAGAGTTGGCTAGAGAGTCTCTCCCAAGCAAATGTCGAAATCAAACGTGAGCAAAGAAAAGAAGAAAAGGAGCAAGGTCGCGTACTTGACGAGTTGGAACTGATCAAGAAGCTCTACAAAATTCCCAGCGAGGTCTGGGATCAACTAATTTCTTCACCTCGACTAACAGTGAGTCCGATCCAGCAGAACATCATTAAATTACTCCGACAAGGCGCAATTCCAACAAAAAGGCAAATGGACAAGCTAATCGAGCTTCTAGATAAAGCCAAACAGGAAGCGATCCTAGCCAAGGAGTATTGGGACTAGTTTTTCTGCAATCGCTCTGACCACCCCAACAGGAACCGCGTTACCAAGCTGACGAAACGCCTGAATTTTCGACTCATCTAGTTCAAAAGAGTCAGGGAAGCCTTGAAGGCGAGCACCCTCCCTGGGACTCAGTTTTCTCGGGTTCTTGCCCGGTTGCTCAACCAGTATCTCTGAACCATCCTTGAAGTAGCGAGCCGAAAGAGTAGGTGTGTAAGAGCTATCCTTGTTCACCATTCGGTACCCGAACCCATTCCCTAGCTCCAGATGCTTCTTCTTACGATTCTGATGGCCTTCCCATAGGCGATCCGAAAGCGTGAGAGAAGGTTCTACCGCAGGTTCAAGAATCTCCCCGACTGTGAGTCGCTTCACCGGGGTTTCCAATAGCTCAAAATCGAAGGGGGCATCGAATTTTGATTTGTCTAGCCCCACTATGTAAACGCGCTTTCTCGTCTGAGGGAGTCCGAAGTCTTTCGCATCCAGGACTTTGTAGCTGACGTGGTAATGCTCGCTTGCAATCTCCAGTATGCGCCTGAAAGTATTTCCCGAGTCATGCCAAGTTAACCCGCGAACATTCTCGAGAAGAAATCCAGACGGTCTTTTGGCCCCAAGTATTCTGGCAACATCAAAAAATAGGGTTCCTCGCGTATCCTCGAAGCCCTTTTTGTGGCCAGCGTGGGAAAATGGCTGGCAGGGAAAACCGCCCAGCAACAAATCATGGTCGGGAATTTCTTGAATTGAAATCTCCGTAATGTCCCCTGCAAAGAAGTGGTTCGCGTCTTGAAAATTCTTGAGATAGGTGGCAACCGCGTGCCTGTCAATTTCGGAAGTCATGACGCAATGACCCCCTAGCTCATCGAATGGGATACGCATGCCTCCTATTCCGGCGAATAAGTCAACGAAATTAAAGGCGCTAGACATGTTCCCAGGATACATCAGAGTCACTCAGCAACCTTATACTCAGAGCTAGTCTGTCGGTCATCTTCTTCTCCATGACCGCAGTGGGTATCTAGATAAGCCGAATTGGGTGAATACCCATCCGGCCCAGAGTGGAAATCTCCCTCATTCATTTCGTTTACGGATTTGTTGGTCGTCATTATTGGCCACGTTGGCATCGAGCCAAATAGCCATCGCAAGATTCGAAACATAACACCTACCTCGTCAATTCAAGCTACTGTCGGCCTCCGACTTTTTTTGATCTTCATGAAGTCACGCATGTGCCTAGGGTCAGACACTGAGTGACGAACGGCGCGAAAGCCATCGAGAGGTTTTAGCCCGAGTACCGCCGGCCTGTGCTTCTATTGGTACATTGCTTTCAGGTTTGAAAAGTGGGGGCTTCGAATGAATAAGTGTTTTGATTGTGGAAAAGACGCGAAATCCGGGGAAACCTATTGTCTTGAATGTCGCTGGGCTAAGCGTCATAAAGCTGCAAAGGCTTCAGAGGCTGCAGCGGCATCCATGGCCAAGGTTCAGGTTGACGATTCTAGAGAGCCACAACACCAGAGAGCTGTTGGAAATGGTGTCTACAGCCCTCCCCCCGCTGAGAAGGCAAAAAGCTCTAAGGCAATGCTGTGGGTTTTTGCAACGCTAGTGGCCATCGGTGGAATTGCAGGCGTTTTTGCTCAAAACACTCCTGCCTACGTAAGCGCTTCACAGCCCCCTGCCGACCAAGTGGAAAGACCCCTGACAGCTATGTTTTTTGACGGCAGCACTGTGCCGCTGTTTGTAGGTAGAACCGCTGAATCTGCAGTCGTCATGATGCGCGATCGATTTGACGAGCAGTTTTGGGACATTAAAAACATAGGCACGCGAGAAGATATGTCAACGTTCTACACCAGAGACCGAGACCTAAAGAAATTAGAGGGACTATTCGTTTGCTCGCAATCTATGGCCCCTGGTGCAGACATTCCCGAGTATGCCTTTGGCTACATGAAGATTGAGGTTTCGACAGATTGTGAAAATCAAGACGTTTCGTTTGCAATGGGGCCAGCGGCGGAATTGCTCGGCCGTTACGTGCCTGCAAAACTTGAGCAGTCCTGCTATGACCCTGAAAGATGCGATCTCAAAAGTATGGACGGGATCGTTCGTGGTTTCGCTGAAGAGGGCTTCCAGGCCTATAAAACACTAATTGTGGAGACAGGTTTGGGGGTCATGGAGGTTGAGCTTGCTCTCATAACTCTTCCGGACGAGTGGTGTGAGTCGAGTGAATCTCAAGGTGATGCATTTAGATCGCAAGCGATTGCAGAGCGAGACCGAATGTTGCCACCCGGAACACTAGTCAGGTTGGTGGCAACCGAGGGACTTTATGGCAACAGGCGATTCGTCCATCGCCTCTCAACTACCGGGTCGTTTCCAGACGGAGAGCCTCCGACTTTCTCAATCAATGAGCTCTTAGTCTCGACGGGATATTGGATTCCCGATGATGACGCCGGAAGTCATGACTGGGAGCGTCTCTACACATACCGAAAAGGGCTTCCCAAGGCAGTTTGGAAGAAAGCCGACTATGCATCCGAAGAGGGTGACCTCGCAGGCTATCGGAAGAGAATTCTCAGGGCAGCCAACCTTTCCTTTATGAAGCCAAACGATACATTGGCTACATGCCTAAACGAAAAGCAAAGTATTGTCGTTGCTCTTCAGAAGGAAGACGAAGAGGAGCGGCGGCGCGCAGCGGCGGCGGTCAGCAAACGCGCGTCTGATGAAGAGGCTATTTGGCGAAGTGTTGTCTGTTCCAGCGGATTAGCCGCTGACTTCCCCGAGCGTTGCAAGAACTACAACCCAGCCGTTGACGACAAGGTGGGGACCGGAGCCGGAGGGGGAGGCTCAAACTGCACGTGGGTTCGCGGTCACACCCGCAATGGGAGTTCTGTGCGCGGCCACTTCAGATGTGGCTGAGAGCCCAAAATCGACACGCCTAGGATCCACCTCTTGCTCGGCAGTTGGCCAGTCGCGTTGCCCAGGCGTGCTGCGATTAAGAATTTTTGAGATAGCTTTTGCCCGCTGAATAGTTGCGCGGAGTGGAATATAGAGGGTGCCAATCTCCGGACTCTGAGCTGGCCAACAGAACGCTTGTTGCCGTCAGCGCGACTAGTGCTCATGGTCATTCCAGTCAGCATCCTCATCAAACCTCGAACCGTACTGAGTTTCTTGGTATGGCGTATTGGCTGAGTAAACGTGAGGGCCTGAGTGATAGTCGCCCTGATCCATTTCCATTGCAACTTACGAATTTTGATCTCATACAAGTGGTTGACTGTCTAAGCGATCAGCTCCAAACGATTGCCTTAGAAATCGAAACATTTCGAACCTTAATTCTTGAGCTGCCCGCATGAGATTGGTTTGAGCATATTGGAGGGTTCGGGCATCTATTTTTCGGGTTGGCCCGTTGAAGTGACTATGGGACTCTCGAATGTGCGGAGAGGACCAAAGCATTACCTAATTCAATTTAAGAGCACTCTATGCTGCTTGAGGTCCTCTAGATAGACAAGTTTGAGTAAGGGGTTTGCATCTCCGAGTCTTGCTACTTCTTCAGTTGAGTATTCGCGTGGCGAATGTCTTCTATGAACTTTCTGGCAACGGCTGTTGCTGCATCTCTACCCGCAGTCTTAAGTTCGTATGCCATTTGAGCCAAGATGCCAGGAGTGATTCCGGTCGTGCTATCTCCTGCCAAGATCGCGACCTTGTCTCGCTTCGAAGAGTGCAGGGCAACCTCAAATCCATTAACCCCTGGCTCAATAGCGGTCAGGTCGTTTAGCTCCCAGACTCTGGTCTGCTGAGACCCGGTGAAGATAATGCGCTGATCTGTGAAGGTGGCTTTGCCGGTGTCAATGGTTTGGATCGTCTCTGGATTCACACTCAGTTGACCCGAGCCCTTGCCTAATGTGATGCCTAGGTTGTCTGTGACACCTACTGTGGCTCCAATAACACCGGTTTCAATTCTTGCCCCGTTCCCCTTTGCTTCACGAAGCTCGACTTCCTCTCGCTCGTGAATTGCGTGCTCCCCATCTCGAAGCAACACACTTACCTCAGCAGGTTGCCATTTCTCGATAAGTAGCTCTAGTTGAGTTGCCATGTCCAACATGGCATCGATGCGGTTCTGATTTCGAGTCTTTCGAATCCAGTAAATAAACATCGCGATCAACCCAATCGTGATCCAGAAAGGGAGCAGTGCTTGAGGGTTCTCGTTGAGCCAGCTAAAGAACAGCAGCAGCGCTAGCACTACAAAGAACAATGACCACATATCTCCCCCAAGCTTCGAAATGCTCCCCAGCCAAGACTATTGGTGCTCGTCATCATTCCAATCAGCATCTTCATCAAATCGAGAGCCGTATTGGGTCTCCTGATAAGGGGTGTTAGGTGAGTATCCGTGAGGACCGGAGTGGATGTCACCCTCATTCATTGAGTTATCCACCTGGTAGTTGCGCTTTTGAACTGGGGTCTGTGTGTTACCACTGATACCCAAAAAGCTTTTTAGCCACTCAAACATTTAGAACTCCTTCGCGATCTGGTCGCGTCACCCCTAATACCCCCCAGGTCTTAGGGGTGACACTTCGGATGGGGAAAGAGAGCAACCCCCAAGCCGCAACAGTATTCAATAGATAGGGTCTGACTTTTTTGTCAGAGGGGGCATTTAGATTTTGAACATGAACGAACTTCAACTGAGGCAGCAGCAGAACTTGGATAGAGCTGGACGGTTTCTAGGGAGATTTGCCAGCCTGCTTCTTCTTGTCACCGCTGCAATATTCCTAGGACCGATGATTATCGGGTTTGGCCTGCTATGGGGTTTGGTTGTTGGTCTTCTGAAAATGAAATAGCCGAGCGCTGATTACTAAGTCTCGGATTCAAGATCCGAAACCGACTCAAGGTTTGCGTGTTAGTTCAATGAGGGTTAGCTTGGAACAATTCGAAGGTGGGGGCATTTTGAAGAATTATTCGTTTTTAGCTGGGTTGGCCCTGCTCTTGACTCTCGTATCGCCGGTTCAGGCTCAAGCGTGGGATGAAGTCTCGGAAAATCCATTCCCAGGTGTCGCTTTTGGCGGCGAAATACCTGCCTACACCAAAATTGCAATCTGCAGCGAAACTCCCGAGGTCCCAGACAATTGTGTTCGTCGCACCGGCCAACCTGATTGCCCCGCATGGAGTGCGAATGACGTCACGCCCACTCTCCGCGCTGATGGGTCTTGGGCTTCCGCGAAACTTTGGTGCAGAGCTAGCTGGACTGCTCCGGTCTCAAAGGCGGCCTGGGATGCTTACTACGAATCAATCAAGGCTGCTCAAGAAGCGGCGTATCAGGAGTCGCTGGCTTGGAATCAAGCAAACCCTGGCCGACAGAAGTGTGCTAGCTGGGGTCCGCTGATTGCTCCTGATGGAGTTGGTCAGTCATCAGGTGGGGTTTGTGCTAACCCAGTATCCGCTCCGGTTGCACCATCTGGATCCCCTTCAGTTCCTACCGAGCCGGTTTCCGCCGGATCGGTGGGTGAGAGTGATGTGACCAACCCCTCCAATGCCTCCTCCAACTCGGCTTCAACATCGAGTGTTTCGGGAAGCGTTAGTGCTCCAGTAACTTCCCTGCCCCAAGATCCAACCCCTTATGGCGGTGTCGCCTACCGAGGTTCAGGCTTTCCCTTTACTGTCGTGCTTGAGGGTCAGCGATCAAACCTGGATTGCCCTGTGGGATTTCAGGCCGCCAATGGGTTGATTGCTGATGTTGCTCTAGGCAAAACATTCACCGAGTGTTGGCCAGAGCGTGCTTGGACTGCCTATCGACTTGGCGGCGAGGCTTGGGAGTTGTTCAAGGCAACTGCAGGGGCCTACGACCCTAGTGTTGAGATCGATAGACGAAACAAAGTTGCGCTCCTCAAGGCACGGGCCCAGGAAGTGGCGAAGGCCGCAGCGAAACTAACGCCAGGCATCGAGAGATGCAGCAGCTGGAACGGTTTTGGTGAATCAGGTCGTGAGTGTGCATATGAGTTCGTTAACCCTGAATCTGTGAGCCCCGTGGCTTCTCCGGTTTCGAGCTGGAGCCCAAGCGCAAGTGCCTCCGCACCGACCCCTGCGGTAACTGCTTCAGAACCGACCCAGCCATTAGCCGGCCCCTCGGCTCCCGCTAGTGAGAGCAGTTCTGTCTCGGTTGAACTTCAAGCAGTGCAGATTGCAGGCAGCTCTGTCGTAGTTGCTCGCCAGGCACTCCTAATAACTCCCGACCCAGAGGAGGCGGCCAGCATCTCTAATCTCGCAACGGCCATTGCTGGATTAAAAACTGTTCAGCGGGCCGCCGTGCAAGAGCTCCCTCGGGATCCGAGCTTGACCTACAAAGTGGTCTCCTTGACGCCTGAGATCTGTAAGGCAAGTAGCTACAGGGTGAGAGTTACAGGCCCAGGTCTGTGCCAGGTTGAGATCGAGATTACCGATGCAGTGGGCAACTCCTACGAAATACTGAGAAAACTCCGCCGCAGCAAGTAAGGCGTTCACGTCTAGCGTCAGTTTTCCACCGATTTGAGGGATAAAACCTTATGTCGCAGGGTCTCTATATGCTCATCAAATGACCCCTGAGAATGCGGCAATCTGGCAACACTTGCAGTCTCTTTACGAACGGAACAAAGCCCCCGTTGCCTTTATTGATGAGAGTTACCGTTTTTCGCGTGGGGTTGAGGGTCCAGACTTTTATCTCATGGCTGGTTCGGTGATTGAGTCTGACCTGATTGCCCAGATCCGGATGAAGCTCGATGAGTTAGTGGGGGTGGACTATTGGCATACCACCGACGCATTTGCCCGGCATGACTTAGACAAAATTAGGGAGCTGTTGGACTACTGCGCGAACCACCTCCATCAATACTTCGTATTCGTTGGGGGCTTGGGCCCCGAGGCCACTTTGGAAAGCTATCGCCGTCAGTGTTTCTTTCAGCTCCTCACGAGACTCGAATACCAGGGATGCTACCTAATCGTTTTTGAAAAGCGCAAGAGACTTAGCGAAACCAATGGAGATTTAGCTTTGATCAAACTCGGGAAGAGTAATGGGTTTCTATCCCGTGATCTGCGAGTACTTCCTGCGTCTCCGGCATCGGAACATTTACTGTGGGCTCCCGATTTGGCATCTTGGGCTCTAAGAAGAATGCTGGCTGCCCAAGACGCAAGGTGGCTAAGACTGGTGCTGGGAACGGCGACTTTTGTTGACGCTTCTCCAGTTAAAGAGAAGAAGCCAGGACGTGCCGCAGCAAAAGGTCCTGGCCCCGAGGATCTTGTAGGCCTAAAGGGCGAAGAAAATCCTCGTTCTTCGAGTGCCAGTATGCCATGGGGAGGCGACAAAGTTCAATCGATTTCCAAGGCATTGGAAAACCAAGGTGAGCCCTTGATAGAACCAAACGTGCTGGCTCAATTAATCGACAGTAGATTCAAGTTTTGACTACCGGCACAGCTTGAGTGTTGATTCTCTGAAGTGCCCTGAGGATGCCACGATTGCCGATTAACTGACTTCCAATGTCTTGTTCCCAAGCCGCTATCTAGATAACCTGAGACCTGTTTGGGGGAACATGTCTGAAGAAGAGTTTGAGCCGGGGGTAACACCTAAGCGCTTTAGAGCTGTGAAGCTCGTCGCATTGCTATTTGTTTTTCTCGCGTTGCTCCTTCCCCTTGGTGCTATCTGGCAAAACAATCAGGGTGATACCGGAGTCTCTGTTGTAGACATGGGCCTTGAGGGTGAATCAAGTACTGACTTTGATGAGAACTCAGTTGCTATCTATGTGCAGATGACTGGGTTTAATCCAGAGACCAAGCGTGCTGAGATGGCCTACTTCCCCTGGCCAACAGAAAACCTTGCAGATCAGTTCTCCTCATCAGTTGTTGGTGATGTGCCAATCAAGTTGTTTGTAGATGGCCAGAACGCAGAGATTGCGGAGTTTCAAGCTGGTGATCAAATTGGTGCTGTCGAGACCGTGGTCGATGTTCTAAGCACCAGAGATTCCTCATTGGCTTCAGACGGTCTATACCCATTCGATATCTATGAGATGGATGGCTACGCCCAGGTGGTAGCAGATGTTGAAGGTAATGGGTTTAGAGCGGTTCAAACCTTTGACTACTTCTATACAACTCCGGTTCCCGGGTTCAACATTTTGTATGAGCGGATGTCTGCCTTTGATACTCCACTCGGTAGTGAGGAGTATGCGCTGGACTATGACCTGCTTCTACAAGAGCGCGCTGAAGGAAAGATCTCTTTCCTTGCCAAAATTGAGCGTTCCTTTGCCGTGAAGTCGATCGCAGTCTTTATCTATCTGTTTGCTGTTGTCACCGCTCTCAGCACCGCAGTCAT
>JACCDV010418516.1_pt1 | contig 17960 bp, 14 predicted proteins | sample 7446131 | NCBI WGS metagenome assembly JACCDV01 (sample SAMN15323448, study PRJNA562643) | freshwater metagenome | isolation source: river surface water | place: USA:Blue River Watershed | collected 2017-08-17 | reverse complement strand
TAGATAATCGCCACATCTGCATCCGCTAAAGTACCCTTGTATTCCGGTAGAAATGCCGGATTTAAACTGCTGAAGGTATGTAATTCTAAAGCGGCTACTAATTTTCGCTGCGGAAATTGTGCTTTTAGAGCCTGCGTAGTTGCCTTTACTTTCGATGGGGCATGAGCAAAATCTTTATAGAGTAATTGAGTAGCTGATTCTCCTACCCATTCTAGGCGTTTAGCAGCCCCTTTGAAGGACTGAATTGTCGTATAAAATTCAGTTTCGCTCACACCTAATTGAGTGCAGATGTGTAAGGCGCCCTGTAGATTCTTTAAGGTATGTTCTCCAAAAACCTGCAAGCCATATTCCTTCCCATCATTTCCTTTCAAGAAAGTTTGGCCATTTCTAATCACCGAGTCATGAGCTTCATATCCCTCTGATTGACAATGTGCTGGGCAAGCCTCAGCGATGGCTTCTAGGGTTTTATCTGTTTTGTCGAAAAATAAATGACCCGCTTTAGGCATCTCTTTCACGAGATTTTCGAAGGCTTGCGTATACGAATCGAAAGTTGGGTATACATTTATGTGATCCCAGGCGATGCCTGATATTAAAGCAATATGAGGTTGATATAAGAGGAACTTTGCTTGGCGATCGATAGGGGAGGCTAAATATTCGTCCCCCTCGATAATCATAATCGGTGCATCTGAGATGGATGCCATCAAGTCAAAACCCTCGATGCGTGCTCCTACTAAATAGTCGAATTTCCTGTTTAAAGTCTTTAATACGTGCAAAATCATCGAGGTAATACTCGTTTTACCGTGGCTTCCGGCGATGACAATGCGTTGCTTGTTTTTGCTTTGTTCGTAGATGAAGGAAGGATAGGATTCGATTTTTAACCCTAATTCCTGCGCTTTTAATAGTTCAGGATTGTCCGCGCGTGCGTGCATCCCTAAAACAATGGTATCAATGTCCTGGTTAATCTTGTCAGGGAACCATCCAAATTCAGTTGGTAGAAGGCCATGCTTTTCTAAAAGACTTTTAGAAGGTTCGTAGATTTCATCGTCTGAGCCCGTTATTTGGTGACCTTGGGATAGAAGAGCTAAGGCTAAGTTGTGCATCGCAGCACCACCGATGGCGATAAAATGAATTTTGGACATAATAACTTAATATGTATTTAGCTTGCAAAGTACATACTTTTATTGCAGTTTTGCACGTTTTTCCACAAACTCGAGGTGAACTCGGGTGCATTTAAACATTAGGATGAAAAATTACATCGATCTAATTGACCAAACCATCGAGTTTCCTACTCGTGAGTTCAACATCAATGAGAACAATGAATTGCTGTTTAATAATGTGCCTTTAATGGAGATTATTAAGCAATACGGTACGCCTTTAAAGGTTTCGTATTTGCCTAAAATTTCTGAACACATCGAGAATGCAAAGCTTCTCTTTAGAAATGCGATCAAAAAGTACAATTACAAGGGAAATTACACCTATTGTTATTGCACGAAATCATCTCATTTCTCTTTCATTTTAGAAGAAGTTTTGAAGCAAAATGTACACCTAGAGACGTCTAGTGCGTTTGATATCCCGATTATTCGCGATATGTACAACCAGGGAAAAATCTCAAAATCGACCTATATTCTTTGCAATGGCTACAAGCAGCCATTATATACCCAATATATTTCGGAGTTAATCAATGACGGCTTTAATTGTATACCCGTTCTAGATAACTTGAAAGAAATCGATTTCTATGAAAAATCGGTGACGGCTGAAAAGGTGAATATCGCCATTCGCATCGCGACAGATGAAGAGCCTGATTTCGCATTCTATACCTCTCGTTTAGGGGTACGCTATTCTGATGTAAATACACTTTATAACGAAAAAATTAAGCCTAATCCTCGTTTTAACTTGAAGATGTTACACTTCTTCATCAATACAGGAATTAAGGATTCTGCTTATTACTGGTCTGAATTAAGCCGTTTTGTGTACAAATATTGTGAGATGAAGAAGATCTGTCCAGAATTGGATTCGATTGATTTAGGCGGAGGCTTACCCATCCAAACTTCATTGCAATTCAATTACGATTACCAAGCGATGGTGGATGAAATCGTTGAGTCTATCTCTTGGATTTGTAATAAAAACAACATTCCGGTTCCGAATATCTTTACCGAGTTTGGATCATATACCGTAGGTGAAAGTGGAGCCGTTTTATATGAGATCATTGACCAAAAACTACAGAACGACAAGGAGCTTTGGTATATGATTGATGGCTCTTTTATTACCCAATTGCCTGACTCGTGGGGAATGAATCAGAAATACATTATGCTTCCGGTGAATAACTGGGGAATGCCTTACCAAAAGGTAAACCTTGGAGGATTAACCTGTGATTCAATGGATTTCTATAATACCGAAGCGCATAGCTCCGACTTATACTTGCCTATTTTTGAGGAGGAGTCAGAACGTCAATACGTAGGATTTTTCCACACAGGAGCCTATCAAGAGTCATTAGGTGGTTATGGCGGAATTCAACACTGCTTAATACCAGCGCCTAAACACGTGATCATTGATCGCCTAGAAGATGGCACAATTACAACTCGTCTATTCTCAGAGGAGCAAAAGAGCGAACCCATGTTAGACATACTTGGTTATCAACAAGTTGTAAATAAAGAAAAAAAAGATGTATCTTTAAAAAATAAATTAACATCTGTTTAAAATGAAAAAATGGGTTCTATTATTGGCGCTTGCTAGTACGATTGTCTCTTGTTCAAGACAAGCTAATTGCGCTGCTTACGGAATGACCCGTGCGAATACTAATCCTCCCAGTCAAAGGTTTTAGTCACGGCTTTCTTCCATTGCTTACGATAAAGTTTTCTTACATCGGGATCCATTGCTGGTTTCCAGGTATGCGCGATACCCCAATTTTTTCGTAGATCATCTAAGTTTTCCCAATATCCTACTGCAAGTCCAGCTGCATAGGCTGCTCCTAACGCTGTCGTTTCGATTATTTTAGGGCAGATTACCTCCTCTCCGATGATATCGGACTGAAATTGCATCAATAATTGATTCACCACCATGCCACCATCTACTCGCAGCGAAGCGATCGGGATTCCTGCATCTTTTTCCATCGCCTCTAAAACTTCCCAAGTCTGGAAAGCAGTGGCCTCCAGGGCGGCACGCGCAATGTGAGATTTGTTTATATAGCGTGTTAAACCGACCAAGGCTCCACGTGCATCTTGCTTCCAATAAGGAGCATATAAGCCGGAGAAGGCGGGTACGAAATAACATCCGCCATTGTCGTCCACTAATTTCGCCAGTTTCTCTATATCTGGGCTGTTCTTTATGATACCTAAATTATCGCGCAACCATTGAACTAATGCACCAGTGATTGCCACTGAACCCTCTAATGCATAATGAACAGGTTCGTTGCCTAATTGATAAGCAACGGTCGTTAATAGGCCAAATTGAGACGGAATTGCCTTTGTTCCTGTATTCATCAATAAGAAACAGCCGGTACCATAAGTATTTTTGCCTTGACCTGGGTCGAAGCAGGTTTGGCCTACTAAAGCTGCCTGCTGATCGCCTAGAATCCCTGCTAAAGGAACACCACCTAGAACTCCTTTCGCTTTGGCGTAAACCAATGAGCTGGATTTGATTTCTGGGAGCATTGCTTTAGGGATGCTTAATACCTTCAGAATTTCGTCATCCCAGGCACAGGTTTGTAAGTCCATTAATTGTGTACGACTCGCATTCGTTACATCCGTGATATGGATTCCGCCCTCAACTCCACCCGTTAAATGCCAGGCAATAAAGGAGTCCATAGTTCCGAATAAGGCATCCCCTTTTTCTGCGTCTGCACGTAATCCGTCGATGTTATTCAATAACCAGCGAAGCTTTAATCCGCTGAAATAGGTGGCTAAAGGAAGGCCAGTTTTTGCTCTGAAACGATCCATTCCACCATCCTTCGCTAATTCTGCTAGCTCAGATCCCACTCGAGTATCTTGCCAAACAAGCGCATTATAGTACGCCTTTCCCGTTTTTTTATTCCAAACTACGGTAGTCTCCCGCTGGTTCGTGATTCCGACTGCGGCTAAATCTTTCGCAGAAAGGTTCGCTTTACCAAGCGCAAGTCCGATGACCTCTTGTGTATTTTTCCAAATTTCATCTGAGTCATGCTCCACCCAGCCCGCTTGGGGGTAGATTTGTTTGTGCTCTTTTTGGCCTACTGAAATAATTTCTCCAGCCTTATTAAAAATGATAAAACGAGAGCTAGTGGTGCCCTGATCAATGGATCCTACGTACATAGTCAATTAGTTGAGAGTCAAAATATAAGCACCTAAAACAGCTCCCGCCGCAGGTCCTAACACAGGAATCCAAGCATATTCCCAGCCAGAATCGCCTTTATTAGGAATAGGTAAAATGGCGTGCATAATGCGCGGGCCTAAATCACGTGCGGGATTAATGGCATAACCCGTTGTTCCTCCTAATCCTAGGCCAACAGCCCAGACTAAAATTCCCACCAAAAAAGGTCCTAAACCCGTTTCGATTGTAGAAAAAGTCCCTAAAGCCACCACCGCTAAGGCAGAAGCAAAGGCTTCGGAAATAAAGTTGAAGGGGGTATTTTTTATCGCTGGATCTGTGCAAAAGGACGCACGAATGGCTCCTTTATCTGTTGTCACATCGTAATGTGGCTTGTAATGCAACCAAACTAATAATTGGCCTAACATCGCACCCAGTAATTGTGCTCCTATGAAGGTGGGAAATAAACTCCAATCCCCTGATTTCACACATCCGGCAATGGTTACAATGGGATTTAAGTGAGCTCCAGAGCTTCCAAAATAGGTGGAAACATAAATGGCGATCGTCACAGCAAATGCCCAAGCAGCTGCTATGGCTAATAATCCTGTGCCGCTTCCTTTCGTGTCTTTTAACAACATATTAGCGACAACGCCATTTCCGAGGTATAATAAGGTAGCAGTTCCGGCTAGTTCGCCGATGAAAATGGATGACATAAGTTTAGGTTCAGATTTTTGGTTTTCCAAAACTATAAAATCTTCTCAATAAAAAAATTATCTTTGATTTCAATTTACTATTTCGACGATGCGTGAAGATTATTTAACTGGGGATTCCGAGGCGTTGAACCCGCAAGAGAAGGAGTTTGACAAAGCATTACGTCCTTTGAGTTTCTCGGATTTTTCCGGACAAGGTAAGATTGTAGACAACCTTCAGATCTTTGTGGGTGCAGCAAAAGCTCGCGAGGAGGCCTTAGATCACGTATTATTGCATGGGCCTCCGGGTCTAGGAAAGACGACCTTATCCCACATCATCGCGAACGAATTAGGGTCCACCTTAAAAATTTCTTCTGGTCCTGTCTTAGATAAGCCCTCCGACTTAGCGGGTTTGTTAACGAATTTGCAGCCTTACGACGTTTTATTTATTGACGAAATTCACCGCTTGAATCCGATCGTGGAGGAATACTTGTATTCTGCGATGGAGGATTACAAGATTGATATCATGTTGGATTCTGGGCCAAATGCGCGCAGTATTCAAATCGGTTTGAATCCATTTACTTTGATAGGGGCGACGACCAGAGCAGGTTTATTGACCTCTCCTCTACGTGCTCGTTTTGGAATTAATGCGCGTCTGGAATATTATGACGCAGCTTTATTGACTAAAATCGTGAAGCGTTCCGCCTCTATTTTAGATATGCCGATCGATGAAACGGGTGCCTATGAAATTGCGCGCCGTAGCCGTGGAACACCGCGCATCGCGAATAATTTATTACGGCGTACGCGCGACTTTGCCCAAATGAAAGGTAACGGATCCATCGATGTAAAAATCGCGGAAATTGCCTTGAATGCTTTGGATGTAGATCAAAACGGTTTAGACGAAATGGATAACCGCATCCTTCTAACCATTATTGAGAAATTTAAAGGTGGTCCAGTCGGTCTTACCACTATCGCGACTGCTTGTGGCGAGGAGGCTGAAACCATCGAAGAAGTATATGAACCTTTTTTAATTCAAGAGGGATTCTTGAAGCGAACCTCTCGGGGTCGCGAGGCAACGGAAAAAGCGTATCGCCATGTGGGGATAGCGCCGAGAGCCGAAACTGGATCTCTTTTTTAACTTAAACCTATGACCGTATCTAAACACTTAATCGCAGCGATGATGCTTGTTTCTGCGTCCACTTTGGCCCAAATGAAATACCCAGTAACTAAGAAGATCGATCACGTCGATAATTACCACGGAACCTCAGTCGCGGATCCTTATCGCTGGTTAGAAGATGATAACAGTGAAGAAACGAAAGCCTGGGTGAAAGCGCAGAATGAAGTTAGTTTTGGTTATTTAAACCAAATCCCGCTTCGCGAGGAATTCAAAAAGCGCATTGAAGCACTCAGCAATTACGAAAAAATCTCCGCTCCATCCCGCAAAGGAGAATGGTATTATTTCTACAAAAACAGCGGCTTGCAAAACCAATCTGTTTTGTATCGCCAAAAAGGGCTCAATGGAAAACCTGAGCAGGTCATCGATCCTAACACTTTATCAAAGGATGGAACGACGCGTTTAACCGTTTTCTCTTTAAACAAAACCGGAAAATATGCTTGCGTAGGCTTGAGCTTAAGCGGAAGCGACTGGCAAACCTATTACGTTCGCGACATGGAAACGGGTAAAAACCTAGCCGATGAATTGAGCTGGGTTAAGGTTAGTGGCGTGGCGTGGAAAGGCAACGGCTTCTACTATTCTCGTTATCCAGATCCAGGTAAAGGAAAAGAATTGAGTACGAAAAATGAGAACCACCAAGTATGGTTCCACACGGTAGGAACGCCTCAATCACAAGATAAATTAATCTATGAGGACCCTAAAAATCCGCAGCGTTTCCACACAGTGAGTACCTCGGATGATGAACGTTTTGCGTTCTTAACTATTTCGGATCGCGGTAAAGGTTTGGATGGGAATGCTCTGTGGGTGTTAGATGCGGCGAAGAAAGAAACGAAGTTCAAACCTGTTGTAGCTGAGCCAGGGAAATACGATTTCAGCATCGTGGATAATGATGGAGACATCTTGATTTTGGAAACGAATGAAGGAGCTCCCAATAAGAAAATCGTTCGCGTGGATCCAGCGAATCCTGCGAAGGAAAATTGGAAAACCATCGTTGCTGAGAGACCTGAGCCTTTACAAGGGGTAAATACGGTGGGCAAACGTTTGTTCTTGAATTATTTAAAAGATGTGACTTCTCGCGTGTCTATCTACGATTACACAGGCAAAGCCCTAGGAACAGTGGCCCTGCCAGGATTAGGAAATACGGGTGGTTTTGGTGGTGAGAAAGAAGATAAATTCACGTTCTACACCTATTCTTCTTTTAATTTTCCACCAACGATTTACCGCTATGACTTAGCATCGAATACGTCTACGGTATTCCAAAAACCAAATCTGGCCTTCGATCCATCAGATTACACGGTCGTGCAAAAGTTTTACCCTTCTAAAGATGGCACCCAAGTTCCGATGTTTATTGTGAGCAAAAAAGGCCTGAGTCTGAATGGTAAGAATCCGACTATTCTTTATGGTTACGGCGGATTCAATATCAGTTCAACGCCTTCCTTCTCAGCTAGCTTGATTCCTTGGTTAGAAAAGGGAGGAATCTATGTCGTTGCCAATTTACGCGGTGGTAGCGAATACGGTGAGAAATGGCACGAAGCAGGAATGAAGTTGAAAAAGCAAAATGTATTCGACGATTTTATCGCTGGTGCTGAATTCTTAATTCGCGAGAAATATACTTCCCCGGCTTATTTAGCTGCATCCGGTCGCTCTAATGGTGGATTATTAGTGGGCGCTGCGATTAACCAAAGACCCGATTTGTTTGCGGCAGCCCTTCCTGGTGTGGGCGTAATGGACATGTTACGTTTCCAAAAATTCACGATTGGCTGGAACTGGGTAGCCGATTATGGTAGCAGCGATAATGCAGAAGAATTCAAGGCACTCTATGCCTATTCGCCTTTGCACAATATCAAGGCGATGAATTATCCAGCAACGATGGTATTTACGTCTGATCACGATGATCGCGTGGTGCCTGCACATTCATTCAAGTATGCAGCGACATTGCAAGAGAAGAATACAGCGGCGAAACCAATGATTATTCGCATAGATACGAATAGCGGTCATGGTTCTTCTAATACGGCTAAGTTGATTGAGTTGACGGCTGATTCCTATGCCTTCGTTCTTTATAACATGGGCAAATAAAATCGCCCATTGGGAAACAAAAAAAGCCTGGAAAATTCATTCCAGGCTTTTTCATTCTCAAACCTTAAGCGGATTATTTTACTTCTACTCTTCTAACAGCTCCGTCATTTCCTTGCGTAACGCGTAAGAAATACACACCAGCACTTGCTTTCTTTAAGTCGATTTGGCCGAAATAATCACCTTGGAAATCCTTCACAGTTTCTGCAGCAATTTCTTTTCCATTCACATCTGAAACGGCAATGGTTACATTTCCTTTTGTAGGAGCCTTAAAGCGAACATTTAATTTGCCGTTAAATGGTTGATTTTGCTTTCCTGAAAGTCCTTGGATGGTTTTAGATCCATTCTCTTGCATCATTTTCTTGAGGCCTTTCATTTTCATTCCTGGTCCACCCATTGGGCCATCCATTTCAAATGAAAATTCTTCCGGCATTCCGTCTGGCCCATCTTCTCCACGGAAGATCATTACTTTAGGTTCTTGTCCATGTGCTCCTGGTGCCATTCCTGGTCCGCCACGGCGTATGATGATGTGTTTATCTGGTCCTCCCTCTGATCCACCTTCGATTTTCTCCATGATGATACCACGAGGCTGGTCTGATATCGTTGAATGAGATTTGTTTACATCGACACGAACGATCTTTTTCTTGCCACCGGTCGTAGTAATGTTGATATCTAGGGAATCATTTAATTTTTTGATTTCAGCGTCAGCTTTATCTAAGTCAGAGAATTTCTTCTCTATGACACGTTCTTTACCGTTTTCGTTAATCATGATTTTAACGGTAGCTTCTTGTTTCTCTTGTGCAAAAGCGGTTGTTGACATGCAAACGGCTAAAGCGGTAATAAATAGATATTTCATAAATTTTGGTTTTTGGTCCGGTGCAAACTTACGAAAAGCCTTTAAATTGAAAATGTTAAAGAGTGTTAATGTGATGAGCGGCTGCTTTTTATCTCTTACATTTGTAGCGAATTATTTCCCTCATGTCGAAACGTAAAATACGCTTATTGATTGCCTTGATGTCTTTTGCCCTCTTAGGATTAATTGGGTTTCAGGCTTATTGGTTGCGTTTTATGCTAGAAACGAAGCGAGAAAATTTTGCCATAGATGTGCGCAATAGTCTTGAGCAGGTGGTCAGAAAACTAGAAAAACAGGAAATTTTGGTTATCGCTGAGCGTCAAAAAAGGTTGGATGCCATAGCGGCACATCCTCCTGTAAAAACTAAAAAGAAAGCTGCTCCTCTACCTGTAACAGAAAGTGCATCTCCAGAAGAGCACCCTATTCTATTACCTCCTCAGCAGCAAGTCGTATTTGTACAGAAATCATTTATGTTACCGAATGGACAATTAGCAGAGGTAACAGAAGAATATACGGTGGATGAAGACCCGGAAGAAACACGTCAGCGTTTAAAAGCGCAGGCTGCGATGAATCGGATGTTTAAGCGGGAGCAAATGAAAGCGCTGCTAAAAATGAGGCGTCGACCTGATCGTCAGAATCAGAGTCAAGAAGATCGCAATTCCCAGTCCTTGAAAAAACTAGAAAAAGAGAAATCTGAGCGTGCGGATTTAGAAAAGGTTTTGAAGAAAACTCAGCTTGCGAAGGAGGTATTTTCTGACTTTTTATTCAAGGAAAGACCGATTCTTCAGCGTCTTCAACCGGCCTATTTAGATAGTTTGATTCAAAAAGAATTGCATGATAAAGGAGTTGCGCTAGACTATTCTTTTGGTATTCAAAATTCGCCTAAATCCTGGATTTACACTTCATCGCCTGAAATTAAGAACCAAAACAAAGTATTTGAAGCGGATTTATTCCCGAATGATCTGCATCCATCTAAAAATGTATTAAAAATCTATTTTCCCGATAGTGCCGCATTTATTTGGCAAACCATGGGCCTTAGTTTAGCGGGTTCAGGCCTATTATTGCTCGTGATGATCGGCTGTTTTTATTTTGCAGTTTTGACCATTTTGAGACAAAAGAAACTGGCAACAGTGAAAAATGATTTCATCAACAACATGACGCACGAGTTTAAGACGCCTATCACTTCGATTTCGCTGGCGACTCAGTTGTTACAAGAGGAATTGAAGCCAGGAAAAAATGACTCAATTTTGCGCTATTTAGGCATTATTAAAGAGGAGAATACCCGTTTAGGACAGCAGGTGGAGCGCGTGTTGCAAACAGCCCAAATGGAACGAGAGGAAATTACGCTCAAACGCAAGTCTGTCGATTTATCGGCCTTAATACATCATGTAGCCGAGATAAATGGGCCATTGTTTGATTCAGTTAACGGAAACTTAACTATAAAATTAGCGGATTTACCTGCTTCTATTTTACTTGACGAGGTACATATTTCCAATGTATTAAATAATTTATTGGATAATGCAGTGAAGTATAGCCCTTCTAATCCACGAGTCGAAATTGATGCCCGTCCACAGGATCAAGGCATATTAATTGCTGTAAGAGACCAAGGAATGGGAATGCCGAAAGAAGCGTTAAGTAATATTTTCGATGCATTTTACCGGGTGCCTACTGGGAATGTGCACAATGTGAAGGGATTCGGCTTAGGCTTAAGCTATGTGAGGAAAATCGTCGAGGCCCACGAAGGAAAGGTGGCCGTAAAAAGTAAATTAGGAGAAGGAAGTACATTTGAAATCTATTTACCCTATGTCAAAAACGCCTGAAATTTTAGTCGCAGAGGATGACCCGAATTTAGGGTTATTGCTAACGGAATTCTTGAAAAAAAAGGGCTATAAAGTGTCTTGGGCTCAGAACGGGGACGAAGCATTGGATCTTTTCGTAAAAGGTTCTTTCGATCTATGTCTATTAGACGTGATGATGCCTAAGAAGGATGGTTTTTCTTTGGCCAAAGACATCCGTGCTAATCACCAACAAGTGCCCATCATTTTCCTAACGGCAAAGTCGATGGAGGAAGATACACTTCACGGCTTTAAGGTGGGAGCTGATGATTATTTAACCAAGCCTTTCTCGATGGAGGTGCTCGTGGCGAGAATGGAAGCGATTCTTCGTAGAAGTCATTCCGATAAATCGGTACCAAGCTTAGCCGAAGAAATTACCTTAGGTAATTACACGTATATCCCAGCAAAAATGCGTCTAAGCATCGGAGATACGGAATTAAAGTTCACCCCGAAAGAGAACGAATTAATGAAGCTCTTGTGCGAGAATTTAGGTCGTCCGGTGAGCCGTAGTTACGCCTTGAAATTAATTTGGGGAGATGATACCTATTTCAATGCGAGAAGTATGGACGTGTACATGACCAAGCTGCGTAAGATGCTAAAAGAAGACCCTCGCGTCCAGCTGTTGAATCTGCACGGCGAGGGTTTCCGATTAAGTGTAGAAGGGCTTTAGTTAATGTGTGTAAAGCCGGTATAAGGGACTAGAACTTCCGGAATCTTAATTCCCTCTGGCCCTTGGTTGTTTTCTAAAATGGATGCCACAATACGTGGTAGTGCTAAAGCCGATCCATTTAACGTATGGCACAAGATCGATTTTCCATCGATTTTCGTTCTCAACTTTAAACGGTTCGCTTGGAAAGTCTCGAAATTAGAAACGGAACTCACCTCTAACCAGCGGTTTTGAGCTCCAGACCACGCTTCCATATCGTAGGTCAATGCAGACGCAAAACCCATATCGCCACCACACAGGCGAAGCACGCGGTAATGCAATCCTAATTTTTGAAGTAATCCTTGCACGTGTAGCGACATTTCCTCTAAAGCCGCATAAGAATTCTCTGGCTTGTGAATTTGAACAATTTCAATTTTGTCAAACTGGTGTAAACGGTTCAATCCACGCACGTGAGCCCCCCAAGAACCTGCTTCGCGACGGAAACAAGGTGTGTGACCAACATTTTTAATCGGCAATTCTTTTTCATTCACAATGACATCCCGGTACAAGTTCGTGATAGGAACTTCTGCCGTCGGAATTAAGAATAAGCCTTCCTCTTTTGTGACATACATTTGGCCTTCCTTATCTGGCAATTGTCCTGTCCCAAACCCCGAGTCTTCATTAATCAAAATCGGTGGTTGAATCTCGTAATAACCGGCTTTAATGGCTTCGTCAAGGAAGAAGTTAATTAGCGCCCGTTGCAAACGCGCGCCTTTTCCTTTGTAAACAGGGAAGCCTGCACCCGTAATTTTATTTCCTAAGTCAAAATCGATGATATCGTATTTCTTAATCAAGTCCCAGTGAGGTTGTGCATCCGAAGGTAGTTCAGGTACAGATCCCCACGTTAAAACTACCTCATTGTCATCAGCCGTTTTTCCTTGCGGAACGGAACTGTGGGGAAGGTTTGGTAAGGTTACTAACAAATCAGTTAACTCTTTTTCGGCGGCTTTCGCAGCCTCTTCCATTTCCTTAATAGATGCTTTTAAGGCAGCAGTCTCTGCACGCTTGCCTTCGGCTAATTCTTTTTGGCCGGATTGCATTAATGCCCCGATTTCTTTTGCAGCTGCATTAGATTTCTCTAAAGCCGCTTCCGCCTGCTGTAAAAGTGCTTTGCGTTGATCGTCTTGTGCGATCAATTTTGCTACGATTTCAGCCGCATCCGCAACATGCTTCTTTTGTAAACCAGCGATCGTAGTTTCTTGATTCGCGCGAATAAAGGGTAAGGTTAACATAGCTCGGTTTTTTAGAAAAGTCCTTCGTTTAATGCGTTTAATGCATCATTTTTGTGGGAAGCATCGACTAATAAAGAAATATTGTGTTCGGATGCGCCGTATGAAATCATGCGAATAGGAATGTTTTTGACTGCATTTATAACTTTAATAGCAATTCCTTCTTTATCTGCCCAGAAATTTCCCACGATACAAATAATCACTTGGTTCATGTCTGGATCTTCTAGCTCCGCAAACTCGCGTAATTCGCTCATAATCGCATCTAAATGCGTCGTTTGGTCGATGGTTACGCTAACAGAAACCTCTGAAGTCGTGATCATATCGACAGGTGTTTTGTATTTTTCAAACACCTCAAATACGCGTTTTAAGAAGCCGTAGGCATTCAACATTCGCGTTGAATGAATGTAAATGGCGGTAATGTTATCTTTTGCAGCGATGGCTTTAATCTCGATATCAGTTGATTTTTCTGAGATTAAGGTTCCAAAAGCGCTCGGTTCCATCGTGTTTTTCAAACGAACCGGCACCCCTTTTAATTTCGCCGGAGTGATGGTGCTTGGGTGCAAGATTTTGGCCCCAAAATAAGCCAACTCCGCCGCCTCAGCGAACGAAAGCTCGCGAATAGGGAAGGTGTTCTTCACGATCCGTGGATCGTTATTGTGCATTCCATCGATATCCGTCCAGATTTGAACTTCCTCCGCCTGAATGGCACCACCGATTAAGGACGCCGTGTAATCAGATCCACCACGTTTTAAATTATCTACTTCTCCAGCCGGATTACGACAGATGAATCCTTGGGTAACGAAAATTTGCTTTCCATTAACTGGTGCAAGTACTGCAGCCAATTTTTGTTCAATAAAGCTCAAAACAGGCTCGTTATCTTCGTCGATAACCATGAAGTCCAAAGCCGGCAATAAAGCTGAACTTACGCCTTCCTCTTGTAAGAAAGCTTCGAAAATTTGCGTAGAAAGTAATTCGCCTAATGCGACCATTTCCTTCTCTTGTTTCACGGTATAAGGTGCCGTAGCAATCAGGCTGTCGATGAAATTAAATTCTTTTTCGACGATGGCTTGTCCTTTTCCTAAACCGGCAGGAGTCGAATACAATTCTGTTAAGAATTGATCATAATGCGCGCGCAATTCAGTTGCCTTCGCTTTCGCTTCCGAAGTGTTTCCTGCATTTAATGATTCTGAAATCGATAGTAAAGTATTCGTGCTACCTGAGAGGGCAGAAAGCACTACAATTTTTGGTTGTCCGTCTTCCGTGATTAAAGAGCGGATAGACTTCATTCGTTCTGGTTTTCCGACGGAGGTTCCTCCAAATTTCCAAACTTGCATATCTTCTAGAATTATAGTCCTAACATTTTGATGGCTGTTATGGCCGCCTCATCGCCCTTATTCCCGTGTTTACCACCCGCACGATCCATCGCTTGTTCCTGTGAATTAGGCGTTAAAACCCCAAAAATCACCGGTTTATCATACTTCAAACTCACATTCGTAATCCCATCCGCCACTGCCTGGCAAATAAAGTCGAAGTGTCTTGTCTCACCTTGAATCACACAGCCTAGGCAAATGACTGCATCGATATTCGATTGCTGAGCCATTTTTTGAGCTCCTAAGCTTAATTCAAAACTACCTGGAACCTTAGTGCTGATAATATTATCTTCCTTCGCACCGTATTTTAACAAGGTATCATACGCGCCAGAATACAAGGCATGTGTTACTTCCGTGTTCCATTCAGAAACAACGATGGCAAAAGTTTTGCCTGATACGTCAGGCAAATTTTCTGTGGTAAAATCACTCAGATTTTTAAGTGCTGAAGCCATAATAGGGGTTAAAAAAACAAGGGATAAAAGCTCAAGCTCTTATCCCTCATCCTATAATCTGTTCTAAAAATTATTCAGAGATAGAGCTTTCTAAGATCGCTTTGTATTTCTTCGCTGGGATCGACTCTGCCGACTGTCCGTATTTCTCTACAATGATCGAATAGGTATCAACAGCCTCTTTCACTTGTTTATTCGCTTCGTAAGCATTCGCTAACTTTAACAAATAAGTAGGAGTAAAGAATTTATTCGGCTTGTGATCAGCTGCTTTTTTGTAGTAATCAATCGCGTCAGCGAAAGATTTCTTTTCTGAGTACGCATCTCCGATTAACGAATACGCACGCGCTTGAACTAATAAATCAGAACTAGAGAAGTTTTTCAATTTCTCAATTGACTGATCGAATTTGCCTTGCTTTAACAAAGTGATTCCTAAATATAAGTCTGCTAAGTTTTGTGTATTCCCACCAAACTCATCAGAAACTTTCGATAAATCCTTTACTGCAGCCGCTAAAGAATCCGATTCGAAAGCATAAACTGCCTTGTATAATTTTTTCTCGCCCTCTGCATCTTGGGTAGTGGAATACCATTGGTAACCAAAATAGGCTGCAATAGCTACAACTAAAACTCCTAAGATTGTTGCAACACTGGATTTATTTTTTTCAACTAATTCAGTTACTTTAGAAACTTCTTGTTGAAGAGCTTCTGGGCTCTCAATAATTTCAATCGATTCTACTTTTTCTTTCTTTGCCATAAGGTCATTAATTCGGTTGGCAGATTATTATAGGTGCCAAAGGACTGCAAAATTATAAAATCTCTTTCATTTTTATCCACATTAGTGGAATCTTTTGCATTTTATTTTTCAAATTTGAGGTAAATAAACCTGTATGTCCTTTAATCGCCCTGACCAACTCCGTAAACTCACCGAGTCTTTTGATCTGTGTATCATTGGAGGAGGGGCTTCAGGTGCAGGAGTCGCTTTAGATGCAACATTACGAGGGTACAAAGTGCTCTTAATCGAAAAAGGGGATTTTGCTTGTCAGACCTCCTCGAAATCGACCAAATTAGTACACGGTGGGGTTCGTTATCTTGAACAAGCCGTTAAAAAACTGGATTGGCATCAATTCAGAATGGTCTACAAGGCTTTACACGAACGCAAGACCTTACTTCAAAATGCGCCACATCTAGCTTATCCTTTAGGTTTATTGACACCTTGCTACACACGCTGGGAACGTTTGTACTACCGCATAGGCATGTGGCTCTATGATAAAATTTCAGGGAGCACGAATTTGAAATCAAGTCGAGGCTTGAGCAAGAAAGAGATACAATCGGAATTTCCATCCATTGAATCCCATCATTTGAGAGGTGGAGTATTGTATTTTGATGGACAATTGAATGATGCACGTTATGCACTAGCCATATTAAAAGAGGCAGAGCGTCTAGGCGCATGTATATTAAACTATGCGAGTCTAGAATCTTTCGAATTAGGGGCTAAAAGTCTGAAGATCAAGAAAGTGGTTTTCTCAGATCTGCTAGCGAAGGAATCATATACCATCCCCGTTAAGGCAGTTGTTAATGCGACTGGGCCTTACACAGATAAAATCCGAGCACTAGCTAACGCTCGTTTAAAACCACGCATGAAAGTGAGTCGCGGTGCTCATATTGTATTGCCTGCTGAATTCTGGTCTGGAGAAACAGCCCTTTTAATTCCTAAAACGGATGATGGACGGGTTATTTTTGTGATACCCTGGCGGGAATATGTACTAGTGGGAACCACGGATGATCCGGATACCTTATCTGATTCTCCTGTCATTTTAGATACGGAGAAGGAATACCTTATTTCTTATTTTAATCGCTATTCCTCGAAGAAAGCCAGTTTAGAGGATATTAGTGCTACGTTTGTAGGCCAAAGACCTCTACTCCAAGCTCAGCTCGACTCAACACTAAATACCGATACAAAATCCTTAGTTCGGGATCATGAGGTGGAAGTAGATGGCCGATCTAAATTAGTGAGTATCATGGGCGGTAAGTGGACGACTTATCGGGTGATGGCTTCGGACACGTTGGATGTGCTAGAAAGAGAGGTGTTAAATGTACCTTTAAAGCCTTGTTTGACTAAGAACCATGTATTAGTTCCTGCTTCTACTGTGGCCTTGCCGGCTACTGTTGAACCTGATATTCGAACCCATTTGGAAGAAATCTATGGCCCTGCTGCAGGGGAAGTGTATGGGTATGGAACGGAACGAATATTGCCAGACGAGCCATACCTCGTAGGTGAGTTGAATTACTTAAAAGAGCATGAAATGGCCATTACCTGGGATGACGTCTTGTCGCGTCGCTGGGGCATAGCCATCCGTAACGAAGCATTAGCAGAGCGTTTAAAAGCCATAAAAAAAGAGGCTTTCGCCTCTTCTATTTAATATTCATCTTCGTTAAAAAAGAAGTCATCTTTTGTCGGATAATCCGGCCAAATTTCTTCGATACTCTCGAATGGTTGACCATCGTCCTCCAGCTCTTGTAGATTTTCTACTACTTCTAATGGAGATCCTGTACGGATAGCGAAGTCAATTAATTCATCTTTTGACGCTGGCCATGGCGCGTCTTCTAAGTAGGAGGCAAGTTCTAGTGTCCAATACATAATTTATAGCTAATTTTTATTTCAAAAATAAAAGGGGGTTTTGTTAATCGTAAACCCTACCTAATTGCAAAAGTAAAATAAAAATGTATTTATGAAAGATTTATTTTTTAAATTTTCATTAATTATCAAAACCCCGATTTTTTCCCTCTTTTATGCCTCTATCTAGTCCCGTTTCTGTCGAAGTTTGTGCCTATTCTTTATTCTCCTGTATCGCCGCGGACCAGGCAGGAGCGCAGCGGGTTGAATTATGTGCTTCGCCTTGGGAAGGAGGAACAACACCCAGTGCAGGCCTCGTGGAACAAGCTTTGAAATCTACCTCATTAGAGATTCATGCGATGGTTAGACCTCGCGGTGGAGATTTTGTCTATGATGAAACGGAAAAACAGACGATGCTAGCAGAAGCTAGGTCCCTGGTGGCTCAAGGCGTGCATGGAATCGTTGTAGGTGCACTGAAACCGGATGGAGATTTGGATGTTGAGTTTATGCGGGAATTTAAGCAGATAGTCGCAGGTCGTGAATTGACTTGCCATCGGGCTATTGATGTTTCTCGTGAACCTTTGGAAGTGATGGAACAATTAATTGCTATCGGTTTTAACAGAATTCTAACCTCGGGCTGTAAAGATAAGGCCCTTGATGGCATTGAAAACATAGCAGAATTAGTGGCAG
>JACCDV011188759.1_pt1 | contig 17963 bp, 6 predicted proteins | sample 7446131 | NCBI WGS metagenome assembly JACCDV01 (sample SAMN15323448, study PRJNA562643) | freshwater metagenome | isolation source: river surface water | place: USA:Blue River Watershed | collected 2017-08-17 | reverse complement strand
GTGCTAACCATTACACCATAGGACCAATATTATATTCATTATTACGATCATCAATTTACTGTAAATCATTATCAAAAAGAGGGAATATTTTATGAATAACTAATATTAATAAAGTAAGTAGACAAATGAAAATCAACCATAAATTTTCATTTTATCGTCTTTCTTTTTTGGCATTAATCCTCCAATGGTGGAACTGGAGTTGAATATAGGCCTTTTAAGAGTACTTTGAACGATTGGGTCTTAATTAAGGTGATAGTTCTTGACCAGATTAATAAATCCTTGACTTTATTCCATTTAAGGAATATCTTTTTACCTTAGTCCCTTGAGCTTTGCCTTCTCACATAAAGCTCTAAACTTTACCTTTAGTTAATCATATTTCTTTCGCTCAGCTATCTTTTTTTAACATGCTTCCTTTGCCTCCTTTTTCATGATTTCAATTGTTTCTTTCAGCTTGGTGATTTAAAACTATTTGTCGCTTAGCTTATCAGGATACTATTTGAGTCTATCTTTAATTTTAAGGACCTCTAGATTCTTCATCATCAGCATATCAAAGAATACTTTGAGAAGCTCATCAGGCGGTAAGCCTTTGATTTACAACTCTTCGCGATATTTGACAATTTATTGTGAGTTGTCTGACATTAGCTTCTTATACTTCCTTACCTGCTCATACTCTTTCTCATCCTTTCTGCATTTATCCAGCTATATTCGAAGTCTAATTTAATTCTTTTAACGCAGATTAAGTTCCTCACTCAGCCCTTGCCAATTTGTATCTAGCTTTATATTCTCTTTTCTTAGTACTTCGACTTAGTTCTTCTTTTTATGCAGTTATTCGCGAAGATGATCAACTAACTTGCTTTGAGTTTTTATCTATTTTTCATTTTATATTTTATCGTTAGTTAATTTTTATATCCTTTCTGTGGTTGTCATGACCTCTGCAAGAAGAAGTTAAACTTGCTTGCGTTCTGAGAGTTCTAGGTTTGAAAGCAGATCTTTAAGTCTCGAGCTAGCTTTATTATTAAGAATTAATGGGAATATTATTGGCCTAATCTCTTTGTCGTATGCCCTCTTTTGGCAGTTTGGACATGTTCCTTTGTATTAGAAATGTTGGGTAATGCATCCAACGTGAAATATATGGCCGCAGTCTAAACTGACAAGCTCACTTGATAGTTACTGCAGGCATATCGTGCATGATGGTATTTCATATAAATTTTAGGGCACTGTTTCTAGCTTTGTATTAGTTGTCATTGCCGCCTAACTAATAAATAGCTTTATAAAATAACTGCAAAATTATATCATTTAATGACTGTCATATAGAAATAAGGGTATTATTTGTACATATCTTTTTGTTAATTGCTTAATGAATTACCCTTTCCTACTATTGAATAAGAATTAATTTGGCTAGTAAAGGTTTCACTTACCAAATTATTGGATTGTCGGCTATTATCAGAAATTTCTATAGTTTATACAGGAGTCGATTTTAGAGAATAGAATAATATCCTATTAATTAATGGCCAAATTCTATGTAATTGTGAATGTTCAAAGCAAGTCATACAGACTATGCAAGGACGATGTTAAAACGTATCATCATGTAAAAGTCAAAAAAAATCACAGCATTCCTCCTTTCTATTTTAAGGAAACAGTTAAAGAGAATAATTGTGTGAATACTCAAGAAGATGATGAGCAACCTCACTTTCAATCCATAAAAGTGAATTAGCAACAAGTAACGCTCTCGTGACTGATGTATGTACTTTTGTTTTTTTAATTTACCAGCTTAAGAAGATTATTAATGGCTTTTTCTCTTTTATTTTGGCAACATTTTGTTTGCATTCAAATTATTGTTGTTTAGTTTAGTTCTGTGAATAAGCTATAAGATTATAATGGAGTTAGGTAAGCCATCAAAAATAAGTGGGAATGCTATGCATATAAACGAATATATTGAATACTGCAATTTGGTTGGTGATAATGGGGGAGTGCTCATGAGTGAGAAGGAATTTCAAGATTACAAGAAAAACTACGCCCAACTATCATAAAATAGATTGTACACTTCATGGTACAATCCTTAAAATCTTTGCTGTAAAGCAGTGGGCCCTTCATCGAAATGCTTCTGCGACCATCCATACAAAAATCACAACTTTTTGTAGGCAACTGGAGGTAAAGTTAAATGCAAGAATGCAGGCTGTAAATGTGGAGATTTCTACTATATTCCTATATATGGTTCTCAAGACTTCAAGTGTAGTTGTAAGCATTCTTATCAACAACATGATGTGGGGAAAAAGAATTGCAAAGGATGTGCTTGTAAAGCTTTCACATCATCTTGGTCTTGTACTTGTGGATACAAATTCGGATAACACAAAACAGTCTCTTAGCATAAAAATGAGAAGGAAGTGAAAGGAGAAGTTGTTAACAACAAATTTGGAGGAATCGTTTCTTACAGTAATATGCTGGACGGAGCCTAGAAGTTTTAATATGGAATTAAAGAGTAGATAAAGCAAAAAGGACTCAAGGTAATCATATAAGAGTTCGCTATCCCAAAGAATCAATAATTAAGAGAAGATGTATCAGCCTTTGAATTACTGAATAGGCCCCTTACCTGGTTAAAGTGATCGATGCATAAATGAAAGCTAATAACTTATTATAATAAATATAAAAGATACGAATCATTCGCTATATCCTTTGTCGTAACTGATGGATTAGAGGGTTAACTTTTAATAGTTTTTGGGCTATAGGCTTTCCTCATTTTAGATTGAGAGCTCAATGCTTTGATCCAAGCTTACCATTCTTTGTGTAAATTTCATGGAGAACTGCATCTTTCTTTGCTAAATCTGCATTTATTATAATTATAGCTATTTGTTGTGTAGTAAATGTAGAAGTTTAGATCTCTCTTCTCTTTAGTGGATTAGTTAGATCTCCATAAGTCTCAAATTTTATTTGTATTCAATAAGTTGCTGTTAGTGAGGGTTTAGGATGACCTTATGCTCTTTGCGACGGCCGACTGTTTTGCTAGGACTGGCAGAAGAGGAATAATCAGGCATATTGATTCCATGTTATAAAATGTGTATCTTTTTAAGGTATTCCTATTATTTGATGGCGTGGGCGTAGTTGTTTTAGTGCAGCTCACTCTTTATTTAATCTCGCTATTCTTCTAGTTTGAAAAGTTGCTGCTATAATTGAACAATCAGATTCTATTTTTATGATAAATTCTCGTTAAGATCCTCTATGAATTGCTCGTATTGGTTGACCATCTTTTATTTTTGGCCTAATACTCCTAATTGCTTTTCAAAACCATGCTCGAGTTGCTAGAGGTAGCTTAGTAAGGATTACTATCCACTTTCGTTATGCTTTCCATGTTTGTGCTTTTATATTGCTTAGAGGCAAGATTACAACATTTTTTGAATATTCTTTGAGACCATTACTTCAAGCTGATTCATACATTTGGAGATTTCATCAATATATTGCTTGCTGGTTGATGCTGCCCGAAGCTATGACTAAGTTGGCTTGGGCTTCATGAGACTGACCTATTTTACCTTCCCATTTATGTTGGAAATACTCATATCGTAAAGGGTATTTGATAATACTGAGCTTGTATTTTATCGATAGGCCATAGATTAATCTTAAAGCCAGCCTTGCCCTACCTCTTTATTTATAAGGCCTCTTACAGCTGAAAAGGTAAGCTTGCTCATTTCTTATTCTTTGATCGATATGGACCGAGCATCGTTGTGTTTACCTCTATCTTCCTTTTTTGTAATTTTGGACAAGGATTGCTTAAATAAGTCTGTGTTTTTATCATCCTACTTTTCATCAAAGTCCTAAAATACCTTTTTGCTATTTTATTTAAAAATATTTCTAATACTCAAATATGATCTTTATAAAATGCGACTTATCTTCTGCTTCAATGACGAAATCTATTTTTATAGTTGTAGTGAGTTCATCAGCAGCTTCACTTTCTATCCTTAAAGTTATCTTATCTTTTACCTCTTCTCATCAATATCTCCTTCATAGACCTTTACTAGTCTCTCAAGTCCCTTGTTTTATTCATTCATTTCCTGCTGTTTAGATTATAGCAGTCCAATTATTTATTTCTGCTTTTCAAAGAAAACTGTATTCTTATGAAGTTAGCTTTCGAGATAGTCGATTCTTTGCTGGAGTTACTTATGATGTTCTTTAATTTCGTATTAGTCCACAGTCATTTTGGCCTTATTAAAGATACTTTTGCTGGAAGTGCTACTAACTGAATAAGCTTTCGCACTTTGGTATGCGCTAACCTTTGATTGTAATAAATCCTATTTTATCTTACCCACTTATTTCTATAAACTTATTCTGCTTTCTGTTCGATTACTAAACTCTCTCATCCCCTTGAACTCTGTTTATTATACTTCGTTTTGGCTAGTGGCTGATCGGCGACAATCTAGGTAAGCATCAAAGTCTTGAGCTTTCATTAGCTTTAGGGTAAAAGACTATGGATAGCCAATAAAATCAGCGTACCCAATTTATATAAAGCCTGCCGTAAAAGCTAGCCCTTTGTTTGAAAGTAACTTTATATGAATTGCTAAAGAGCTGTCCATCTTTTCTGCTCTTGGCTCTGTGTTGCTTTGCAAGCAGTTAATTTCTTAATTGATGTGATACATAGTATTTTTCTGATCAATCCTAATTTACTTACTCTTTTTAGTTTGTCCATTTGCGAAGTATTCAAGATAAAGGCGGCAGCTAAATTTAACTTTTATATGTATGTGCACAACCAAAAATGAAAAGGAAACTATTGGCTAAAGGCTGCAATTACTTTTTTCCTTTTGGTGTTTCATCTCCCAAATATATTTATATTAACATATTCAAGCACATAGGATTAAGTGATGAAATCACTACAAAAAAGGGTATATTAAATTCAAACAATCATTTCTTGTTGTTGATCTTTCTTTATGACTTCTGGTTATTGAAGTAGAATTATTGGAAGGTTGCAGTCTTTTTCATTTTGCTTAGGGTTGTGCAGGCTCTATCGAATTATCCTCTCTTTTTCAAATATTCGCAATAGAGATCGACTACCGAGTCATGATTCGCTCCTTAATATGCTTTCAAGTGTTTTTATAGTATTTTCTATCTTTATGACCTCAAGTTGGCATTTTATTCCTCTAGATCAAACTATAATATTCTATAGGTATTGAGCATCCTTGAATCCTCATCTTGGCAGATATCAATAATTTTCAACATAATACTCACTGCTTATTTCCTTTACCCATAAGAATGCTTGATGCTTGCCAAAATGTAGAGGTACTCTGGCCCAAGATAAACAATATTTTCACTTGATATTTAATCGAATATTTCCAGTGCTCTTTCATAGACTCCAAGAGTGAAGTACAGTTTGAAGAGTTAAAGCTATATTCTTAGTTTCTCCTTCTTTGAACTCTATGTTTCCACCCATTTTTAATAGAAAAATACAAGCTTAAGTAGATTATTCTAATCTTTTCTTAAGAACTAAGCATAGAGCTGGAATAGTTTAAGGTGGTAATAAGTAAAATTGGATATCTTGCCATTGGCTACATCCTCAAATCCAATTATATTTTATAATAGCTCCACTGCTCGTTATGTTGTTGTAAACTAAGCAGTCATTTCTATCTTCAAAGCAAGTAACTTTCCTATCTATTGGGCTTGCCTTTCATTGCTGAGCTCATTATCTCCTTATAGAGCTGAGCACTCCTCATCTATTATGGCCATTGCTTATTTGAATTTACAAAGTTTCTATATAAGTTATGCATTACATGTAGGGCTGTGATGTGGGAGTGACTGATTCTTCTTCTAATCTTGCTGCTCATGGTGCTATACTTGAAATTTTAAATAAGCTGGATAGCTTTTTCGTATTGTTCTTCATGAGTGGCCAAACAGATTTATAACGCATTAACATTCATAATATACTCTTTCAATTGTTATGACTAAGCTCTAAGTTAATCATTTCTTACGCATTAGTCTTGGAGGTGTAGTATTTGGCCTTAGTCAAATAGGCCTTCCATTTCTCATTGTCGTTAAGTTTATAGTAGAACTAAGAATAGAGATAGTTGATGTATAGTTGATGTTGCACTGACTCAATTTTTTATTTGCGCATCAAGGCTTAAGCCTTTCCTAGCTCAGTAAAACAGCTTTAATAATCTTTATCGTAGAAATAGTTCACTGCTTCCTTCTCAAATTTCTCAATCTTTTTGATAAAGAGCATCTTATTGCAAAGTAGTTATTAGGTCTCCTCTCTTCTTTCGTCAACTTAAAATCCTTCTGTAACTTTCTTAGCCTTTGACTTGGGATCATTCTTCTTGGCTTTTAAATTCATAATAAATTACATCATTTCCTTCTCACTATCCAACCATCTCGAAGCAGTGATGTTAGAACTTGTCTGCTTTTGTAAATTTCGGGAAGGCTCATTTTTTTGCAAAGGAATATCGTAAACTGAAAGCTTTTTTTGGGATTTGAATTAGGGTTGATTGTTAGTTATTTCAGATAGAGGGTTTTTATTGAGACTGTTGTCCTTAGATTTTCTCTCAGTGCGGCTGATACTATTTTAGTTTTTGTAGGTGAGGCTAAAGGAATTGATGCTTGGGGTTTGACCTTGTTTCTTTAGATAGCCTGGATTCATTAACGAATATAATCTTAACTATATTAATTCAGGAATTAATCAGTAATTTAGAAATAGTTTAGAAGGGTTAAATGCCTTCATAGTTTCTTTATATTAAAATAATATTTATTGACCATGGATTTCTTGCCTGTTAACAACTCAACCAATTAAAGACTTCAATACACTGAATCGTTTCTTATGCCCAATTAAATCAACTTAAATTCCTTGCCCGTTGAAAATGAACATTAAGCAAATCTGTAAAATTCAAACAATGTCAATATTCCTCATAATAGGGAGATAAATTAGGCAGAAAAATAGCCCGTTGTCAGTGAAAAAGACTTATATCTGATAAAAGTTCATCAAGATATTGACGATTACATTAGTAGAAGGTCAACCAAAAATATTAATAAATCATCAATAAACTAGAGCTCAGCAGTAAACTCGCACCAAGAAGCAAGGCCTTCACTCATTTAATCTCATACATCGAATATTCGCTTAACGAGGCCTAATGACTTACCTCATTCAATACGAGGATAATCAGATGGGTAAGAGATAATTCCATTAAGTTCTTCGAGAAATACTTTGCAAGTGGGCTAAACTGTTGAAATCCCATCCCATGGCCATATTTAGCAGTCCTCAGTCAATATTAATCTTCACAATAACAATAATCTCAACTACCAGCCTGTTTCACACATCTATTTGTAAGAAAATGCCTCATAATAGCTGGATAATACAAACAGCAAGAGACGATCTAAAATATTTAGATAAACTATTAAGTAACAGCATATAATTCCACACGAAGAAATTATTGTACATTAATCTAATGCTTAAAATTCATTCAACATAGAGATCCCAGCATAATAATCCCACTTTGAAGAAAATGTAAGAGAAGACATTCTACCCAAATAAACAAACGAACAAGTAGTAATTCATACTTAGCCATAGGAAGACTATTTGATTCAAAATGAGAGGCAGTATTTGAAAAGATCAATTTAAGCAAAACAACCCTTACCCCTTTCATTCACTCTCAATTAAGAATAGGCTCAGTTTCTTGAAGAGAAAGACAAATCCAATTTAGGGAGAACTTTGGTGGTTTCATAAATACAGCCCATTAAAGTTGTACTGCATTAATAAGACCTGTTACATGAGTCATTTAATCCACCTTCAAATATATCTCAAAGACGTAACCTAATTTAAAGTAAAATTCCCTAGTCACAATTAATCAGCATAAGCCCTCTTATGGAATAGCATTCACATCAAAGGGAATCCAAAATACTTTTGTCTAGGAGCCTTTAGAAAAAATCTCAGCCTCAGCCAATAGATATCGAGCTTTAATCCGTAAAGAGCTACCATATTTAATAAAGAAGACTTCCTGCTAACTTAAAAAGAAACTTGCGGCAGCAATCGTAAGAGCATTTGGTATAACATATTCCCGAAATATTGCAATACAAATAGATTGAAGATATTAAGCTTTTGGATCAAAGTATTCACCTAAGCTAAAGGTCCGAGAAACTCTAATTATCAAAGCCACCAGTCTTTCAAAAAAGGCAATTGAGACCTTTGCTAAAATTAGATGAGCATTAAATTAAAGAAAATTTTAACAATGAAGCCGAAAAAATGCCTGTAAACGAAGAGAAACATGAATTCATTAAAATTGCAAGGAATTAGCCTATTTAAAAGGCTCAAAATTATTCTGACGAGCCAGTGCAAATATATCTCGATGATCCTTAAGAGCAAAAGATATTAATGAAAAAATAGATCTTAGCTAAAAGAAACCTAAAGCTGGATTTAAGTTAATTGCCATTAAATGAAGATACACGTATATAAGAAGGGTGGAATGCCACAAAGAAAGTCTTTAGTCTATTTAAACTGCAAGAAAGTGAACAAAAATAACCCATTTCTTTTACTAAGAAGCGCATCAATACTTCTTTGTTAGTCCATTGATAACCTATACAAATTAATCATTTCTTAGTATTCTTCTTATTCTTATCTAGGTTCTAACATTTTTGTTTTATCTACTTAACCTGCTCACTACACTTCTTAATCTACTACTGTAGAACTTTAATTTACTTATTTTATTGCTCATTCCTATCCATGATCTTTTGTCTGTTTTATTGATTCACCTTGTACTGTTACTCGAGGTCAGCATCTTGCTTGGCTATATCTTTGAGCAGTTGCATTTCCATTTAGTTGTATTTCTTGAGTTGGTTAACTTCAAGAGCTTGTGCTTCTCTCAAATTAACCTTCCCTCCATAAACGTGATTGGCCAACTTTTCTCTTTCCAGCTTAAGTTCGCTTATCTTTTCTCCTAAAGCTGTTCTTTGTTTCTTGAGTTCCTTCTCCTATTTTATTATTTGCTCTAATCTATTGGAATATTTGATATCTTCCTATTAAAGCTGTTGGATCTTTTATAAATTGCTTAAGATGTTGACATTACTGACACTATTATGTTTTGTTCGAAATCCTTTATTGGATTTCTGTTCGCTAAAGATAGAAGTGTAGAAGGTATTAATGGCTGATTTGGGACGAGTTGTTGAGGAGTCTTTCATGATTGTAAGATAGCCATCAAGTACAAATATATTGTCTAAGATATGGTCTTGGATTGTATAGTACTCATATTCTCGGGAAAGCTGGTTTATTTATTGCTCTAATTAGTCTGATTTCTTCTAAATCAAACATATTTTACAACTAATGTGGATATTGATCCATCGTAAAATTTCTATAATTTATCAACCCTCCTTTTGGAGTTGCCAACTTTCATCTGCAGATTTTTGAGTTGGATCTTATTGCTAATCGTACTGTAAGATTAGGTAATATTTTTAGATTAAACTCGATTTTCATTGTGTTTTGCATTATTATTTAGTTTGGTGTTTGTCGTTAACAGATTTTTATTAATATTTTGGTTAAGTTTCTAAGTTTGAAATATGGTTACTTTGATATTGTTGATGCTGATCTTATAAAAATTGTTCTAATCATTGAGGTAGTTGATTCGATGTCCAAGACATTGATTTTCTTCATAGAGCTGCTAAGGAGTTTTCGCTTTCTGCATATGATGATAGAAATCGAAAATTGGTTGATTATATAAGTATAAAGAATAAATCAAGATTTAATAGAGTTAAAATTGTTGTCTTTAGCATTAAGAGTATTCATCTTCTTTTTGAGCTGCATGTAGAGATGTTATTTCTAAGATGCCTTCATTTATGACTATGCACATCTCATCTTCATCTCGATAATGGTCTGGATATATTCATTACTTTAGCACTCCAAGGCTTACAATTTGGCTGCCTGGGTTATTTTAATGGTGTCCATCTATTCCTTCAAATCTAATATCTATCTTTGCAGTAAGTTTATTTGCCCCTCTTTTTGTGGAATTGATGCATAGATCTGATTGAATGCTGCTTATTGATTTTCTTAATTAATGAAATGAAGAGATGGCACTGTGAGTAGACTGCGTTCTTTTCTTTATCTAAGCAAAGATTCATGGGTTCTTTCTGCCTACTTAATGGTTTACTTTAATGAAGCATTTAATCTTTCTATTTCTTTATTTAATTAATGTATTTATCCTTGATACTTGATTTCTTTGGCTTGGAGTTATGTCAATGATGCTCCTAAAGATTTATTTTATTTTCTCAGTTACTAAGCCTGTTATTTCCATTTTTATTACAATTAACGGCTATTTTTTACTACATTCGATTCATGACTCAATAATCTTTATTTGTTTCCTATCTATATTCGTAGCTTATCTCTTTATATTTTTATTGATTATAGCTGAGACATCACTTATTTCATTTATTTATTAAGCCTTTCACGCTCAACGATATTTGCTTATTTGCAGCCCTTTATTTCTTCCTTTAGTCTTTTCACTGTTTATTTCTCTCTTTTATTTTATTCATTTAAAAGCTTAAGCTCTCCCTCCAAGGAATCTATTTTTGTCTTTTGAATGCTATTTTTTGTTGAATTACCATATGCATTTTTTTAATATTCGTTATTAATTTTGTTGAGCTGAATTAATTTTTCCTTTAATATGCTATTTTACTGTTTCTGTAAGTCCCATTCTTGTTTTAATTGTTAAATTTATTGGATTTTTACCTTAGAAAATTAACGTTCTTTTTATAAATCCTTAAGAAGTTGGCTTCCTTAATAAAAGCTATTTCTTCGATCTCTTCCAACAGTTGGAACATCAATCTCCTTTTTTTAATGGTTTTTTTCAACCTAAAAAGATTTCTTTCTCATTTTGTCTTCAAAATTCTCAACTGCTTTGGAAAGATCAAAGAGAAAGCTTTTGCTTTAATGCTTTTATAGCTATTTATTAGAAATCTATTATCTTAGAAGAAAATTTTATTATTGCAAACGATCTCTCTATTATTATATTTAGATGACCTGTGCACTTATTACTTTCATTTTCTCTAACAAGTCTTCATAATTTTTTTATAAATCGTTGAATCTATTTATTTAATTTTCCTAGCTTTTAATTTTGATTTTAGTCTTTTCAGACTAATAAATGCTAATCTTATGCTCAAGCATCCTATTTTTATCTTCAGCCTGTTGATTATTTCTGCTCATCTACTTTCTACTCTATTCTGAATAATAAAACTGCTCTTGTAGTTAGTCATACTTTCTTTTCTAATTTATAATCTAATTTTTCATCTTTTCAGTTTATTCCTTGATAGAAAGATAATGCTCCTAAAAAGTTTATATTTCAGCTTGATACTTGTTATTTAAAAAAGTCATTTACTCTTACAAAAGGCGGATTTGCTAATTAAACATACTTTACTTACGTTCATATTGAGATTATTGATTTCTTAACTATTATTACAGTTGAATCATTTATACTTGATAAGCCTTATACACTTCCTCCTCTTTCATTATAAGGTCATTCTCGAAATTTTAAACAATCTTCTCTATCTTTTCTTAATATTCTTTCAATGAAATTTATAAGCTTTAACATCTTTACTGAGTAAACTGCAGCTATTATTATAGTTGAGTATTTCTATTGATAATTTATTAATTCTGCATTCGTAGATCGGAAATAAGCTCTTAAGTTTCTTGGAATTTGCTTAATATTTCTTTGAGATGCTTCTAAGCTTCATTCTTCTTATTTTTCAGATTCTATTCATTTGCCTTTGCGTTATTAATGATTTACTCCCATTTAGACTTAGCCTACTTATGCATATCAAAAAGACCATTATACTCTTACGTTTTAGACTTAAGGTTAATAAATACATCTTCATAGTTCGGTAATTCGTTAATATTTTGACCAATTTAACTTAGAAATGTAAATGTAGGCAATATTCTTTAATAGGAGCGCACTTCTTCCTTCAAAATATTGTACTTGGATTGAATATCTAATATTTATCTTTCCTTTTCTTTCTTGAGCTAGGCCAATCTAAGTTCTAGCATCTGATTTTGCTCTTTATTTTCTTGATAAAGCTTACTAAACTTATCGGATTTGATCTTCTCATCCTTGAGCAAAGATTCGAATCTTTCTTTATTGACCTTAAGTTATTTTAATTATCGATTATGCTTGAACTATATTTTCTTCATCTTGGCAGTAAAATCAGCAATTTCCCTGTCCTTTTACATTATCTGAATTTTATACTAAAGCTAGATGACCGTTTACAAACTAAAGAGTCTACTATTCGTCTGGTGAAGGGCCGCTCATTTTGTTATCGAGAAAGCGTTAATAAAATCTTATAATTTGAAGTTAATAATACAAGAAAAATGAATATTTTCAAAAGAAACGTAATTTTACAAAATGCTATCTTTCTAACAAATGAGATTAAAATTCCTTATAATAAAGAAAAAATAAGTATGTTTATTGTTGGAAACAGAAAAGGTAAATTAAATTTTAATTATCATGAATAATAATCCAATATATTTCAACTTTGACAAATCCAAAGCATGTTGCTATCACGTTTTATCTCCCAAATTCGGCTTATGAACCACTCAGCCGCTTTCGTCTCTCAGTATGCCGAGAGAGGCCAGTCATTATCCAACTCTCTCCACTCCAAGTAATCCATGTAGTATTTAGAATTTTTGCCGCATAAACATTCGCATAGTTCTTCAAGGTCTTCACTGCAAATCGCAACAATTTCAATGGAGAACTGTTTGGGTCAACAAGCAGGCACATCAATGGACTCCTCTCTAGCAACAAATAAAGACTTAACGCCAAGGATGCTCTTGAAGTTGGAAAAGCCCTTGAAACTATTGATCCAAATAGTCTTCCTTAAAAGTGTATGTCTTTTCTAACCAAGTTATTGTTTCGATACTCTCCATCCTTCGATCTTTGAAAAACAAAAATCTTTCTTCTTCAAGCCAGACAAATCTGAAGAATTCTTTGGCGTAAAGATATATAAAGATCGTCAAAGAGAAGAAGGCATAGGAATATAATCTGGCTTAATTCGTTAATGCCTACTTTGAGTTGAATAGCCTAAGAAATTTCTACTAATCCAGAATTATTGTTGAAAACATTATCAATTTATTAGAAAAGGAGCAGGGAAAATCAGCTTTAGCTGTAGGACAGATCTCTTTCTTGTTGCATAGTTTATCTTTGAAGTAAGACTTATCCCAATCTTAAATAAGGCTTAGATCAATAATACTCAGACAGCTCCAGAAGGATTTCGCATTATTTAAATTGCGAGATATTGCTAGGATTGCTGCCAACTTGAACAAAATGAATTTTTATGATCTTTAGAATGAATAATACTCTATTGTCAAACAGCTGACTGATAGGATTTTAGATAACATTACTGAGCTTTAGTAAAGCAGCGTCTATGATCTTATTAGAGGAGAGCATACTAGTAAATTCTATGGATTCTACAAAATTTATGAAGAAATTAATAAGAACATATTTTCATCTATCAATGATAAAGGAGAGACAGATATTAACCCTACAGCCATCTTTAGGATTATTGGCAGTTTGAGTGACAAAATCAATTTATAGAGGCTGCCACCCAAAGACCAATCAAATTTTTTCCTTTTCCTTGAGCATTTTGCAGAATTCTGCAATGAGGGTGAAAAGAAAGGCGAGAAGAAAGGTAAAATTTTCTCGAACAAACTCCAAGACCTAGTGAAAAACAATTACTTTGTTGGTGAGCAAAAGAACAAGCTTTTGAAGATAATAACTAAGCATGAAATAGCATTGAACTTAAACATTCTTTACGATTTCACAATAAAGGGATTCAACACCAAAGCATTTAGCAAGAACATTCTTGAATATAAATCATAAACACTTCAAGGCTAAGAAAGTATAATTAAAATTGGAATAATTGCTCATAAGCTTAAAGATTAAGATGCTTAAGTTAGTGCACTCTTTTCGTCAGTTGAGGCCAAAATCAAATAACTTGTATCTACTCCCGAAAAATTCATCCTGTTTTATAGGAAAGCCAATAGGAATGGGAATCTTAATTGGACTGATTTTGCCAGTGTATATGGACCAATAATTAATACTCTTCCAAATCCATTGGAGGGACAACAGATCTAAACTCCAACTTATCGTGAAAACTATATCCAATATATCTTAGATAGCTCTAGTCCAAGATAATTCAACCAGTTCCTCGTTAAATACGAATCAGTCCTCACTTGCGAAGATTTGATCACCCTTGTCAATAATCATCTATATGGCCTACCAAAGAGATCGGAGTACAAGAGAGTACTTATTGCTCAAATAAACAAAAGAATTTACGAGATTCTCTAGAGTAAGAATAGAAAATGGATTGAGAGTGTTATCAATTTATTGTTGAAATACAATAAATTTGTAATTAATGGTGTCCTTGATAACTATACGGAAAACCTTCTCTTTAAACTCTTACATTCTCTCATCAACAAATACGATATTCTTGTTGAAGTGCAAAGCAGTAACAGTTTCCTTAATATGATTGAGCGTTACTTGGGTCGAAACACAAAGAGATACAATATCGAGCATAATTATAAAAGCTTGATTAGACATCTCTTAGGCATACTTGACAAGGTCAGTACTACTCGAACTAAAATTGCATCAATAATTATTGAATAAGCCTTGAGATTATCACTCCTGACTAAAAAATCTTTGGAAAATGTCGATATTGAAAAACTTTACCTTAGATATTTCTAAAAATCAAGAGCTTTGTATATCAAAGATAGTAAACACACCCCATCAATTTAGAAGATCAGCTATAGCTCACTCTAGGTCATACTTAGTAACCACAATCTCTAAGATTTCATCGCGAAGAACTAAGAGAAGATTATTGAAACTGTCAAGAACGCAAATGCGAAAGAACTTGCTCATTACCTCTCTATTTATAACCCGACCAAATCTTATTCATCAAAGAAGATATTGTCTTAAATTCTCAACCAAGCAATCGAAAAAATCAAAAATTTCTAAAGGATAGATGTCGCCGCCATATTCCAAAACGCCATTGATCGGAACTTCTTTATGTATAGCCAAAACAGGAAAATAACAGAGAAAGTTATTGAAGAATATCAAAATCGTATTGGAAACTTTTCGCTCGAAAGCCATATATAGCTTATCAAATTCATTGTCACCCAACCTAATTTGAATCCTAAATAATATTACAACAAACTTGTTGAATATGCCTTGGGTAAAGACAATTATAGCATGGACTATGTCAACGAACAACTGTTAGTCCGCTTGGCTGGCACCAACTATCAATTCAAGCCGGCCTAGCTTGCCAAATTATAGAGTATTTTCCAACGAAATATTACATCAGGCTTGTACTTCTTCCTGACTCTTTAAAACTAATATGATGAGGCTAACCGTTCAGCATTTGTATCGAAGTTTGTGCAGAAATATAAGGAGCTTGCTCAAAACAAGAAAGATAAGCCTGAAGGAAAGCGGGATCTAAACATCAACCGCGCTTACTACCTTTACTTGAAGAAGAAATATCCTCAATAAACTGCCAATTTCTAAATTGAATAAAGCGGTCTTCACTTTGAAAGGCTGAGCAATAAGCCTAGAGATGAGGATTTAATGGTACAAATATATCTATTTAGGCTACAATTGCCAAATTATCAGGGGCCACTTGTGAATAACTCAAGGTATTTGGATAGGACAACCATATTTATAAAGTGAAGTAAAACATTTGATATTTTAGAAATTGTGCCTTCTTGTTCATTAACAATAGAAGAATCGGCGCTTTCTACTAGCATGCCTTTGTTAAGAGAGCTATCAAGGCTTTGGTGGGAGATGACTTAACTGTTTTGTGTGTTAATCCCAATACTTATCCAGCAGCCATTTTGGAGTATTTCAACAAATGTAAAATCAATATAAATTAGAATGCCCTTAGCTTTTCAACAAAGAAGAATTCGAAAGTACGATAAATGAGCTGAAAAAGAATATCCAATAAAGGCCTAATAAAAAGAGAAGCTAAGTTGTTCAAGAATCTTGATTGTCATTGCATATAAATTATTTTAACTAAGAATAATGTGGAGTATAGATCAATGATAAGGAATATTGAGATATAGACTTTTAAATATATTTTGCTTTTTTCCCTTTCTTTTATTGTGCAGCATATTGACTCCTTAAAGAATTATATATTCTGAAAGACAATTTGAATCACTTGTTTCCTTCATCAACATAAGGCAGTTTTACGTCAGAATATAAACAAACGAGAATGGGTTCCATTGATAGAATTTCTCTAAGGCCACAAGATCTTCATGAGCCCTTCCTTATCTGAGCGAAACTATAATGTATTTGTGCAAAAATTACCGTAAGTCTTATTTGTTTGATAGAATTTGTGTTTTTTCTTCAATGCCTGTCCACAGAATCACACTGCTTTAGTTGAATACGTTCTTGGTTTCCTTCTAGGCACAAGGTTAATGATGATTGCATGAATCTAAAGGCTCATTATTTGTGTGCATATCAGAGAGCTCTTATTGCCAAAGGTCCATCTCTACTTAATTTTATAAGAGTGCAGATAAAGTATCCAGTTAAACTGTTAGAATACTTAAATTATTATACATGAGCAATCAATATATTTTTAATGGGCTGTTCTCGTTCAAATGTGCATACTTTCCATAGAGTCGCTTTAGCTCAGAAATGTATATAGCGTGGACTTTGTCAACTAACTATGGGGTGACTTCCTTATCAGATTACAGGTGCTATCTGATTCCTTTTCCAATAACAAGTGATAGTTAAAGAGATGGAGGGAGGAATACTCCTGACCACTTATTCCAAAAGAGCACTCCTGGGATTTTGAGCTTATTGAGAAAGAGTCTAAATTTAAGGAAATAGGGGAATGTTGAAAAAGCTTTATGCTCGTTCATCATGATGACTGGATAGATAGTGTACCTGTTTTCAAGTGCATACTTGATGAACCCTTTACGGTTTTATATCCAAATGCTCATCTCTGATGAAGTTGTCAAAGTGGCTTCTTCATATCCTCCGGGTATAATGCCAATATTTTTCCCTTTCCTCATGAGTCTCTTTAAGCTCTTGGGGTTGACAGCTTGGAATCCCCATAGTTTTAGGAAAAAGCCTGCAAATGGAAAATTAAGAATAAATCTACTTGATACTCCAACAGCATTTGATAAAGGCCCATCATCAGCTGAGTTCAATATTGCAAGAAGGCTCAGTCCGAATACAGAGTGAGGATGCACTCCAAAGATACACCTGTCCTTTTCCTTAATAATTTCTTCATAGACAATTTCAAACTTTTTGAAGTATTTGAGTGGTTGTAAATATTTGTTAATGAAATCAATATACTTTTGGTTACGCCTTAAGGGAAGCTGTGCGATCATGGTGAAGACCAGCATTAATCCCAAGTTGAGGTTCAAAGTGAGCACTGCCAAGGCAATGAGCCAAATGGTTCCATGTAAGGAAAGTTGAAATAGTATTAAAAAGATGAATGATACTATTTTTTGAAACCTTCCAAGCTTGTCCGGTTAGGTAGTTTTATTAATTACAAGCATATCTTGATATGAATATATTATTTTATTTGGTGTCGCCATATTAATAAAGCAGATAAATATTTGGAATCATTCTTTCTTATATCAACACATATAATATCTGATGGAGATAGAAGCAGAACCGATTTTATTGTTCATTAATAGTGGCTCGGGAGGGGGAGTGGGCAAGAACTTAATCGATCTTTAAATTGACCTCGTCAACTTCAACATTGAGGGGGAGAAATACTGTGTATACTTCTACAATATGAGGAAAAATCGAGATCAAGGTTTTCAGCAGCTTAAAAATCTAACACTAAAGAATAAGCCAGTAACAGCTGTGATATGTGGAGGAGATGGGTCAGTCATGTGGGTTGTATCAGAAATTGCTAAAAATGGAATTGATCCCAAATTAGTAAACCTAGCCATTATTCCTCTTGGGACAGGCAATGATTTTTCTCGCAATCTCGGATGGGGTGGGTAGCAGGCT
>JACCDV010413849.1_pt1 | contig 17964 bp, 19 predicted proteins | sample 7446131 | NCBI WGS metagenome assembly JACCDV01 (sample SAMN15323448, study PRJNA562643) | freshwater metagenome | isolation source: river surface water | place: USA:Blue River Watershed | collected 2017-08-17 | reverse complement strand
GGTACATTTTTGTCTCACTTCCCTCAGAGTGGCGCTTTGTGCAGGGCTGCCCCCGCGTGCATCAAAGTGGCGTCTGGTACCGGGGGGGGGGGGGGGGGGGGCGGAAGGACGATTCCTGCGGATGGATGTGATTCTTGTGATGGCTGGTAGATTGATACATCCCTGCGGATCTTTTCGTTCTGCGCTGCTACGAAGTGTAATGATTTCTCACGAATATCTTCCGTTGCGAGAGATGTGTCTTGTTCCGGCGAATTCGCGACAGTAACCCGTCGACGTGGCGAGTTCTTCGTGATCGTCGTCGTTTTTGTAGTGGTGGCGGCAACACTGCTCGTCTGACCGTTTGTTGCGGGTGATGCCGAGTCTTCAAGGTCTTGCTGCACATTTGTTCCATGGCCTCGATGGCCGCCTCCACTTGCCCCTGTTGTCGTGGAGGAATCTTCTATCGCTACGTCCGATGTCTCTGTACTTATGATCGTAGCTGGTGTTTGCGTCTCGGTTTCATAAAACCGATAGGTAGAGGACTCTCTGACTACTTGCTGCTGATCCTGTGTAAATGCATCCTCAAAAAAGTACGAAGAACTTCCTGAGGCATGAGCAAGGGTTGTAAAACACGTCCATGCCAGACTGATGGCCATGGAGAATATGACAGGCTGATACACTGCCGAAAGTGGCGTTTTGTGTGAAATTATCTGCTCATTATAGCATTTTTTGTCTTTTTTTTGAAGGGAGTTACAGTCATCAGTATTGGTGCGCCCGGAAGGACCTGCCTGCCGGCAGGTTTGAATCTTCGACCCCCATCCGCCTAAGGCGGAAAGCCGATGCGCTGAAGTTTGTGTATGGTGCGCCCGGAAGGATTTGAACCTTCGACCCCCAGCTCCGCAAGCTGATGCTCTATCCAGACTGAGCTACGAGCGCACGACGATGCTGCTGCAATGAGCAACCAACCCAATAGTAGCAAGAATTGCAGATTTCTTCATAGAAAAACTCCTCAAGGTTAGTTTCATCACCTGATTTCAGGATGGATCTCCTGTAACCGCAGAACGCAGCGTGATTGGTTATATTCCATCCGATAGGTGATATTTGAATCGCTCGGATTCTGAATATCCAGATTCCCATGCATGACGATAATCACCAAATTGCCATCTGCCGCACGTTCAAGACTCGCGAGAGACTCCGGAAGGGTGGATTCATCAATGATCATTTCTCCTTCTAGGAGATCTGGAATTTTGATCGATGCGCCAATCAAGCCCTCCTCGCAATCAATGGTGGAATTGCAATCTGCGGATTCTACATTTTGGCGGCTGAATGGAATCAAAACTTCAATCGATTGAGATGTACCAGGAACCGGGACCGACATGGGAGTCCCACACACTGCGTATTCGCGATTTCCCACGCGGAGATGAATCTGGTTCTGATACAGGAACAGTGTGCATTCCTTCGCCTCACCATTGATCGTGAGAGTTTTTCTCCATCGAATAGTTGCCTCATCGATCGGATCCAACTGATTCTCTGCCTGGGTGACAATCGCTGTCGGTGTGTACTGCGGCGACGAACATCCTTGTACAGTCATGAGCGCAAAACAGGCGACTCCAACCTCTCCCAACGCTGCTCCAACAGCCTTCCACGAGGGTATCCGAATAGTTTGAGTGGATGTTGATGCCCGCCTTCCTTCGGATGATTCAGAGAAGATATTTCATCGTATCGCATGCGGATCCTCTTTGTGAAGAGCATCAGATTTTCATCATGGAGACCGTCTTTTTCCGCTAGAATAGGCATGCATGGCTGACGCGAACACATCACAGGGGGTCTTTCCGCGACTCCAGGCGGCGTACGGAATGCTCCGCGCGCACTCTCTGAAGGGTTTTCATCTTCTCCCTGAACCCCTCCAGAGAGTTCTTGCGAATCACCGATGGAAATTTCTCATCGGTACGTCTGTTTTCCTCCTTCTCGGCTACGGATACTACGCGCTCACCCGCGAGCCGGAACCCGAAATCATCACAGCCGAAGTAACGAGAGGAGAGATTGTTCAGACTGTCGAAGCCGTGGGAGAGATCACTTCCGAACGGGATTTAAAACTTCAGTTCCCGATCTCCGGCGTCGTACAACAAGTTCTCGTGAAGGAAGGTGATGCGGTGAAAGCTGGTCAGCGACTGGCAGCCCTGCGTGCGGGAGATCTTTCCGCCAGCGTGCAATCGGCGCTCGCCTCGCTCCAGGCGGCACAAGCGGAACACCAGGAACTGAAAGAGGGGACAAGACCGGAGGACATTGCAATCGCGGAGGCGGAACTTGCCAATAAGGAAGCACAGCTGGAGTCCGCGCGCGATGCTTTGAAATCTGCCGAAGAAAAATTAGCTCTGCTCCAGACAGAGGCCGGCGTAAGCGTGGGGGGAGGAGTGGGAGAGGCGGAAAGCACCGCGAGCAAAGAAATCACCGTGGCGAGAACTGCCATTGGCGTCTTTGATGATGTCATGGCGGACCCCGATGTGATCGATGCGTTCCAGCGGGGATCGCCCGGCAAGGATCGAGTGCTTAAGTTGGACCGGGATGCAGCGGAATCCACATTGAAAGCAACCGCCTCGGATTTTCAGTTTGAGGATACGACGGAGGCGCTTAAAACTCTTCGAGAGGTGCGCTCCGGTGTCGCTTCGGTTGCGAAGACCATGGATGATCTCTTCATGAATCTGACCACGCTGCCGCCGACCAGCACCTTTACGCGCGCGGAGCGTGAGGCAAGAAAGAACGATGTCGCCACCGAGAAAACGAACCTGCAGTCGGCTCTTTCTGCGATCGACAGCTCGCTGAAGGATTTGCAGGATGCCGTTGCCGGTTACGATACGAAAATCGCCACGGAACAAACAGCAATCACTTCCGCCAAAGGAGATATTTTAAATCTTGAAACTTCCATCCGAACGGAAACCGCAAAGCTCGCGCTGAAGAGGGCAGGGGCGCGTCCCACCGAAATCCAGGCTGCGGCGGCCAGAGTGCGCCAGGCGCAGGCCGATTACGAGCGGGCGGTGGCGAACTACAGCGATACGGTTCTCTTCGCGCCGGTCGCGGGATCCATCACGAAGGTGAATATCAAAGAAGGAGAGCTCCTCTCGACCGCGTTCCAGCAGGATGCGGCAATCACCATGCTCGGTGATGCTCCCTATCGCATAGAGATCTATGCCTCGGAAGTGGATATTCCTAAAGTAGCATTGGCGCAGACCGGATCGATCAAATTGGATTCATTCCCGGACAGACTCTTTGCCCTCACGGTTGCGGAAATCGATCCGAGCGCGACCGATGTCGACGGCGTACCGAAATACAGGATCAAGCTCGATTTTCTGAGCCTGGATCCGGGTATTAAAATCGGCATGACGGGGGATGTGGATATCGTCACGGGACGCGCAGCGGATGTGTTGCTTGTTCCCGCGCGCGCCGTGCTCGAAAACGATTTCGGCGATACGTACGTTCGCATTCTGGCGAGTAATGGGGAGATCGAAGATCGTCGGGTGGAAGTCGGTCTCCAGGGAGAGAACGACGTCGAAATCGTGCGGGGTCTCGAAGAGGGAGAAGAGGTGATTGTTTTGCTTAAGGAATAATGTGTCATGCTGAGCGAAGTGCAAGTCCCGCGAATGCGGGACGCAGCACGAAGTCGAAGCACGTCGCGACTGCTATCATTGCTTCCGTTGCGAGATGCTTCGACTGCGCTTCGCCCCTCGCTCGGCTCGGGTCTCAGCTCCGCTCAGCATGACACAGCTTCCATCTTATTCTTATGTCCCAGTCTCCCCTCATCGAAACCCGCGGCCTCTCCAAGTCCTACTTCGCGGCTTCCGGTCTCGAGACGCCTGTGCTCTTCGACATCGATTTGAAGATTGCTTCCGGCGAGTTCGTGGCCATCATGGGACCCTCGGGTTCCGGGAAATCGACCTTGATGCACATCCTTGGATTTTTAGATACGCAAACGAAGGGCGAGTACCTTTATAAAGGGAGAGCGATGAATGCCGTGGAAGATGATGAGCTCGCGCGCATTCGTGCGACCGAAGTAAGTTTCGTGTTTCAGGCATTCAATCTCCTGCCGCGAACGACCGTGCTCGAAAACGTCATGCTGCCGCTTTTGTACCATCCCATCATCCCCAAGGCCGAACGGGAAAAACGCGCGCTTGATGCAATCCAGGCGGTTGGACTTACGGATCGAGCCTTGTACAAGACAAATCAACTCAGTGGTGGCCAGCAGCAACGAGTCGCGATTGCCCGGGCACTCGTCACGGATCCCGAAATCATTTTTGCGGACGAACCCACGGGGAACCTGGATTCCGCTTCCGGCAGGCAGGTGATGAGCATTCTCCAAAAGCTTCATGAGGAAGGGCACACGATCATTCTCGTGACGCACGAGCGAAAAACAGCGGAACATGCGGAGCGCATCCTGCACACCCTCGATGGAAAAATCGATGCGGACACGCGGGATTTCAAACGTATGATTGCTGATGAGACTTCTTCCCTTACGAAGTAATGCGTACATACGAAAATACGGAAATACGAAAATTGAACTCACATTTCCTCATCCTTATATTACAGAATTTACGCATTTACGCATTTACGCATTTACGTATTTGATATGTTGGTCAGCGATATTTTCCGAACGGCTAAAAAGGGAGTCACAGCGAATGCATCGCGCTCGCTCCTTACGATGCTTGGCATCATCATCGGGGTCGGCTCGGTCGTCCTCATGACCGGGGTCGGAAAAAGCATGGAGGGCGTGATTCTTGGACAGATCTCTTCGCTCGGCTCGAAGAGCATGGTCATTTTTCCGGGCAGCGGTCCGGAAGGAGGCGAGGGCCAAGCGAAGGCGGGATTCGACAGCCTTACGTTTTCCGATCTCGACGCGCTCTCCAGATTGGAATCGATCACCAGCCTCTCTCCCATTGTCTTTGTGCGGGGAGATGTTACCTATGGCCGTGAGCGATCCGCTGCCACGGTGCTTGGGACGGTTCCGAACTATTTCCAGAACGTGAGTGTACATGCGGAGGATGGGAGAGTGCTTCTGGATACCGATGAACGCGGTGCAAAAAATGTCGCGGTCCTTGGACCCGATGTCGTTTCCGATCTTTTTCCCGGAGGAACGAGCCCGATCGGGAAGAGTATTTCGATCGGTGATCGGAGTTTTACGGTCGTCGGAGTCACGGAATCCGTCGGATCACAGTTCTTTCAAAACGTCGATGATCGGATCTTCATTCCGCTTTCCGTTGCACGAGCAATCACCGGCCAAAAGTACCTCAATATGCTGACGATGGAAGCGGCGGGGAGTTTCGATCTCGCGTTCACGGATGTGAAAGGGTCACTGCGCTATCGTCATGGAATCCAAAATCCCGATGATGACCCTGAGAAGGACGATTTCATCGTCCGTTCCTCCGCACAGGCGAACGAAATCCTGAGTACCGTCTCGATTGCACTCACGTTCTTCATCACGTTCATTGCGGGAATCTCGCTCCTCGTCGGCGGCATCGGAATCATGAACATCATGCTCGTCGCTGTCACCGAGCGAACGCGCGAAATCGGACTCCGCAAAGCGTTGGGTGCAAAGAGGCGCGATGTTCTCTTTCAATTCCTTGCCGAGGCAGTCCTCCTCACGTTGATGGGAGGAATCATCGGAGTGGCGTTCGGCATCTTCCTGGCCTTTTTTGGCGCGGCGATCGTTCATCGTTTCCTTGAGGCCTACCTCTTTGCGCTCTCCCCCGGAGCGATTCTCATCGCACTCCTTGTTGCCGCCGGTACGGGACTCGCGTTCGGGGTGTATCCGGCCAAAAAGGCGGCGGATCTCAAACCCATTCAGGCTCTTCGTTACGAATAGACTTTTTTCTCTCATGCTCCTCCGTGACACCGTCACCATCGCGCTCCGTGGCCTCAAAGGGAATCGCGTGCGATCGCTCCTCACGATGCTCGGCGTCATCATCGGCGTCGGCTCGGTGGTGCTGATGGTGTCGGTCGGTACCAGTTTCCAGGGGTACATTCTCACCCAGATCGAATCCTTCGGTGGCAATACGATCGACGTGTATCCCACGGGCTTCGAGAAATTCGGTCAGACTCTGGATTCCATCACCGAACAGGATTACGAGGCGATCAAAAATCTTTCCACCGTCGCGAGTGTGGCCCCCGTGCTCTTCATCGAGGACAAAGTCACACATGGTACCGAGGAGATCACGCCGATGGTTTTTGGCAGTACGGAGTCCATCTTCGCAAATTACGGATTCGAGATCGACGAAGGCAGGCTTCTCACGGACAGCGATGTGAAAGCGGCCAAATCGGTGATCGTTCTTGCGCACCAAGCGGCGGAGGATCTCTTTGGCTCGCATGATCCGCTCGGGGAACGCGTGACGATCGGTGCCAGGCAATTTACGGTCGTCGGAGTCCTTCGCTCGATGGGATCACTTCTTCTCCAGGACTTGGATCAAACGGTCTTCGTGCCTTATACGATTGCAAAAGCGATCACGGGGCAGAAATATCTGGATTATATTTCGCTCCAGGCGGCCGCCGATGACGATCTTACTCGTGCTGATTTGGTCTCGCTCTTACGACAGCGCCACGGAATCAAAAATCCCGAGGATGATCCGGATCAGGATGATTTCCGGGTCCGATCGGCGGCACAGGCTGCGGATGTGATTTCGCAGGTGACGCTCGGAATCACCCTCTTCCTCGGCATTGTCGCGGGGATCTCGCTCCTCGTTGGTGGCATCGGGATCATGAACATCATGCTCGTCGCAGTCACCGAACGTACGAAGGAGATTGGACTTCGAAAAGCAGTTGGTGCCCGGCGCCGCGATATTCTTCTTCAATTCTTGATCGAAGCCATCACCCTCACGCTCCTCGGGGGGATCATCGGCATCGTTGGGAGTTCCATCATTTCGTTCATGCTCGCTGCGATTGCCAATCGGTTCCTCGGTGAATTCAGCTTTGCTTTCTCCATTCCGGCAATCCTTCTCGCGCTCCTCATGGCGGTCGGCACGGGTGTGACATTCGGGCTATATCCTGCGAAAAAAGCGGCGAAATTAAGCCCGATGGAAGCGATGCGGTGGGAATAAAGAAGCGCTATCATGCGCCCTGCGCCGCCTTAGCTCCCACCTTCGCCGCTAAAGCTTCGGTGGGCAAGCAGTGGTAGAGCATCTACATCTTGTCCTTTTTCCATCATCAGCCGCCTTAGCTCAGTGGTAGAGCATCGGTATCGTAAACCGAGGGTCCGGGGTTCAAATCCCCGAGGCGGCTCCATCCGGCTTCGCATAAGAGTCAACGGCATATATCGATCCTGCTTCGCCGAGATTTCGCCGTTTTCTCTTGTAGATGAGCAAAAAATCTCTAGTGTTTGTACCATATGGCAACAAATATTTTGGGTCGTATTGAAGATGGAACTACGACAGAAACAGATGAGCGTTTCATGAGAGCGCATACTGAGTTACAAGCTCATCTAATCGGATTATCGAACGTGAATGTTCAAATAAATCTTGTGCGACAACCTACAGAAGAACTGGTTGTGATATTAGAAGAACTGAATGCCGCAATAGAGAAAAAAAGGGAACAAATAGCAGCTGTTCTTTAATAGGCAAACAACATTAATATCATATTGCTGCAAATACTCTCGTATCGCTTCATGACAAAAGATCCTGTTAACTACGGTTGATGATTGATCGTGCTCACCGTGCAGGATTTACTCTCGTCGAGCTTCTCCTCTTTACGGGAGTGATTTCCATCATGGCGGGGGCGATCGTCAGTTTTTCCTTAATTTCCAGCAACATCGCCGTTCATAACGAAATGGTGAGCGAAGTGGAGCAGAACGGAGACGTAGTGCTTCAGAGAATGATACGAACCGTGCGGGAAGGCGGACGTGTTGCATATCCGCTCACGGGCAGCGCCGCGACGGCGCTCCTCCTCACGAGCGGAAATCCGGAGAAAGAAATTCTCTTCTACCTCCACGGTGATCGTATCGCCATGGCGGAGAATGGCGCCGCCTCGTATCTCACGACCGGAAATGTCACGATGGATTCGCTCCAATTCCTCCATTTTGGTACGCCGCAGGATGGCGAAGGAATAAGCATTTCTTTTCGGGCTCTCAATAAGGCGATAGGGAGCCAGGTGAATGCAGGGCAATACAGCAGGATATTCCGTGCAACAACAACATTGATGCCTGGCGGTTGTGCTCGGGATGCCGATTGCTCGGTCAGCCCCTTCGATACCTGCTGCAGCGGACTCTGTCGTCCAGACTGCGGGAGCTGCCTCTCCCACAGCGATTGTGTGGGTGGACAGGTTTGTTGCGTGGAAAGCGGAACTCCCACCTGCAAAGCTGCAGAATCGTGTTCATCGCCACAGTGTCTTACAATCGCCGATTGTCCGAGTACGGAGCCGACATGTGATCTCGCAACGTGCGATTACAAAGTGGCAACGTGCACAGGGAATGCGTGTTCCACCATCACGATTGGCCCCTGCCCTTCGTGTTCGTACTGCGGTGACGGCCAAACAGATCCATTACTGGATGAAGAATGTGATGATGCTGATTCCGATAGCACAGATGCCTGCACGACCTCTTGCCGCAGGGCAAGCTGCGGCGATGGAATTCGACAAGCACTCGGGGCCAATGGCGTATCTGGAGGAGGGGATGATGAAGAATGCGATGATGGCAATAAGCTGGATGATGATGGGTGCACACAGACATGCCAGGATGTGGATTTGTGCACGGGAGGAGCATCCAACGGTATCAGGGAGGGCGATGAGGAGTGTGATGATGGGAATGCATCAGATGCCGATGCATGCGATACGCAATGCCGACGCACGGTCTGTGGAGATGGAACAGTGCAAAACCCCAATGGCGCAGGAGTAGACGAAGACTGTGAAGAAGATGCGGATTGCGGCGGCGGGCAATTCTGTAATACGGCAAGTTGTATTTGCCTTGCGTTGGGCATATGCGGGAATGCCCGAAAGGAAACCGGTGAAGAATGCGATGATGGCAAGCGGTGTACGGATACCGGAGATGTATGTGCAACAAATGACGATTGTCCGAATGGTCAGTGCTGCGGCTTTTCTCGGGATGGGTGCACAACACCGCAGGAGTGCATCATTCAGAGTTCTAGCAGCTCCTCAAGCTCCACATCCTCTTCATCTTCCTCCTCTAGCAGTAGCTCCACATCCTCCTCCTCCTCCTCCTCCTCCTCCTCTTCTTCTTCTTCTTCTTCTTCGTCTTCCTCTTCCACTAGCAGTTCCTCGAGCTCCTCTTCATGACAATACCTCTTCTTATTCTGTTTGTACTCTTTGGATTCGCGGCCATGTTCTGGCTGCTGAGTGAGTTCAGGGTGTGGCGCGTTTTGCAAAGCACTTCTTTGGTCCATCTCTTTTCTTATGTGTTTCTCATTGGCCTCATGATCTTTGTTGGTATCGAGACTGCACAACGCGATGTTCATGTACTGCATGGGGTCTTTGCCCAGATGAGTTCTTCTTCCACTTCTTCCTCAAGCTCCTCCTCCACCCCTTCTTCGTCTTCCTCCTCTAGCAGTACTTCAAGCTCCTCCTCTTCCACATCTTCCTCCTCCAGCACCTCCTCAAGCTCCTCCTCCACATCTTCTTCCTCAAGCTCTTTACTTGCGCAATGCGGGGACGGGAACATCGATGGAGATGAGACCTGCAGCAACTGCGCCATTGATGTCCGGTGCGATGCGGATGAGGCGTGCTTTTCCGGCGTGTGCGATGCCATCATTGATGGCTGCCAGCGCGAGGATATTTGCGGAGACGGGTGGGTATCCGTGAATGAAGCATGTGATGATGCCGGCCTCTGCACCAATAGCGGCAACGCCTCGTACAATGGGCGTGATTGCTTTACGCTTGATCCATCCGGCGATCCGCAATTCGGTGTTGCCCGATGCAGAGCGACCGGTGGCGTGTGTGTCCCCCAGGGCAGCGATTCCTGCAGCAGAGATTGTCAGTCCGGTTGCGGCCCAACGGGCGGACTTTGTTTCTTAGATCATCAGTGTTGCGGAGGATCCTGCGCAGATGGCGTCTGCGAATAAGTTATTTTTTATCATAAGGATTTGATGCCTATTTTTTCCCGAACGCGTGCGCCGCGCGCAGCACTGTCTCCTCATCGAACTGCTTTCCCATGATCTGAAGTCCAATCGGCAATCCTTCCTTCGATTGTCCACAGGGAACGGAGATCGCAGGGATGCCGGCGAGCGGTTGCGTGCAGAGGAAAATATCTTCCAGATACATAGCAACCGGATCACCGCTGTGGGCTCCTACGGGAAAAGCAGGAGTGGGGGAGACGGGAGAGAGGATGACATCGACCTTTTTAAATGCTTCTTCAAAATCTTTTTTGATCAGCGTGCGCACTTTCTGCGCTTTGCGATAGTACGCATCGTAGTAGCCAGCGGAAAGCGCATAGGTACCAATCATGATTCGACGCTTCACTTCGTCACCAAATCCTTCAGATCGAACACGTTCGTAATACTCGGCCAGATTTTTTACATCCCTGGTTGAATGCCCGTACCGAATACCATCGTACCGTGCCATGTTGGAAGAGATCTCGCTAGGCACGAGAACGTAGTACGTCGCGACTCCGTACTTCGTATGAGGAAGAGAGATATCTATGATTTTTGCCCCGCGCTCTTCACAGAGTTTTACTGCAGAGCGCACAGCTGTCTCTACCTCTGGATGGAGGCCATCAATAAAGTATTCTTTGGGAAGGCCGATCTTCAGTCCTTTCATTTCGCCTTTGAGCATTTTCGAGTACTCCGGAACGGGGAGAGCAGAGGTCGTTGCATCCATGGGATCGTGCCCCGCGATCACCTGGAGAACCGTGGCGTAATCTTCCACGGTTTTCGTGAGGGCACCGATTGTATCGAGCGAGCTTGCCATGCTCATCACTCCAAACCTGCTCGTTCGTCCGTACGTCACGCGCATTCCCACGCATCCACAGAATCCGGCGGGTTGTCGAATGGATCCTCCTGTGTCTGTGCCGAGCGCGAAGAGACACATGTTCGAAGAGACTCCGGCTGCAGATCCACCGGAAGATCCCCCTGCGACCCGGGAGGGATCAATGGGATTCCTCGTCACTCCGTAGCAACTTGTTTCGGTGCTTGCGCCCATGGTGAATTCGTCGGTGTTCACTTTCCCGAGGCTGATTGCTCCCACAGCATTGAGCCTCTTTGTCGTTGTCGAGTCGTACGGCGGCCGATATGTCTTCCCTCCTTTCTTGCCGCTCAAAATATGGGAGCAGGCGGTGGTTGGCACATCCTTTTCGCAGAAGACATCCTTCGCCAGGTACGGGATGCCGGTGAGCGGATGATCGAAGACACCTTTTCGATCAATCTCCTTCGCTTTCTTCAGCGCCGCTTCTCCGTTATTGAAAACGACGGCATTGAGCTCAGGATTTTTTTTCTGGATTGCATCGAGGCACGAGTGTACGAGTTCCTCCGAAGAAATTTCTTTCCTTTTCAATTTCTGATGTGCCTGGGTGATGGTGAGGGAGTTCAACATTGTTCGTGGTCGTAGGGGCACGGCATGCCGTGCCCCTACAAGGATTGGTTAGCCATGGGCAGAGAAGGTTTCAATCTGATCATTGACGATCGGAAGAGGGGAACACGCGAGAAGCTCTTCCGTTGTCGCTTCGCTTGGGCGTACCGTATCCTCCCGAAAGACGTTCGTGAGCCCCGTGACCTGTGCGGTCGGTTCCACATTTTCCGTATCGAGTTCGCTCAACATGTCGACGTACTGCAAAATGGAGCTCAGTTCTTTTGCAAATTTCTTCACTTCCGCATCACTCACGGCAAGGCGGGCCAATTTTGCGATGTGCCGGACATCATCATCGGAGAGCTGAGCCATCGCACCGCAGGATACCGCAAAATCTTTACCGAAGCTTGAGCGACGAGACGATGTTTCCGTAGATTTCTTCCACGGAACCCGTGCCTTCCACGGTCCTCACTTTCCCCACCGCCTCGTATTCTTGGATCACCAGCATCGTTTTCTCCGTGAATATATTCATGCGCTTGCGAATGGTTTCCTCATTCGCATCGTCCGCGCGGCCCTCGATCTGTGCGCGCTTCAGAATGCGCTTCACCCCTTCTTCCGGATCAAGCTTGAGGTGCAGGCATTGGAAATCCCGTCCGATCCTCTTCATGATTTCATCGAAGCTTCGTTTTTGATCCGCATCCCGCGGGATGCCATCGAAGAGGATCTTCTGTGATTTTGGTCGTGCTTCGATCGCGCGCTCGAGAACTTCCATGATGATTTCGAACGGAACGAGCTTCCCCACATCGATGAACGATTTCACGGTTGTACCGAGTTCCGTTCCCGATGCCGCGATTTTGCGGAGCTCCCCACCCGCCTCGAAAATTTCAAATCCAAACTCAGCAGCAAGTTTTTTTGCCTGCGTGCCTTTGCCGCTCCCCTGAATTCCAAACAATACGAGATCCATCAAAAGGATTGTAGACGAAAAACATACTCTTCTCGAGTCGAGAGACTGTACCCCTCGACTCGCTCCGCTCGCTCGGGGTTATTATGCCTCGGTAATTCCTCGCTCGCTTCACTCGCATCGGAATTCCTCTCGCACAATAAAGAGGGTGCCTCTCTCTCCGATAAGGAGGGGGAGAGGCACCCAGTGATGTGACCAGTATCACGCCCCTATCCATGATGCACGGTATTTAACGAGCTGTGCGTCTCTTTTTGTGTTTGTATGTCTATCTTCCGTATAGAATAACGGAGGAGACGAAAAGAACACTGTTTGTTTTGCAATGATCTCACTGCTTCACCTCGCAAATAATTTTGAGGGGAGTGGTGATCATTGTCATGTGCAGTCGGTCAAAACTGCGGATGGCAGGGGGGAGGGGAGGGCGCATCGGAAGGAAATCCCGTAATGGGTCTCCCGGCGCCGACCCCTTCCCCCGGCGTAGAGGCGATAGATGAAAATGAACAAATCCGAATAGTATAGCAGAAATGAAAGTTTCCGTCCATGGTCCTCCTTTCGGTAAGATGCCCCTTGGCGCATGGGAAAACTCGTCCTCCTCATCGGCCCCTCCGGAGTGGGAAAGAGCGTGATCCTCAAGGAACTCCGCGCACGCCATCCCGAGTGGCATTTTCCCCGTTCGGCAACGACGCGCGAACGGAGAGCGGGAGAAGGAGACGATCTCTATCGATTTGTTTCGGATGAGGAATTCGACCGTCTGATCGAAGCGGATGCCGTGCTGGAGTGGGCGGCAGTGCACAGCGGCCTGCCCGGACCGAATGGGTCCGTTCGGGCGGGCGCGCGGTACGGAACGCTCGCGGAAGAAATCGTGCCCCATCTGGAAGAAGGGGAGACAGTCGTTCGGGAAGTGGATATACAGGGGTTCGATTCCATCCGCACCCATCAACTTTTTCGCGGAGAGAATTCATCGTACACACTCCAATCAATTTTCATTCTTCCGGAAAATAAAGCACAACTGATCGAACACATTACAAAACGAGCTCCCATGAGCCAGATGGAACTTAATCACCGCATGGCGAGCATGGAACGGGAGCTCACGTACGCGGAACTCTGTAATCACACGGTCGTGAATGCCGAGGGAAAACTGGAAGAGGCGATAGAGAACGTGGAGCGATGCATCGGGTAATTTACGCGCCGATCTCGGGATATGATGCGAGATGTGCTTTGATGATGTGTTCAACCTCTTTCAATTTTTCTTTCGATCGTGCCTCCATGCACACGCTGATCTTAGGGGCTGTGTTGCTCTGCCGGATTCCTGCCCACGCACCGTCGCCAAAATCGATACGGACGCCGTCGATTGTGATGCACGGATAGCCCTTTTTTTGGAAGTGTTGAGAGACTTTGCGAATCACGTCGGACTTTTTATCGTCATCGCAGTGGGGACGCCATTCCGGTGTCTGGTAGATCGTTGGGTAGTGAGAGAGGAGGGGAGAGAGGGAGTGTTCTCCGGAAGTCTTCATGATGGAAAGAACCCTCATCGCAGCAACGAGTGCATCATCATGATCGTAGAAATCTTCTCCACAGAAAAAATGACCGGATTGTTCCCCTCCAAGGTGGCTCCCATGTTCCTTCATTGCGTGCTCCACGAACGAATGCCCCACGATGCTCATGATGGGCTTGCCTCCCATCCGTTTCACCTCAGTCTCCAGAATGCTCGACATCGAAACCGTGTAAATGATCGAAGCGCCGGGATGACGCGATAGATGATCCTCCGCGAGGAGCAGGAGGAGATAGTCCGGGCTCACGATGCTTCCTTTCTCATCCACCACGCCCACCCGGTCGCCATCGCCATCGAACGCGATGCCGAGATCCGCTTTTTCCTTCTTCACCGTCTCGATCAAATCTTTCAGGGTCTCGTGCTTGCTTGGGTCTGCCATATGATTCGGAAACGTGCCATCGGGCTTGGCATAAAGTTCGATCAGATCGACGCCGAGTTCTTTGAGGATGGATCCATAGACCGGTCCCGCGACGCCGTTGCCGAAGTCGGCAGCAATCTTTAGTGCTTGTAGGGGCAAGGCATGCCTTGCCCCTACAACATTCAGAATGCCCTTCACCTTCTCCTTATAAGGAGTCACTGCATCGATCTCCTCCACCGATCCCTCTCCCTCACGAAATTTTTCCTCCTCAATCCGTTGTCTTAGCTTCTGTAATTCTTCACCCGAGAATGCTTCCGCATTTCTCACCTGCAGTTTCAAACCGTTATCCTCCTTTGCGTTATGGCTCGCCGTGATCTGCACCGATCCGTCACATCCAAAATGACAGACTGCAAAGTAGTTCACGGGACTCGGGACCATCCCGATCTTTTTCACGATGCAGCCCGTGGAGATCAAACCCTCGATGAGTGATTGTTCGAGCAGGGGACTGTGGGTCCTGGCATCACGTCCCACAATCACGGTTGGATGATCCTTTCTATAGCGCTCGCGAAGCTCCGCCCCAAACGCTTTTCCGACGAGGGAACAGAACTCCTCGCTCACCTCCTTCCCCGCAACGCCTCGAATGTCGTACGCACGGAATATGTGGGGGGGAATTGATGGCATTTGTGCTCAGAGTACGCAGAAAAGCACCAAAACCCAAGTTCCAAATATCGAAACATTTTCATGCTCAATGCGTGGAATTTTATCGGCACTCGATGCTTGGAATTCACTGCTTTTCGTGTCGTATCCCATTGACTCCCCCTACCCTCCCACCTAGACTTCCTTGGCTTTTGCGGGGTAAAATCCCGCTAACTCTCTTCTTTTTCCCACTTTCGTTATGGCCACATTTGATCGCAGCAAAGTTCACGTTAACGTCGGGACCATCGGTCACGTCGACCATGGAAAGACGACGCTAACAGCTGCCCTCTCCCAGCTCTTTTCGCCGGAAGGGGAAAAGAAAGGGTTCGCTCAGATCGATAACGCGCCGGAAGAGAAAGAGCGTGGAATTACGATTAACACCTCGCACGTCGAATACATTTCCGACAAGCGCCACTATGCGCACGTCGACTGTCCGGGACACGCCGACTACGTGAAGAACATGATCACCGGTGCCGCCCAAATGGATGGCGCCATTCTCGTCGTTTCCGCAGCAGACGGCCCAATGCCCCAGACCCGTGAGCACATTCTGCTCGCGCGCCAGGTGAACGTGCCGTACATCGTCGTTTTCATGAACAAGTGCGACATGGTCACGGATCCTGAACTTCTCGATCTCGTGGAGCTGGAAGTCCGCGAACTCCTGAACAAGTACGAATTCCCGGGCGACAAGACCCCGATCATCCGCGGCTCCGCGCTTAAGGCGCTCGAGGGTGATGCCGATTCCCAGGCAAAGTTGAAGGAGCTTCTCAGCACGATCGATTCCTACATTCCGGACCCGAAGCGTGAGTTCGACAAGCCGTTCCTGATGTCCGTGGAAGATGTCTTCTCCATTAAGGGACGTGGCACGGTGGCCACGGGTCGTATCGATCAGGGAAAGGTAAACATTAACGAAGAAGTCGAAATCGTCGGAATCAAGCCGACGAAGAAGGTCGTTGTGACAGGCGTGGAAATGTTCCACAAGACCCTGAACGAAGGACAGGCCGGTGATAACGTCGGACTCCTCCTCCGTGGTGTGGAGCGCGAAGATATCGAGCGCGGACAGGTGATCGCGAAGCCGGGTTCCATTACGCCACACACGAACTTCGATTCCGAGGTCTACATCCTCACGAAGGAGGAAGGCGGCCGCCACACTCCCTTCTTCAAGGGCTACAAGCCGCAGTTCTACGTCCGCACGACGGACGTCACGGGCACGGTGGAACTTCCTGCAGCAGTGGAAATGGTCATGCCGGGCGATAACGTGAAGTTCACGGTCACGCTCGGAGTGCCCATCGCTTTGGACCTGGGCACGCGCTTCGCCATCCGCGAAGGAGGCCGCACCGTCGGTGCCGGAGTCGTGACGAAGATCCTCAAGTAGCAATTTCCGTAGGGGCGCGGCATGCCGCGCCCTTGCGAGTTTCATTCTGTTCTTTCCCTCCATCTCCCTATGAACCCCGCGAAGAAAAAGAAGGCTCCGGCTTCGGCCTCCGCCAAGGCTTCGGCCGACAAGCCTAAATTGGAGAAGTCAGCGTCGAAGAAGATCGCAACAAAGGTTCCTACAAAGGAGGAAGGGAAGAAAGAACCTGCGGCAACGAAAAAAGCTCCTCGCATCCGTATTCGGTTGCATGCTTTTGATCACACGGTGCTGGATGAAGCAGCAGGAAAGATCATCGATACCGCAGAGCGCTCGGGCGCCGTAGTGCACGGTCCCATCCCACTCCCGACCAAGATCAAGCGTTTTACGGTGCTCCGCGCCACGTTCAAATTCAAGGATGCGCGCGATCAGTACGAAATGCGCACGCATCGCAGGCTTATCGATCTCACAGAGACAACGTTCAAGACGATGGACGCGTTGCAGAACTTGAGTCTTCCTTCCGGTGTCGACATTGAGATAAAAATGATGCAATAGATAGATATTGCTTGCCGGCCGTAGCTCCGCCAGAGCGGAGCGAAGGCTGGAGATTAAGATGATGCAGTAAATGACACCTCTGTTTTTGCTTTGATTTTCAGAAATCCAAAGGTAGCCGCGGCACTGGAAATCTGAAGCCAAAAGCCCATGTCATATGGATTGGTAAATCCGAATATTCCTTCTGCTATGGAAACTATACAAACACATTTCACTAATAACTCTAATCTCTCAATCAAGTCGCGGCGCCCTCTTTGCCTTGCCTGAAAGCTTTTTTCAGAAAGAGAGATTGGTCCTCTCATTTTTTGCCAAATTTCACTCATTTTCATTCTCCTCAGGGGAAGGGGAAATCATCCTTTGAACTGCGTTGATTCCTGCCTGGGTCAGTCGATATTTTTTACGTGCCTGCTTTGCCTTTCCACTTTTTTTGGTCTGTAGGACCAATTGAGGTTTCTGCTTGAGAAGATTTCCTAATGCCCTTGTTACATTTTTTATGCCATGTCCGAGCTGCTTCAATTCTGTATTGAGCATTTGACTCTCTAATTCGTCGTATTCTTCGTGCACTTGAAACCAATACGCAGCAACAAGAACTTTTTCCGCCTCAACCTTCGGCGAGGCAGCTGAGAAAAGAGAGGGAAGATCGTTTATTTCCCCAAATACAGGGGAAGCCTTAACTGTGGAAGTATACGCTTTGGACAGTGACCCTTTCCTTCGGAATTTCATATTTGCCCATTCCAATACTCTTAACCCTGCTTCTTCGTCCTCCTTCATTATTTCGGATAAAACAGAGTCTATCTCTGCAATAGCTCCTGCTTCTGATCTAGGGGTATGTTGATTCATATGAGTGGTGGTAAAGATGTTGCAATAAAAGCAATGTTACAAGGTAAAAGCAAGAAGATAGCGTAGTTTTTTTCGGCGTAGTGGACAATTTTCTGGGCTGAAACACTGCTCACTCGCCTCGTAGGAACTCTTCGATCATTGGTTGTTTTTGATGGATACGGAGTCCTCCATGGAGACCAACACGCTTCTTGATG
>JACCDV011076349.1_pt1 | contig 17975 bp, 16 predicted proteins | sample 7446131 | NCBI WGS metagenome assembly JACCDV01 (sample SAMN15323448, study PRJNA562643) | freshwater metagenome | isolation source: river surface water | place: USA:Blue River Watershed | collected 2017-08-17 | reverse complement strand
GCGCACTGAGCGTTCAGTCATCGGCCACTGGCAAGCAGGAGAAAACACATGGCTTATTCTGAAAAAGTCGTTGACCACTACGAAAACCCCCGCAACGTCGGCTCCTTTGACAAGGGCGATGAGGACGTGGGCACTGGCATGGTGGGCGCGCCCGCCTGCGGTGACGTGATGAAGCTGCAGATCAAGGTGAACCCGGCCACGGGCATCATCGAAGACGCACGCTTCAAGACCTACGGCTGCGGCTCGGCGATTGCGTCCAGCTCACTGGTGACCGAATGGGTCAAGGGCAAGACGCTGGACGAGGCCGCCGCGCTCAAGAACAGCGAGATCGCCGAAGAGCTGGCCCTTCCACCTGTCAAGATCCATTGCTCCATCCTGGCCGAAGACGCCATCAAGGCGGCGGTGGACGACTACAAAAAGAAGCACGCGAACTAAGACCACCCCCCCCCGAAGCGCCTTTGGCGCCTCCCCCTCAAGGAGGCGCACCCGGTGGCCCGGCCAAGCCGGATCCACGGGTGCACTGGCCCAGGCGCTGGGTGTTCAAGCAGGAAAGACAAAATGGCCATCACCGTCAGTGAAGCCGCAGCCCGGCATGTCAACCGTTACCTGACCAAGCGTGGCAAGGGTCTGGGTGTGCGCCTGGGCGTCAAGACCACCGGCTGTTCCGGACTGGCGTACAAACTGGAATACGTGGACGAAGCCGAACCCGAGGATGTGATCTTCGAGGCGCATGGCGTCAAGGTGCTGGTAGATCCCAAGAGCCTGGCCTACATCGATGGCACTGAGCTGGACTTTGTGCGAGAGGGCTTGAACGAGGGCTTTCGCTTCAACAACCCGAACGAACGCGATCGCTGCGGTTGCGGTGAGTCCTTCCGTGTCTGATGGCTTTGTCGTCATCGCGAGGAGCGAAGCGACGTGGCGATCCATGGACTGCCGCGCTTCGCTCGCAGTGACAGATTTCAAATGACTTCCCTCCAGGCCAACGACTTTGAGTTGTTCGAGCTGCCCCAGCAGTTCGCGCTTGACCGTGCGCAATTGGACGAGCGCTGGAAAGCCCTCCAGCGCGAAGCCCACCCGGATCGCTTTGCCGCCGAGGGTGCCGCCGCCCAGCGCGTGGCCATGCAGTGGTCGGTGCGCATCAACGAGGCTTACCAGCGCCTGAAGGACCCGCTCAAGCGTGCGGCCTACCTGTGTGAACTGCGCGGCCAGCCGGTCAACGCCGAGAGCAACACGGCCATGCCACCCGCTTTCCTGATGCAGCAGATGGAATGGCGCGAGAACCTTGAAGACACCGAGGACATGGACGCGCTCGAAAGTCTGGCCGACGAGGTGGCGGCCGAACGCAAGCGGGTGCAGCAATCACTCGGTCAGCTGCTCGATGGTGCCCAAGACGCCCAGGCAGCCGTGGGGCAGGTGAGGGCGCTCATGTTCATCGAGCGTTTTGCCGCCGAGGTGGACGCTAAACTCGACCGCATCCACGGTTGAGCCGCTGTCCGCTCAACCTCTCATACCCAAACATTTCATGGCGCTTTTGCAGATTTCCGAACCGGGCCAGTCGCCTGACCCGCACCAGCGGCGTATTGCCGTCGGCATCGATCTGGGCACCACCCATTCGCTGGTGGCGGCCGTGCGCCATGGCGTGCCCGAATGCCTGCCCGATGGCGAAGGGCGCGTCATCCTGCCCTCGGTGGTGCGCTACCTGCCGGGGCAGGGCCGCCAGATCGGCCATGACGCGCAGCACAACGCGGCGCAGGACCCGGCCAACACGATTGCCTCGGTCAAGCGTTTCATGGGGCGCGGCCTCAAGGACATCGCGCAGCTCGAGAAGCTGCCGTACCGCTTTGTCGACCAGCCGGGCATGCTGGCCATCGAGACGGTGCATGGCATCAAGTCGCCGGTCGAAGTGAGCGCCGAGATTCTGGCCACGCTGCGCTTTCGCGCCGAAGACAGTTTCAATGACGACCTGTACGGCGCGGTCATCACCGTGCCCGCCTACTTTGACGATGCCCAGCGCCAGGCCACCAAGGACGCGGCCCAGCTGGCGGGCATCCACGTGTTGCGCCTGATCAACGAGCCCACGGCGGCAGCGATCGCCTATGGCCTGGACAACGCTTCCGAGGGCATCTATGCCGTGTTCGACCTGGGTGGCGGCACGTTTGACATTTCCATCCTGCGTCTGACGCGTGGGGTGTTCGAGGTCATGGCCACCGGCGGCGACTCGGCCCTGGGCGGCGACGACTACGACCGCGCGCTGGCCGACTGGGCGCTGGCGCAGGTGCCCGGCATTGCCGCCGAGACCGCCGAAGACAAGACGCGCCTAAAGGCCGCTGCGCGTTCGGCCAAGGAAGCGCTGACCGCGTCCAGTACAGCCAGCCTGTCGGTCGAGCTCTCCAGCGGTAAGCTGAGTGTGCAGGTGGGCCGTGCTGACTTTGAAGGTGCCACTGCCGCCCTGACCCAGCGCTGCCTCTCCGCCGTGCGCAAAGCCCTGCGCGACGCGGGCCTGTCCAGGGAAGAGGTCAAGGGCGTGGTGATGGTGGGTGGCTCGACCCGCATGCCGCAGATCCAGCGCGCCGTGGGCGATTTTTTTGGTCAGGAACCGCTCAACAACCTGAATCCCGACGAGGTGGTGGCGCTGGGCGCGGCCATCCAGGCCAACCAGCTGGCAGGCAACGATGCGGCGGGCGACCTTCTGCTGCTCGATGTGATTCCGCTCTCCTTGGGCATCGAGACCATGGGCGGCCTGGTCGAGCGCATCGTGCCGCGCAACCAGACCATTCCGACCGCGATGGCGCAGGACTTCACCACCTACCAGGACGGCCAGACCGCGCTGGCGCTGCATGTGGTGCAGGGCGAGCGCGACCTGGTGCAGGATTGCCGCAGTCTGGCTCGCTTCACCCTGCGCGGCATTCCGCCCATGGCGGCCGGGGCCGCGCGCATCCGCGTGACCTTCACAGTCGATGCCGATGGCCTGCTGCAGGTCAGCGCCAAGGAGCAGCTCAGTGGTGTCGAAGCGCGCATCGACGTCAAGCCCTCCTACGGCCTGAGTGACGAGCAGATCGCCGCGATGTTGCAGGACAGTTTTGCCACCGCCCAGCAGGACATGCAGGCCCGCGCACTGGTCGAGGCCAGGGTGGACGCCGACCGCATGCTGCTGGCCACGCGCAGCGCCTTGCAGGCCGACGGCCATCTGCTCAGCGCTAATGAGCGCGAAGCCATCGACCGCCTCATGGACGCATTGCAGCAAGCCATCGCCACCGAGACGGACGCCAAGTCGCTCGAAGACCAGACCCAGGCTCTCGCCAAGGGTACCGAAGCCTTTGCGGCTGAGCGCATGAACCAGAGCATCCAGAAAGCTCTGGCCGGGCAAAGCATCCAGAACGTTTAAAAACCCCTCACCATGCCGGTCATCAAGATTCTTCCCCACGCCGAACTCTGCCCTCAGGGCGCCGAGATCACCGCTGCTGCGGGCTCCAGCATCTGCGAAGCCCTGCTCGAAAACCAGATCAATATCGAGCACGCCTGTGACATGAGCTGTGCCTGCACGACCTGCCACGTGATCGTGCGCGAGGGCTTTCGCAGCCTCAACGAGATGGAAGAAACCGAGGAAGACCTGCTCGACCGCGCATGGGGTCTGGAGCCCAACTCCCGGCTGAGTTGCCAGGCCATCGTGGGGCGCGAGCATCTGGTGGTGGAAATCCCCAAGTACACCATCAACCACGCCAAGGAAAACCACTGAGCATGCGGCAGATCGTCCTCGACACCGAAACCACCGGCCTGTCGCCCGAGACCGGCGATCGCATCATCGAGCTTGGCTGCGTGGAACTGGTCAACCGCAAGCTGACCGGCAACAACCTGCATTTCTATTTCAACCCTGACCGTGACAGCCACGAAGACGCGCTGCGTGTGCATGGCATCAGCAACGAGTTCCTCAAGGACAAGCCCCGGTTTGCCGAACTCGTCGAAGAAATCCTGGCCTACATGCAGGACGCGGAAGTCATCATCCACAATGCGCCCTTTGACATCGGCTTCCTCAACAAGGAGCTGGAGCTGCTGGGCAAGCCGCCTTTCAAAAACTTCGTCAGCGGCGTCATCGATTCGCTGGTGATGGCCAAGGAGATGTTTCCTGGCAAGCGCAACAGCCTGGATGCCTTGTGTGACCGTCTGGAGGTGGACAACTCTGGCCGCACCCTGCACGGCGCCCTGCTTGACGCCGAGTTGCTCGCCGACGTCTACATCAACATGACGCGCGGGCAGGAAACCCTGATCATGGAAGCTGGAGAGGCAGCAAGCACGGGTCCTGTTTCAACGCGTCTGGACCTGAGTCTCTTCACGCTTCCTGTACTGCAGGCCAATGAACAGGAAATATTGGCCCATGAGGAGGTGCTCACGCAGATGGACAAGGCCTGTGGCGGCAAGACGGTCTGGCGCCACCTTGCAGGGAAGATCTTGGCCTGAAAACTGTGGCATAATATTTGTCTTTGCTGCAATGCAGTGACGGGTGATTAGCTCAGCGGTAGAGCACTGCCTTCACACGGCAGGGGTCGCAGGTTCAAACCCTGCATCACCCACCAGATTTTTGTATTCCGTTCTCGATCAAGCACTTAGGCATTTCACCTGAGTGCTTTTTTGTTTCTGGCGGTATGCTCTCCCAGAGAGCATCGGCCCAAGCGCACTGCCTGATGCTGCTGCACTGCGTATTTCTCCTCTGGAGATGTCTTGTTCCGAAGGCTATGCTCACGCGACGTGAGCATTTTTTCAACCGAAAATTTGTGCGCTGCCGCCTTTTGAGCGGTTAGCCCGGCAGCTGGGCGGGCAGAGAATGACAGGGCTGAATTAATTTACCCCCCAGGGGGTGTACTTGACGAACAACACCGTACTGATGCCATAGGCAGCCATGCCTACCCCAATCAGCGCAAAAATCATCCAAGCTGGGCATTGCCAGTAAGCCAGCAAAGCGCCGCCTGCAGCAACCACTGCCAAACGCAATGTTCCCGCAAGAACTGGCCCGGCTGCCTTACCCGCACCCAGGGATGAGAAATACAGCGAGAGGCCCAGCCCGAAGAGTCCATAAAAAGGACCCGCCCACAGAAAGTAGCTGGCGCTGGATTGAATGACTGCGGGTTCATGTGTGAAAAGTGTTGTCCATAAACCGGGCGCAATAGCCACCACAAATCCCAGTGCTCCCAAAACTGCCGTGGCCAATGCAGCAGCCGTCCATGCGGCTTGGCGCGCTCTTTGGGTGTTTCCCGCTCCGATGGCCATCCCTACCAGCGGCACCGACGCGACGCCGATCGCAAATGCAATGGGCACCAACAGGAATTCCAGACGGGTGCCGATACCGTAGCCTGCCAAGGCTTCTGTCCCGAAGGAGGTCACCAACCGCGTCAAAATCAAAATCGTCAGCACTGTCTGAAAAGGTGAAACACATGCGACCGCACCCACCCTCAAGATGTCTTGCAGGTGCTGGCGTACCAGGCGGGTGCCGCGAATTCTCAGCTTAACCCTGCCATGGCCTGCAGACAAATAAACCCATAAAAATAACGCGCCTCCTGCATTGGCTATGACACCACCGGCAGCCACGCCTTGCATGCCCAGCGGAGGCCAAGACCACCACCCCAAGCCCAGTGCACCGCCGATGAATACCTGCGCCAAGGCAACCATTACAAGGGTTACGGAGGGAACCCGCATGTTGCCACTGCCTCTGATAACTGATGACAGCGTATTGACCACCCAAATGAAGATGGAGCCAGCAAACGCCACCTCGCTGTAGGCCACCGCTTGCGCCAAGACTTCTCCTTTGCCGCCGAGCATCGCCATGAACCATGTACCCAAGGCCTCCATGAGTACCATGAAAAAGATGCCGGCCGAGATGCCGATCCACAATGCGTGTACTGCCAGCACATTGGCACGCTGGGCATCACCTGCGCCCAGCGCTCTGCTTACAGCGGACGACACGCCGCCCCCCATGGCCCCGGCAGACAACATGGTCTGCAGCATGACGAATGGAAAGACCAAGGCCATGCCTGCCAGCGCGGAAGGCCCAAGTTGTCCGACATACCCCGTTTCGGCCATTGCCGCCAGAGCGACAGCCAGCATGGCGACCATATTCGGCAAGGCAAATCGCAGCAACAGTGGCAGGATGGGCCCAGTCAGCAGGTCTGGGGCGCTTGACGATTGGGCGGTCGCAGCGCTCATGCGCTGACCTGGTCAAAAATCAGGCATGTGGTGGTGGCGTGGGCGTAAATTTTTCCATCCGGCCCCACGATGCGCCCCTCAGCGGTCGCCACTTGCTTTCCTGTATGGATGACCTTGCCTTCGGCACGAACCAGAGGTACGGCATTGGTCAAGGGCCGTACCATATTCACCTTGATTTCTAGTGTCGTGTAACCCTTGCCTGCTGGCAGGGTGGTGTGAACTGCACACCCCACAGCGGAATCCAGCAAGGTGCAAAACCATCCGCCATGCACAGTACCCAACGGGTTGTAGTGTCGCGGCATGGGTTTGCCCTGAAATACCGCTGCGCCTGGCGCCATCTGGATGGGGATGAAGTCCAGCGTTTCTCCGATAGGCGGGGAAGGCAAGTCGCCAGCAAAAATGGCCTCAAACACCTGTAATCCGGACAGACCTGCTGCTTTTTCGCGCGGAACTGGGCCTGCTGCTCCCAAGCGTTGCCGAACGGCGGTTTCTTGAGCTTGCCATTCGGCAAGGGTCTGGTGATGGGGCATGGCACTCTCCTTAAGTTGCATATGCAAGTATTGCAACTACAATTTAGCACATGGTCACCCATCTCAAGCCACAAGGTTGCACCAACCTCAAATTGCGCCAGCTGGGGCGCATGGTGACGCGCCACTACGACAGCTATCTGGCAGCAGCGGGTCTTAAAAACACTCAGTACGCCTTGCTGTCGCATGTAGTGAAACTTGGCCCAATTCGCCCCAGTGACTTGGCTCGGCGCATGCAAATGGACGCATCTACCCTGACTCGCAACCTCCAGCCGATGGCGGCACAGGGCTGGTTGACGATCGGCAAAGGTGAAAACGCACGAAGCCGACTCATCGTGGCAACCCACGAAGGCCAGGAAATGCGTGCAAAAGGCCAAAGAGCCTGGAAAGAAGCTCAGTTGGCACTCAATGGTCTGTTGAGTGTGGAGCGGGTCCTTGCGCTCCACGAATTGCTGGATTCCAGCATCGCAACCCTTGATCAGGGCGACGATTAACCAAAATTCCATTTACCGTATCTGAGTCCGGTCTGCAAATGCCCGGCTCCTGAGTGGGCCTGTGCGGAGGACTGCGAGGGTAGCTAGGCAGATGTCGTGGGCGAGGCGGAGTAGTCGCAGTGGCTTGGGGCGAGGGCGAAGGGTGCGAGGCTGAGATCTGGCCAGTGACGGGTCTGATACTGCCAAAGTGGTGTGTTCACTTTGAACAAAGAGAACAAACTACAAGGGCTTCCAGTGTTTTTTTGTAGCTCAAGTCACTCCAGTTTCGGAGATTCCAAACCGGCGTATTGACGAGATCCTGACTTCAAGAGTCCGGGAATTCAAAGGCGATCAGCAGCAGATGTGTCTTGAAACTGCCTTGACTGGCTCCTTTTCTGTTGCATTACTTGCGCGCGTTGAGCACAAATTCGGCGGCCTTGTGGGAGAACTCGACCGCTTGAGCTGCAAATGCGGTCGCTTTCTTGGAGGCCTCGGCCGCGAGCGCAGACGATTGACTCGAAGCGTCTTCGGCATGGTGGGCGACTGCGAGCGCGGCTGCGGCTGCGGCTGAAGCAGCCGCAGCCGCGCATTGCATGGCCGAATGTGCTGCGGCTTTGGCTGCGTTGGATGCTGCCTGGGCGGCTTCGATCACAGGAATGGCGGCAGCCTGGGCTGCGGCTGCAAGGCACTGCTCGGAAGATTCTGCCGCGAACTGTGCAGCTCGGGCCGCCTGCTTGGCTGACTCGCTGGTGTGTGCGGTCAGGTCACGCAATACCTCAATGGTGTTCGCATACCTGGCATGCATTTCCAGATTGCTTGCTTCGAGGTCGTCGACCTTTGCCCGGATGCGTGCTATCTCTTCACGCAGGTCCTGTAAATCATTTCCCATAGTGATGCAGATCTTGTTCGTTGATGGTGAGGTCGGGTTGTCTCAGTTTATGGATGGTGTGGTAGCAATCACATGCTGTTTGCTCCAGGCCCTTGCGGTCGAGTACGTCCAGGCGGCCATGCCCCGTGCTGATGAGCTGCTGGTACTTGAATTTTTTGAGTGCCATTGTGACGCCTTCGCGTCGCGTGCCCAGAGAGTTCGCCATTTCCTGATGGGTCAGATGCACAGTGGCAGAGCGGCTGTTGTCCATGCTCAGCAAAATCAGCTTGGCCGTGATTTGCTCCAGTGAATGCGTGCGCAAGCAGACGGACTCCACACTCGCCAGCTCAAACAGCCGTACCGATTCTTTGAGCAAAATCCACAGCAAACTCTTGCTGCGTTGCAGTTCTTCATGGATGACCCAGGCCGGAATCCGGTAGCACAAACCGGAGCAATAGACCATGGCTTTGTGCTGACTTTGTGTCTCCCCAATCAGATGAAGCGGGTAGATACTGTTCATGTTGATGACGGTGGTGGCGCCGCCTTTGCCTTCTGGCAGCTCAATGGACAGTTCTATGGCGCAGGACAGGGGGAAGTAGTAATGCTCGATCTTGCCTTGTGGTTCAAACAGGACATCGCCTTTTTTCAGACTCACCAGTTTCAGGTGTGGCGACAGGATCGCTAGCTCATGCTCGGGTAACTGGGACAGGATGAAATTGGCCTGGGGTTGAGGCATGAACAAAGGAGTCCTTGGGCACACAGAGGCGCGATGTAATAAGTAGTTACGGCGAGAACGCAAGAACAGCTGCAGTCACCAAATAAAACCGAATGCTGCTGAATTCTAGGAGCCATCCACGCTCTCAAGACAAACCCTAATGCTTTGCGGGGGCTTCTGTGGCTTTTTGAGCATTTGTGGGTTTGAGCACAGACAAGCCAAAAAAAATCAGTATTCAATTGCGATTCACAAATCCGGGCATCAATTCTTACTGCCTGCTGCAGGCAGCGTACCCGCCCGTGTCATGACGGTTTGTGCACTGAGCACCGCATCCACCGTCGCCAGGGCCACTGCTTGCGCCGACATGACCGATAACAACAGCAGATCCGGCGACGATGTTTGAGACCCGGTGGCCATGGCAAACAGCGTGTCTCCATCAAACGGGGTATGGGCTGGGCGAATGCTGCGCGCCAGGCCGTCATGGCCGCTCATGGCCAGCCGTTTGGTTTGTGCCTTGTCGAGCCGGGCATTGGTGGCGATCACGCCAATCGTGGTGTGGGTGCCTGGCACCGGTGCTTGCAGGCGTTGACCATCGAGCAAGGCCGCCTGCGTGTCGAGCAGCTGCTCGCCGTCCGATGTGCGTGCACCTGCCAGAATGTGCCCTTTGTCGGGGTCGATCACATCCCCGACCGCGTTGCACGCGACCATGGCCGCCACCACCCAGGGGCCGACACGCACACTGGCGTGGCCCACGCCACCTTTCATGGCGCGCTCTGGCCCGAACAGCTTGCCCACACTCGCACCGGCGCCGGCACCCACATTGCCCGATTGCGGCGGGCTCAGGCTCGCGGCCTCGCAGGCAGCGTAACCCGCCTCGGCATCGGGTCGTGCGTCAGGGTCATCCCCCGGTCGCACCATTGGCAGATCGAACAGGACCGCTGCCGGGACGATCGGCACGACACCATGCGGTGTCGCAAAACCGAGGCCGCGTTCGTAGAGCCAGCGCATGACGCCACTGGCCGCATCCAGACCGAAGGCGCTGCCGCCGCACAGCACGATGGCCTGCACCTGCTGCACCAGATTGGACGCGTCGAGCAGGTCGGTTTCACGTGTGCCCGGGGCCGCTCCCCTCACATCGACAGCAGCCACGGCCCCCTGGCGCGCCAGCGCCACGCTGCAACCCGTCAGGCGAGTGGTCAGGGTGTACTGGCCGACTTCGATGCCGGGCACGTCCACCAGACTGCCCCGAGTGCTTGATGACAGAGTCGTCATATCGGATCTCCACTCGAAGTCTGGCGCAGCTGCGCTGCCCAAAACGCCTGCAGCAACAAGGCGATGAACAAAAAGCCGGCGAGCACCCACAAATGGCTGTGCATGCTCCAGCCCAGCAAAGAGGGCAGCACCAGTAACATGACTTGTACCGCGTTCATGGCCAGGCATTGCTGTGTATAGCGAACTGCCGAGCCGTGTTGAAAAGGCCTGTGCGATACCGCTGCCATCACACTCGCGGCCACTTGCCAGATCACCACTGGCCAGAGGTAGTCCTTCAGACCTTGCCATTGGGGTTGCAGCCAGCCTGCCTGCAGGATCAGTGCAACCCCTGTTCCCGCTGTAGCCACTGAGACTGCGCCCGCCATGGCTGCCAGCGCCGATGAGGGCCGCTGCCCGTCTGGCCTGCTCAGCACCACATGTGCCCATGCGGTGCTGACCAGTGCCGGGACGAATCCCGTCACCCGCAACAGGATCAACAGATAGCCTGCCTGCTCAGCGCCGTACACCGCGGTCCAGTGTGCAGCCATTGCCGTGGCGACCACGACATCGCTGAGGGTGTGGATGAACTTGAGCCGTTCGCTGCGGGCATCTCCCGGGGAGACAGCAGCGGTAATGACTGGTGAGCTGGCATGCTGTGGCCGCAGTGCCGGCAGCAGCCACAGGGCGCCCGCGGCATAGCCGATCCACGCGGCTGTCGTCAGCGCATGGCTGCTGCGCCAGTTGACCCCGAACGCAAAAAGCCCCGCCAGTGCAGCCGCGAGCAGGGGGGGCAGCATGCGCACAGCCGCAATCGACAGCGGGGCTTGCAGACGCAGTGTCAGGCTTTGGGCCAGCAACCAGCTGAGCTGCACGAGCGCGATGCCCGCTGTCCAGGCCAGCAAGGCGACCCAGGACCCGGATGCCAGCCCGGAGGAGTCGACCGGGCTGGCCCACCACACGGCTGCTGCGGCTGCAGGCGCCAGCCAGAGCCAGCGGTCGAGGCTCCTGCGCCAGGCCTGCCGTGCCGCCGGCAGGGCAGGCAGGTGCTGGTTGGCCAAGAGACTGACGGGGCTTTGGGCCAGGGCCAGTGTGGCCCAGCCAAAGGCGATTTGCGCCACGACTGAAAATATGCCCACCGCCTGCGGCTCGAACAGACCGAGCAGGAAAAGCGCCATCGCCGCCTGTGCGGCGAGCGAGATGACACTGCCCAAGGCCGCAGGTCCGGTGCTTCTGCGCAGCAGGCTGCCTTGTGTCATGCTCGTACCTCGCCCAAGCCCAGCGCTGACCAGGCCGGCAGCGCCGCCAGCCGCTCGGGCCAGGCGAGATGCTCCCAGCCTGATCGGTCCTCAAGTCTGGCGGGTGCCCGGGCCATGGCTTCGATCCATCGCTCGGGCAATCGGGTGTCGCGGATCAGCTGCACCCGGTCCGGGTGTTGCATGGCCATGCCGCGTGCCCAGGCGTAATCGTTAGTGAGTACCGGCAGGCCGACCGCCATGTACTCCAGCACTTTGGTTGAAGTCTGTTGTGAGAGGGGCATCCGGTCCGGCATGAGGTTCAGGCCGGCGCGCGCGCGCATCAGCTGTGCCGGTACTTCAAGCTGGTCAATCCGGCCCGTGCACGTGACACCCGGTGTCAGTTGCATAAAACCTTGAAGATCTTTCGGTAACTGGCCGATCAGCAGCAGCCGCAATCCGGCCTGCGAGATCGCTTGCAGAACAGGAAGAAAAGCGCGCAGCCGCCCCATCTCGCCCAGATAGACCAGGTCGTGGTCCATGGGCAGCATGGCCTTGGACTGCAGGAAAGCAAGGGGTACCCCCATGTCGCGCAGACTGTGGGGGACGCCGTCGTCAAAACCCAGACGCTCACGTACCCAACCGTTGAGGAAGATGCGGTGATCAGGGCGAGGCTGTTGCCAGCGCTTGAGCAGGTCCTTGAGGGCCGGCGAGTGACCGACGCTGGCCGAAGCGTATTCATGCACCTGCAGGCTGCGGCGCAGCCGGTGGCTGTGGTGCGCGCTCACGCGGCCGCAGATCCACCAGACCACGTCGGCATCCAGCGGTACGGTGGCCGGATCGCTGTGACGCATGCTGTGGTGACCCAGGGCCGCCAGGTGCGCTTCGTAGGCCGCCAGCTCGGGCATGTAGGCCGGACCTGTGTGGACGAAGTGCGCCGTTTTCGGCCCAGGCACCGGCTGGCGCACGCAGCGCAGCAGCTCATGGTGCCATTGCCGAGTGAAGTCCTGCTGTTCATGTGCCATGGCCAGTGCATGGGCCTGGCTGCGCCGCTGGTCCACAGGCTGTTGGAGTGTTTGCCAAACCACCTCGGCCAGCGCCCGCGGAGTGTCTTCGCTGGCGAGCCAGGTGTTACCTTGCGCCCCCAGCATCTCCTGCAGTGCGGGTAGCGGTGTGCCGACGCAGGGTACGCCAGCAGCCAGTGATTCCAGGGCCACCATGGGGTAGCCCTCGTAGGCAGAGCACAGCAGCGTGGCCTGCCAGCCCTGGTAGGTTTGCGCAGACACTGCCTGTGCGCCGGCAAAGTGCACACGTGCCTGGCGATACGTGCTGCCCATAAGCCCCAGATCGGCGGCTTGCTGTTCCAGTGTTGCGCGCAACGGGCCGTCACCGACCAGTCGCAGGTGGTGGTTTTCGGGCAGGTGCTGCAGCATCCGCAGCAGCAGTGACGGGCGCTTTTCTTCGGACAGCCGACCGACAAAGCCCAGTATCACAGTGTCCGTTGGGTGGGCATGGCTGCATGTGTCGGGCGCAGGCGCCGGGTTGTGGATCACCACCTGCGCGGGCAGCGTGTCGGTCCCGAAGACCTGATGCAGACTCTGCTGCGAAGTGCGCGAGGCGAACACCAGCAGGTCTGCAAGTTGGCAGGTCCAGCGCATCAGCTGGCGTTTGAACCAGGACACGGGTTGCTGGCGCAGGACCTCGGCCAGAGGCCCATGCACCCAGACCACACTTGGCCGCTGTGTCAGCAGACCCAGCAGCACAGCCCAGTAGGCGGGGCTGAAATTATTGGAGGCCAACAGCACCTGTGCTTGTCGTGCCCGGTTCAGCAGTTTCAGAAAGCCTGGACGCTTTGTGCGCACATTCAAGGTCTCCACTGTCCAGTGCTGGTCGGCCAGGCCTTGCTTGAGGACACCCAGCAGGGTGTGGATGCCCCCGGGGCCCTCTTCTTCGGTCAGCAGCAGCAGGCGGCGCTCCATCGTCATCCGCTTTCAACGCGCACCGTGGCCGGTGAGCACGGTACGCAGTGTTTTGGCCAGGATCAGCAGGTCCATGGCCAGACTGTAATGGGTGACGTAGTACAGGTCGTAGCTGAGCTTGACGGCGGTCTCCTCGGTACTGGCGGCATAGCCTTGCTGGACCTGTGCCCAGCCGGTCAGACCCGGACGCACGAGATGGCGGTAAGGGTAGCTCGGAATTTCGCGGGCGAACTGCGCGACAAAGGCCGCCTGCTCGGGGCGCGGACCGATCAGGCTCATGTCGCCGCGCAGCACATTCCACAGCTGCGGAATTTCGTCCAGGCGCGTCTGCCGAAGCAAAGCCCCCAGCCGGGTGATGCGCGGGTCCTGCCGAACGGCGAACTGCGGTGTGTCCCCGGCCTGGTGGCGCATGCTGCGGAACTTGTGGATGCGAAACGGCCGACCCTGCAAGCCGGTGCGCCACTGGCTGAAGAGGACCGGACCGCGGCTGTCCAGGCGGATGGCCAGCGCCACCAGTGCCGCCAGCGGCAGGCTCAGGGGCAGGGTCAGCAGCACTGCACCGACGTCGAGCACGCGCTTGAGCAGGTCGTAGGCCGGGTTGCCGTCGGGCTGCCACAGCTCGCTGGCGAGCACGCTCTCGGGCACACGTCCAGACAGTGCCTCGGCCACGGCCTGAGGGCTGTAGAGTCGCACATGGTGCAGCTTGAGTGTGGTCAGGATGGCACGGCGTGCTGTCTGCTCTTCGGGCGCCATGTGCGCCTCATGCATACGGGTCGGGGCATCGCTGAGTGCCCCTTGCAGCGCCAGCACGGCCGGACACCGCTGTGGCTCCTGCTGCCAATGCGTGGGCCAGCGCAGCAGCTGCAGCCGCTGGCGGGCCGCCGCTTCGGCCTCGGGGCCGAGCTGTGCGAGCAAGGCGTGCAGCTGGCGGGGTTGGTCATCGTGCCAGTAGAGCAGGCGCAGCGCACGCGGGGCGATCAGCCAGCGGTAGCCCAGCCAGAACCACAGCGTGGTCAGTCCGTAGCACAGCAGCAGGGCGCTGCGCGAATAGGGCACTTGCAGCAGCGCAAAGCCCAGTGGCGTCAGCACAAAGGGCACAGCGGTGGTCACCAGCAGCAGCCCGCTGCGTTCGGCTGCCGGCAGGTGCGCGCCACGGTAGAGCAGGTGGGCGGCCACCGCATAGGGCAGTACGCAGGCCAGCACCGTGCGGCTGAAGTCCACCGTCACCCAGCCCAGTTCGCGCCACCACAGCCCCAGCCCCCAGGCCAGGCCCAGCACCGTGCTGCCCAGCAGTGTCCACAGCAGCTGGCTGTGCTGGTGTCGGGCATGTTCCGAGGCCAGGGCGGCACGGTGGCGCTGGGGCAGTGTCATGGGCCAGGTGGCCACGGGTAACAAGGGCGCCTCTTCATAGACCTGTAGCACCTTGTCGGCCATGGCCTGGGGGTGGTAATGGTTGGCGTAGCGCTGACGGGCCGCCGCAGCCAGCGAACGGCGCAGTGCTGGGTCCCGCAGCAATCGCCGCAAGGCGTGGGCAATGGCAGCCGGGTTGTTATCCACCAGCAATGCGCTTTCGCCATCGACCAGCAGTTCCTGCACGCCAGGAAGACGGCTGGCCACGATTGCCATGCCGGCACGCATGGCTTCGAGCAAGGACATGGGCAAACCTTCATGGTCCGACACGAGCACGAAGATCTGTCTTTGGGCCAGCCGCACAGGCACATCGTGCACATCGCCACTGAAGGTCACATGCTCCAGCCCCAGCGTGTGCACCAGGGCTTCATGTGCCTGGCGCGCTGGCCCGTCCCCCAGCAATTCCACATGGGGTTGCTGGCCCTCGCGTGCCAGCAGAGCCAGTGCCTGCAGGAACAGGTCGTGGCGTTTGGGCGGCGCCATGCGGGCCACCATGGCGATGCTGGTGGGCTCACCTTGCTGATCAGACTGCCAGGGCACATCGGCCAAGGCATTGGGAATCACGCTGGCGCGATCCGGGTCCATGGGCAAGCGCGTGGCCAGTGTTTTTTCGAATTCGGACACGCAAATCATGCGTGTGGTCCAGGCGGCCAGCACCGCCTCGGCCAGCCAGGCGTTCAGTCGGATCAGTGCGGGGGCCTGTGGCTTGAAACCAAAACCGTGCACGGTATACACCACGGGCACCTGCGCAAGTTTGCCTGCGAGCCGGGCGACCACGCCAGCGACAGCACTGTGGGCATGGATCAGGTCGGCATGTGTGCTGCGCAGCTCGGCCAGCAATGCTCGAACCGAGGCCATGAGTCGCAAAGGATTGAGTGAGTTGCGCAGACCGGGCAGGGCGCGGGTTTCGACACCCAGCTCACCCAGCGCGGCTTCGAGAAACGAGCCGCTTTCGCCGCCAATCAAGGCTGAAAAATGCACCCGTCCACGCAGCGCGCGGCACAACTCGATCAGGTGGGTTTGGGCGCCGCCGATCTCGCCCTTGGTGATGACCAGCAGCACATGCAGGGGTGTGGATCCTCGGGTCAAGCCCGAGGATGACATGTGACTGTTGAATCCTGAGGATGACAAGTCAGTGGTCAAGCCTGCTCCCCTTTTGTCATTCCCGCGAAAGCGGGAATCCAGGACTTACCTGTAGCCATCCGGGTTACCCGACTGCCAGCGCCAGGCATCCCGGCACATGCGCTCCAGGCTGAGCCGTGCTTTCCAGCCCAGTTCACGCTCGGCCAGCGTGGTGTCGGCGCACAGGGTCGTCACGTCGCCCGGGCGGCGGTCCACAAAGCGGTAGGGGATGGGTACGCCGTTGACCAGCCCGAAGGTGTCGGCCAGTTCCTTGACGCTCACGCCCCGTCCCGTGCCCAGGTTGACCGTGATGCTCTGCTGGCGCTCCTGCAAATAACGTAGGGCCGCCAGATGGCCCTGGGCCAGATCGACCACATGGATGTAGTCTCGCACCCCGGTGCCGTCCGGGGTGGGGTAATCGTTGCCGAAGATGCTCAGGAACTCGCGCTTGCCGACGGCCACCTGGGTGATGTAGGGCATCAGGTTGTTGGGGATGCCGTTGGGATGCTCGCCGATCAGACCGCTTTCGTGCGCGCCCACCGGATTGAAGTAGCGCAGGATGGCCACCTCCCAGCGAGTATCGGCGGCCTGCAGGTCGCGCAGGATGTCTTCACACATCAGCTTGGTGCGACCATAGGGGTTGGTCACTTGCAGACGGCTGGTCTCCGGGATCGGCACTGTGTCGGGGTCGCCATAAACGGTGGCGGAAGAGCTGAAGACGATCCGCCGTACGCCGGCACGGTCCATGGCCTGCAGCAGGGACAGCGTGCTGCCGACGTTGTTGTCAAAATAGCGCAGAGGCTCGGCCACCGACTCGCCGACGGCTTTGAGGCCGGCAAAGTGGATCGCCCCCCCAATGGTGTGTTCCGCAAAGATCCGGTCCAGCGCGGTGCTGTCACGCACGTCGGCCTGGACAAACACGAATTGAGGCCCACAGAGCTGTTGCAGCCGATCCAGGACTTTGACGCTGCTGTTGCTCAGGTTGTCGACGATGACCACCTTGTGGCCGGCGTTCATGAGTTCGACCGCGGTGTGCGAGCCGATGTAACCGGCGCCACCGGTGATCAGGATTTTCTCGGGCATGGCGGCGATTGTAGGCAGGGCCGTGGGAGCGACCCCCTGATCGCGATGTCTGCAGCAACCTGGCGCTCCCTGGATTCGCGATCAGGGGATCGCTCCCACAGACAGGGGGTGTCATCACAAGCTGGGATAATCATAGGCTACTCGCATACTTCAGGGTTTACAAGGCTTCCATATGGCTCAATACGTTTTTTCCATGAACCGGGTCGGCAAGACCGTCCCGCCCAAACGTCAGATCCTCAAGGACATTTCGCTGTCCTTCTTCCCCGGCGCCAAGATTGGCGTGCTCGGCCTCAACGGCTCGGGCAAGTCCACCTTGCTCAAGATCATGGCGGGCATCGACAAGGAGATCGAAGGCGAAGCCATTCCGATGCCGGGCCTGAAGATCGGATACCTGCCGCAGGAGCCCCAGCTCGACCCCGAGCACACGGTGCGCCAGTCGGTTGAAAGCGGGATGGGCGAAGTGGCGGCTGCCAAGCAGCGCCTCGAGGAGGTGTATGCCGCCTACGCCGAAGAAGACGCCGACTTTGACGCACTGGCCGCCGAACAGGCCCAGCTCGAAGCCATCATCTCGGCTGCCGGTGCCGAAGGCGACTCCGAGCACCTTCTGGAAATCGCTGCCGATGCCTTGCGCCTTCCGCCCTGGGACGCGGTCATCAAGAACCTGTCGGGCGGTGAAAAGCGCCGCGTGGCCCTGTGCCGCCTGCTGCTGTCCAAGCCCGACATGTTGCTGCTTGACGAACCGACCAACCACCTGGATGCCGAATCGGTGGACTGGCTCGAGCAGTTCCTCTCGCGTTTCTCGGGCACCGTGGTGGCCATTACCCACGACCGTTACTTCCTGGACAATGCCGCCGAGTGGATTCTGGAACTCGACCGTGGCCACGGCATCCCCTACAAGGGCAACTACTCCACCTGGCTGGAGCAGAAGGAAGCCCGTCTGGAGCAGGAACAGCGTACTGAAGACGCCCGCACCAAGGCCATGAAGAAGGAACTGGAATGGGCGCGCCAGAACCCCAAGGGCCGCCAGGCCAAGAGCAAGGCCCGCTTGGCCCGCTTTGAAGAGCTGAGCGACGTCGATTACCAGCGCCGCAACGAAACGAACGAGATCTTCATCCCCGTG
>JACCDV010586464.1_pt1 | contig 17982 bp, 21 predicted proteins | sample 7446131 | NCBI WGS metagenome assembly JACCDV01 (sample SAMN15323448, study PRJNA562643) | freshwater metagenome | isolation source: river surface water | place: USA:Blue River Watershed | collected 2017-08-17 | reverse complement strand
TGGCGGCACTCGCGGAGGGTCGCATCAAGAAACTCGGCGAACGCCGTCGGGCGGATCGCCATACGCCTATCAAGTAAAACTTATGCGTTGTCCAAACGATACAACCCCGATGAACACTCTCGCGCTTCACGACGTGCAGGTGGATTTATGTCCCTCGTGTGGAGGATTGTGGCTTGAAGGAGAAGAGTTGAGGAGGATCACCCAGACCTTTGCGGAAAATATTCCCGAACAAGCGAAACGGTACGAAGAGCTACTTCATGCAAATAAGAGTCTTGACGCATCTTCATCCGCCGAGCTCACTTACGATGACGGAGTCACTTGTCCTCTCGACGGGGCGCTCACAAAACATTTTGTCTATGCGGGAGACTCAGGCGTGATCCTCGACCAATGCGCGTCTTGCGGTGGTACATGGTTTGACGGAGGGGATCTTGTTCGTGTCGCGGAGTATCTCGTTCTCGATCCGCGTGAGCACGCGGCGATGGAACTTGTCCGGAATGCCAACAGAGAGCGGGAGACATTTGCTCGTGACCAAACAAGAGTCCTCTCAATGCTCCGTTCTCCGTCTGGAATTTTTTCCGCATTACTCTTTCTCGCAATGAGAACCTACGAGAACTATAAAGAAATAAAAGAAAGGCATCCATTTTGAATACAGCATCACAGTGCGTGGTTTGCTGTGACCATTTTGGTCTCTGTTTGTTATACTCAATATATTGAACATTAATTTTCTTCTATGAATACACAATTGAAGGACAAGGTCGTTATTGTAACGGGTGCGGGACAGGGAATAGGGCGAGGCATCGCGCATGCCTTCGCGTCGGAAGGGGCGCATGTGGTGGTAAGTGATATGAACGAGACCTCGTGCGCCGAAGTCGTGCGCGAGGTCGAAGGTATGGGTGTTCGCGCGCTCCCCGTGCGTTGTGATGTGTCTTCGAAGGATGATGTAACGGCGCTCTTCGCGAAGGCGGTCGAAGCATTCGGGCGCGTCGACGTTTTGGTGAACAATGCCGGCATCTTTCCGTTTGTTTCGCTTGAGGCGATGGAAGAGGCGGACTGGCAAAAGGTGATGGATGTGAACATGAAGGGTGTTTACTTGACCGCTCGCGAGGCGGCAAAGGTGCTTCCGGAAGGCGGACGTATCATAAACATTTCTTCGGTCGCGTCGGTGATCGGATTTGAGGGACTCACACACTATTGCGCGTCAAAGGCGGGAGTGAACGGATTTACTCGCGCGCTTGCGCTCGAGCTCGCCAAGAAGAAGATCACGGTCAACGCGGTTGCGCCCGGCGCCATTGCGACACCGGGAGCGGGCGGCGCGCAAAGTGACGAAGTGTTGAAGCAGACACTCGCCATGATCCCGCTTGCTCGGCAAGGGCAACCGGAAGACATTGCACATGCGACCGTCTTTCTCGCCTCGGAGGGCGCGAGCTACATTACGGGACAGTCGCTTATTGTCGACGGCGGATGGGTCTTGCGCTAGAAGTATTGGCGTTTATTGTGTGTTGTCAAAAAAAGAAACGCTCATCGAGCGTTTCTTTTTTTTGTGGCGCGAGCGTTGAAAGTTTGCCACTGCTTGCTTTCTAATTGAAGTTGATCTCGAAATAATACATTCCCATACCACACACTCCTTGAATTTTTTCCCCCGCTTTTGGAGTACCAAGATCGATCACTTCCTCGCCGTTTGATGGTAGGATGTTTTGAAATCCGATCGAACGGATAACGAGCGAGAGGGAACAATCGTACGTGTTGTCAGTTTTGACGACGAGTTTGGTTGGGATGCCGCCTTTTGCCTCTGTGCTACGGGGGGAGTATCCGCCTTTTGCAAGAATGGTGATATATTGAAATCCATTTCGGACCTCGATAGGTGTTATGCCCGCAACGCCGCTCACTCGTGGAGCGGAAGGTTTTTCGGAAATGAAATAGAGCGTCCCTCCGATAAGCCCAAGACTAACCACAATGGACATGATCATATTTTTCTTCATAGTGATCATCTTGTGAATTATATGCTGAATAATGGTTCAATAATACCGAGCCCCACAAGCCCCGCGAGGAGTGCAAACACACCGAGTCCGATCACCACAACACCCGACGAGCTAAAGAAGAGTGTGGCGTGTTTTGATCGCGCAAACGAGGCGGAGCCGAATGACAACAGTGCGAGCATGGGGAGTGTGCCAAGAGCGAACGCCCCCATGATCAACAGTCCGGAAATGAATGATCCGCTTGATAGTGCGACGATCTGCATTGCCTGGGTGAAGCCACACGGTAGGAAGAATGTTCCGGCACCAAGCACGAACGGAGCGATTGTTTTGTGCTCTATTTTTTGGAAAAAACGAAATGCTTCCGGAGGCAGTGTGATCATGTTCTTTTTGAAAAGACCGACAAGATGAAGTCCGAGAAAGATCATGACGATCGAGGCGAGAATCCCAAGTATTGTCGTGGCAGTGAGGTTCATTCCGATGGTTGCACCAACGGAACCGAGCATGCCTCCCAGGAGTGCAAACGCAACAATGCGACCTACATGGAAGAGCATCATTGGCTTTCGGTCACTCACGTTGTCTTGAGAGACGGTTGCGGAGAGGGAAAGCACAAGTCCTCCAACGACCGCCAGACAACTCGATACAGAGGCAATGAGCCCGACAAGAAAACTCGTGAGAGGGGTCACTGTTCCGCCAAGCCCAAAGTTCAGGATCCCTGATTTTTGCACGACAAAGAATAGTGCGAGGAATGCCAGGCCGATCGGTATCGCTTGCCAGATGACATTGTCGTCTTTTTCCGTTTGCGTGAACTTTTCGACGGAAAGCGTGTATCCGTTGGACCGGATCGTTGCGGTAAGCGTCTCAGCGAGTTCTTCCGCGCTTTCGTTGCGAGTTGTTTCAAGAGAGACTGTTTCATTTGCGAGATCTACCTTTGTGTTGCGAATACCGCCCCGCTCATTCAGTGTGTCTTCGATCAAGATCTTGCATGACGCACAGTGTGTTCCAGAAACATGGAATGTAAGAGTTTTTGTTTCCATAGGTGTCATTGATACCACTGTGCATACCATTCTCGCATTTGTTCGATCTCTTTTGTCTGTGCCGCGGTAATGTCTCGGGCAAGTTGGAGCATTTCGGGTCGGTTTGTTCCTGTTTCGAGCATTTGCGCCATCATGAGAGCAAGTTGATGATGCGGGATCATCGCTTCGAGAAATGCCTTGTCGAAATCCGTTGCATTTGTGAGTGAGGTCATGTCTTCTTGTCCGCCCATGTGCATTCCGCTTCCGGACATCATTCCTCCCCCCATCATTCCGACATCTGTTCGTGATACATCAGTTCCGAACCAATCTTTATACCAGTCCGCCATGACGTCGATCTCTCTTGTTTGACCTTGAATGATCGCCGTCGCAAGGGATCTTATCTCAGGATGTATCGCCCTTTCTTGCGCCAATTGTGCCATCTCGATCGCGCCCTCATGGTGAGGGATCATCTGTTCAATAAAATGCCGGTCGATAGTATTCGTTGCTCGCACGCCACCTGCGAGCTTTTGGTCGGAAAGCGGAGCGCGCGCCGATCTCATCATGCCGAAGCCGTCATTGCGGTAGGGAGACACGACTGACACAAGGAGCGTCCCAAGAATAACGCCGACCACGATTCCCCCAACTCCGAATGTGATATTGTTGTTCATGATATCCTTCTTATTTTATAATTGTTTTGTTTTTATGCGCAGGGAGTTCGTCACGACCGAGACGCTCGAGAATGCCATGGCCAGTCCCGCGAAGACCGGATTCAAGAGAAGTCCGAACAGGGGATAGAGCGCTCCGGCCGCGAGCGGTATTCCGATGATGTTGTAGGCGAATGCCCAGAAGAGATTCTGTTTGATCCCGCGCATGGTGATCTTTGCAAGGCGGATCGCTTTGACGAGTTTTGTGATATCACCGTGAAGGAGTGTGATTCCCGCCGACTCAATTGCAACGTCGGTACCGCTTCCCATTGCGATGCCCACATTTGCTTGGGCAAGCGCAGGAGCATCGTTCACTCCATCTCCCGCCATCGCAACGATCCTCCCCTCATCTTGGAGTTTGGTGATCAGTTCGAGTTTGTCTTTGGGGAGAACGTGAGCAACGACCTCGGTGATTCCCGCTTTGTTCGCGATGAAGCGTGCCGTACGTTCATCGTCTCCGGTTGCCATGATGACACGGATACCCATCTGTTGCAGATCAGTGACTGCCCGCGCTGATCCTTCCTTGAGTTCATCCGCAACCATGACAAAACCGATCATCTTTCCGTCATGCGCGAGGATCACCGGTGTTTTGCCTTCCTGTGTGTATCGTGCGATGTTGTCCATGCGGATCGTAAGTCCATTCTCTTCCATGAATGCAACATTTCCGGCGATGTAGGTGCTCTTGTCGACGTCTCCCTTTATGCCCCTTCCCTGAGTGAGTTCAAAGTTTGAAAGGTCTTTTGTCGCGATTCCCTTTTTTGTGGCATGAGTTACGATCGCGTGTGCGATCGGATGCTCCGACGCTCTCTCTAGTGTAGAAAGAATGCTCATGAACTCTGTTTCAGGAATCGTGCTTTCGATGTCGGTGACCACCGGTTTACCGATCGTGAGCGTCCCTGTTTTGTCTACGATGACGGTGTCAACGCGGTGGAGGTGTTCGAGTGTCGCCGCATCCTTAACCAAGATTCCATTCTTTGCGCCTTTGCCGACACCGACAATGATGGCCGTCGGTGTTGCGAGCCCAAGAGCGCATGGGCATGCGATCACGAGAATACTCACGAAGGAGAGGATTCCGAGTGCCATCGCTTCTGTAAGTCCGAGGTAATATGTTCCGATGGAGAGCCATGCGAATAAGGTGATGACCGCGAACAGAAGCACTGCCGGAACAAAGACACGAGAGACCTTGTCGGCGAGGGCTTCGATCGGCGCCTTGCTCCCTTGTGCGTTGTCGACCATGCGGATGATCTCGGCGAGCATTGTTTCGGAACCTACTTTGGTTGCAGTGAAGGTAAAGGTCCCGTTGGTGTTCATTGTGCCCGTAATGACCGTATCACCGGACTTTTTTTCTGCGGGTATTGGCTCGCCGGTGATCATGGATTCATTCACATAGGATATCCCCTCCAAGACGATTCCGTCTACCGGGATCTTTGCTCCCGGCTTGATGATGACGATGTCTCCGGGTACGACATTTTCGATCGGGATCTCGACATCATTTCCGTCACGCAACACGTGCGCAGACTTTGCTTGAAGCCCCAAGAGTTTTTCGACCGCTTCACTGGTCCGTTTCTTTGAGCGCGCCTCAAGATATTTTCCAAGCGTGATAAAACCGATCACGACGATCGTCACGTCAAAGTAGGTGTACGCGGGTATCCGAAGGAGGGAAACGATCTCCGGAAATAATGTGATCAGTGTGCTGTATGTGTAGGCAACAAGAGTCCCGATGCCGACGAGGGTGTCCATATTGGCGACACGGAAACGCGCAAAACGGACGACCCCCTCAAGATATGGCCTCCCTACCCAAAAGAGTGCGATCGTAGCCAGGATCATGGTGATCGTGTTGAACCATTGCATTGGAATCGGAAGATTTGGTATCGGAGCGACGATGCGTGCCAAGATCTCCCAGAGCATAAGCAGGAATGTCGCCAGGGTGATCGGAAGAATGAAGAGTGTTTTTCCTTCGAGGCGCACGAGTGTGTCCTCTTTTGTGTTGGCATGATGTGATTCCGGCGTGTTTTGTGTTCGTGGAGAAGTGTCTTCTAGCGCATAGCCGAGCTTCGCGATCTCCTCATTGAATTCATCGACCCCGGTCATCGATTCATCAAAGTCGATGCGGGCTTTTTCGTTCCCATAATTCACGCTTGCGTCACGGACATGGGGAAGGGCGGCGATCTTCCTTGTAATGATCTGTGCGCAGCTCGCGCAGTGCATGCCGTGAACGTTGTAGGTGTGCGTGCTCATACAATGTTAGATGTTATACCACTCTGTGCGAAGCCCTTTGAGTGTAACGATGCCGTTTTCGAGGAACTGTTCCACGGCGTTGGCGTTGTTTAGGATCTCTGAACGTGTTGACTTTGTGTGGGTCGCCTTGGTCATGATGATGCCGGCTTCGTGATGTGCAATGATCGCATTCAAGAATCGTAGGTCGAAGGTGTCGTCGGATGTGCCGAGGTTGGCGACGACCGGATCGCGCACCGGACGCGCGTCGTTGTACCAGTCCTTTTTCCACGAATAGAGTTCGGCGATCGCGACGGGCTCCGAGGTGAGGATATCATCGGCAAGAGTTTTCATTTCCGGGCGAGTGGTTTTATCGCGAAGTTCTTCGGCAAGGAGCATGGCGCCACGATGATGCGCGATCATTGCATTCACGTAGCGGAGGTCAAAAGTGCGATCAGCCGGACCGAGATCCATTGCCGTCTTTTCGTACATCGTGGTGCGGTATTCCGGAGTAAGGAAGTAGCCGACCGCTACGCCGATCGTGAAGGTGACAAGCATAAGGCCGATGGAAAGATGGAGTGCTATTTTTTGCATGATCATTTACGTTTTAGTTTGTAGACTTTTAATACTTCCTCTTTCGCTTTCTCAACTTGCCCCGATGACATTTGATGACGTACGCAGTGGCCGAGATGGTTCTCCATGAGGAGGTCTTCGACACTCGAGAGGCTTTGTTTGACTGCCGATGTTTGCGTAATGATATCGATACAATATGTGTCTTCTTCAACAAGCTTTTGCAATCCGCGCACTTGCCCCTCGATACGGCGTAAATGTTTCGTAATCCGTGCCTTGTCGGCGTCATTCAAGTATTTCATGTGCATATCGTATACCCCCATGGGGTATATGTCAACATACCCTCTCTGCGACTCCATGAACGACAAACCCCGCGATGGAGTGCGGGGCTGAAGAGGTGAGCGGTGCTTAAGGGTTTTAGCTCGCAGTCTTGTCTTCGATGTCTTGTTTGACGTGTTCCACGATCGTCTCGAGTCCGTGCATATCGCGCATGTCGAGTCCTTTTTTGACGTGATTGATCACTTCGTCCATCATCCAATTCTCCTTGAGGAGAAAATCGACGCGCGGGTCAGACTTGAGATCCTCGATCAGGCGTTCGTCCCGCGTTCCGGTCAGAATGATGACGGGAACGGTCGCGCCCCAAGGGTCTTTGCGTAGCAATGCCAGGGCTTCGACACCACCCATGACGGGCATCATGACGTCGAGCATGATAAGATCGGGATGTTCGCGGAGTGCGGTCTCAAGGCCGATCTGCCCGTTCTCTGCTTCGAGGATCTTGTAATGTTCGGCACTGAGTGCGTCGGCGACGACCGCACGCAAGAGCGCCGAGTCTTCGACAAGGAGGATCGTTGTTTCTTCGTTCATGTGAGGATTATAGCATGTTTGAGAGCGAAGAGAACGGTTCTCTGCCGGCGTCGATTGTCACGTTCTTGGTCCGATGGTGTTACTTACGGCATAAGGGGTCTCTTGCTCTCTTTGTTATTATTTCATTTCAATACGTTATTATGAATACTAAACTCGTCGCGATCATTTCTTTCGCATTCGCAATTTTTCTGTTGGTCTTTTCTGTGATCGTTCTTTCGGGTGAGAAACGGGAAGTGCCGGACTCTTCAAAAGAAGCGCCCCAGGCATCTTCTTCGCGTTCGCCGAAAGACGCGACATATATTATTGACGGTCGACCGGTGACACTTCGTGACGGTGTGGCGACAGAACCCGCCGCTCCCGGTTCCGCGTCGCTTGTCACAACGCGCTATTTTGGAAACGAACTTGCAAAGGATCTTGATGGAGACGGAATTCTCGATACGGTATTTTTGATCACACAAGAAACGGGAGGGTCGGGAACGTTCTTTTATGCCGTCGCCGCACTTGCGCGTCCGGACGGTACGTTTTCCGGAAGTCACGCGATCTTGCTCGGTGATCGTGTCGCGCCTCAGACTATCAATGATGGAGGAGGAAAGATCGTGCTCGTGAATTATGCCGTGAGGGGGAAGGAGGAATCCTTTACCACCGCGCCGTCGATCGGCAAGACGCTCCGCCTCATCCTTGATCCGAAGAGTATGCAATTCGGCGTTGTCGCGGACAACTTTGAAGGGGAGGCTGACCCTGCACGTATGACGCTTTCCATGAAGACGTGGGTGTGGGAAGGAGTGACTTACGCGGACGGGAAGACATTTACCCCTCGCGCGATCGGACGCTTCACCGCGGTGTTCGGAGAGGAAAAGAGATTCTCCGCAACGACAGACTGCAACGGGGCCGGAGCGGAGTATACGGAAGGACCTGCGGGCGCACTATCATTCGGTCCGATGTTCGCGACGCAGATGTATTGCGAAGGATCGGAAGAGCAGGTCTACACAGAACTCCTTGGGAAGACTACCCAGTACCGCTTCACGTCAAAGGGCAAGCTCGAGCTTGTGCTCTCCGACGGGACGATCATGTATTTTCGTTAAAGGTACAGTGTAAACAAAAAAGGAGTCTCTTTCCGAGAGACTCCTTTTTTGTTATCCGTGTATCCGTTCGTGTCGACGGTGATACCACTTACCGATCTCAAACCAGAGGAGACTCGCGAATGCGACAAGAATGACCATAAAGAGGTCTTTTGTGCGAAGCGGAGCGAGATGGAAGATGTCGGTCAAGAAGGGAACATAGAGTATCGCAAGGAGCATGAGCGCCGATGCGGCCAACATGATACGGAGCGCGGTGTTCTTGGTGCGCAGGGATTGGAACGCAAATTTCTCCCATGAAAGATTGACCGTGATCAGCATGACACTTGCAAGAACAAGTGTCGCAAAGGCGATCGCACGCGCCGCTTCGTCCGACATTCCCGCATCTATGGAATACCAGAAAAGACCGAAGGATGCGATGAGTATGCCGAGACCTTGGATGACGCTCACAAGGATTGTGCGTTTTGTGAACATTGGTGTTCTCAGATCGCGCGGTGGCCGCTTCATGATGTTCTCGTCTTCTTTTTGAGATTCAAAGACCGTTGAACAGGCCGGGTCGATGATGAGTTCGAGGAACGCGATGTGGACGGGGAGAAGGACGGCGGGCATGTTGAGGAGAACAGGGATCACGGACATTCCCGCGATCGGAACATGCACCGCCACAATATAGCCCATCGCCCTGCTGATATTGTCGTAGATGCGTCTCCCGAGACGCACCGCCGATACGATCGACGAGAAATCATCATTGAGTAGGACAAGTGCGGATGCTTCACGTGCAACATCCGTCCCTCGCCCGCCCATTGCGATGCCGATGTGGGCGGCCTTGAGCGCGGGAGCGTCATTTACTCCGTCTCCGGTCATCGCGACGATCTCGCCGTTTTCCTTGAGGGCGTCAACGATGATCAATTTTTGTTCGGGAACGACGCGCGCAAAGACGTTGACCGTTTTGAGCCTCTCGCGCCTCGAATCGGGGGAGAGGGAAGCGAGTTCTTCCCCGGTCACTACAAGGTCCGGATCGTTTATCCCAACATTTCGCGCGATCGTCCGCGCGGTCGCGGGATGATCCCCTGTGATCATTATGACGCGAATCCCCGCCTCCTTCGCTTCCTTGACCGCTTGAGGTACGTTTTCACGAATGGGATCCATAAAGCCGACCATTCCTACAAATGTGAGATCAAGATCTTTCGGATCATCGGGAAGAGAAGGATCTTTCCACGCTCCCTTTGCGACACCGAGTACGCGGAGCCCTCGAGATGAAAGGTGCACGATATTTTCAAGAAGCACCTCATTTTCTTTTTCAGAAAGTCGACAGAGTTTCAGAATGGTCTCCGGAGCTCCCTTCATTGCGATCACGCGCTCGTTTCTGTCATTCTTGAGTATGTAGGTCGTTGCGAGGAACTCTCTTGTGAGCGGATATTCTTTCTCAATCCGAAGACCTTCTTGGTGAGGGTTCTGCGCAAGGAATTTTTCCGCTTTCACATTGATCTCTTTTTCGATCGGATCAAAAGATGTCGGCTGGCTTGCGAGTGCGGCATATCGAAGCGTTTCATGAAAGCTCGCGGAAATACCGGACTCCTCCGGGGCGAGTGTAGACACCTCACCTTTTTCTTCGGTGATACCGGCGAGCGACATCGCGTTCATCGTAAGGGTCCCTGTTTTGTCGGTACAGAGGACGGTTGCCGCCCCGAGCGTTTCAATCGTTGCCGACCTCCGCGTAAGTACCGAGCGTTTCGAGATACGCCATGCGCCAAGGGTAAGGAATATGACGAGGACAACCGGGAATTCTTCGGGCAAGAGCGCTATGCTGAGGGTTAATCCGGAAAGGAGACCTTGCATCGGGTCGCCACGCAGAAACGTGTAGATGAATGCGACGAGCAGACACAGAAAGATCGCGATCACCGCGACGATGCGCACGATCCTCGCAGTCTCTTTGTGTAGTAGTGTTTCCTCGTCGGAGATCGACTCAAGACTTTTTCCGATCTTTCCGATCTCGGTATCGGAACCGATCTTTTGTACCAGTGCGGTACATCGACCGCTCACGACAAGCGTGCTTGCGTAGATGAAGGGGAGATCGTCTCCGCCGGGGCGACCCTCTGTGTCCCCGTCTTCTCTTTCGCGTTTGCGGACAGGAACAGATTCGCCCGTCAAGAGTGATTCGTCGACGGAGAAATGATCGCAATCCACAACAACGGCATCAGCGGGGACGCGATCTCCTTCGTTGAGGAGAATGAGATCTCCGCGCACGACCTCTCTTCCCGGAATGCGCCGGTGTTCACCATCTCGAATGACGAGCGCACGGGGACTGGAGAGATCCTTGAGTGCCGCGAGGGTGCGTTCGGTCTTGCGCTCTTGGTAGAAGGTGATTCCGATGATGATGAAGACTGAAGCAAGAAGTACAAGCGCGTCTTTGAGTTCTCCGAGGAAAAAGTAGATCGTCCCGATCCCGACAAGCAGCAGGAGCATCGGTTCGGCAAAGACATGAATGAGCGTTGTGATGAAATTGTTCTTATCCTTTCCTTTGATCTCGTTGAACCCTTCTTTTTTGAGTCGTTCTTGCGCTTCTGTCTCAGAGAGTCCTTTTTGGGGATGTTCATCCATGATGTTTTTTATATAGGTGTTCATGGTCTCTATTGTACACCTCCCGCATGGATGTTGCTTGTGGGGATGCGGTTGAATTTGCCGGGGTCGCCTGATACGATGAGCGTATGGTTGGCTATTTGGCACGCGTGCTACTTCTTGGTGTATTCCTGACCCCATTCTTCACCTTCGCCGCGGAGGATCCTTTTGCCGCACCTTTCCGTGCGAGCGTGCTTGAGGTTGTCGCTGAAGCGCGTTCCGTCGATGTTCCCGGGGTGAGCGCAACGTTTCAAACTTTGCGCCTGGTGGGGCTTGAAGGGAAGTGGGAAGGAGAAGAATTTGTGATTGATGGGATCGCGCGGCAGGCGGATACCAAGATCCTCCACCGTGCCGGCGATGAGGTTTTTGTCCTTGCGGAAGAAGGAGTGGACGGGGACACTATTTTTACGATCACCGATATCGCTCGTCTTCGTCCGCTCTTTTTTCTCGGGCTCCTCTTTGTGCTCATCATTCTCGCGATCGGTCGCATGCGGGGCTTTCGCGCGTTGCTCGGACTCGTGTTTAGTTTCTTGGTGATCATTGCGGGTATCATCCCCGGAATCCTTGCTGGTAACGATCCCGTGCTTGTTTCGCTCGGCTACGCGACGCTCATTGTGCTCGTTTCCACCTACATGGTCTACGGATTCAATAAGAAGGCCACGATCGCGATCGCGGGAATGTTCGCGGGAACAGTCATTGTCGGAATCCTCTCGGTTACCTTCACGCATTTCGCTCGTCTTTCGGGGTATGCCGCGGAGGAAACGATGTTCCTTGTCGGGCTTCTCGGTGGTGCGATCAATTTTGAAGGATTACTTCTTGCCGGTTTCATTGTGGGGACACTCGGAGTACTCGACGATCTCGCTGTTTCCCAGGTTTCGGTTGTTGTCGAGCTCAAGCGAGCGGATCCGACACTTTCGCGTCGAGAACTCTTTCGTCGCGCGATGCGGGTTGGTGTTGATCATATTGCCTCCATGGTGAACACGCTTTTTTTGGCGTATGCCGGCGCGTCGCTCCCATTGCTCCTCCTCTTTCGTTTCCAAGAAGCGCCGTTTTGGAACACGGAACAGGTGTTGAATCACGAGATCATCGCGACGGAGATCGTGCGCACGTTGGTCGGTTCAATCGGACTTGCGCTCACGGTCCCGATCACCACGATCCTCGCGGCATACGCGTTCACGAGTATTCGCGCGCGCAATATTCCTCGGGAGGGATGACTTTCGGAGTAATTCCAATTCGTGTTATTTTGTGGTATAATGAAAAATATGAAAAAGAAATATTTGATGAGTGCCTTGGCGCTCCTTGCTTCGATTCCTTTTTCCGCATCCGCTCAACTTGTCGTCGAAGGGATGGGGAATGTTGTTGTCGAGAATGCGGTTCCAGTCCGTCTTGATATACAACAAGAAGAGTCGCCGGTCGAGTTGCGTGAATATCGAGAAACTCGTTCTGAGGCGGGGGCAACAATGCGCGCGAGTGGTGAACCAACGCGTGCGGAAATGCGATCCGGGTCCGGCACGGAGACGGGTATCGATCAGGCGCAACTGATGGCGAACGAGTCGGCCCAGGGGGCGCTTGAGCGTGTTGAACTTCGTCTTCGTTTGAATGAAGAGAAAGAGATGGCATCGGGAACCCCGGTCCGCGCGCGGGGCGAAGTGCGTACACAAGCCGACCTCGAGGAGTTCATTCGCGGGAAGGCACGCGCGGACGCGAATCTGCGCGGGGTAGAAGTGAAGGAAGGCCTTGTCGAGGTGGAGTACGCTCAACCCGCCAAGTTCTTTGGACTCTTCCGTACAAACGTTTCCGCTCGCGTGCGTGTTGCTCCCGACGATACGGTCGAGGTCGCTTATCCCTGGTATCACATCTTCATGAAGAAGGAGGTGAGCAAGGAGTCTATGCGCGCAAATATCGCTCGCGCACTCGCCGCTGAACGCAAGGCACTTTCCGAGGGAATGTCGACGACGACCGCACAAGCGACGATCGCGGCAGGGCTCGGTATTCCGGATATTTTTGACATCATCGTTGACGCACTCGCCAACCGAAACAGTGAACGCTCCGAATAGGGGATACGTCGACAACAAAAAACCGCTCAAGAGAGCGGTTTTTTTTTGCTTACTGATTCTCTTTGAGATAAGTGATCATCGTGTCGACGTCGCTTGTCTCGAAGGGGTCGGTCGGGCAATTGTCTTCCATGCCCGGCTCCGCGAAGATCTTTTTGATTGCGCCGTCATCGACGAACATGCTGTAGCGCCAAGAACGCTCGCCGAAGCCGAGGTTGTCCTTTTTGACCATCATGCCCATCTTTCGGGTGAAGTCTCCGGACCCGTCGGGGAGCATTTTGACTTTCTTTACATCCTGCGCCTTGCCCCATTGGAACATGACGAAGGCATCGTTGACGGAGAGGCAGATCACTTCGTCGACGCCAAGCGCCTTGAGTTCGTCGTACTTCGCTTCATACCCGGGAAGATGGGTTGATGAACAGGTGGGAGTAAAGGCGCCGGGAAGGGCGAAGAGCACGATCTTCTTTCCTTTGAAGATCTCGCTTGTTGTGACGTCTTGCCAGCGGAACGGGTTCGGTCCTTCAACCGACTCGTCGCGCACGCGGGTCTTAAAGGTGACCTCGGGAACCTGTGTGGGAAATGTATTTTCCGACATATGTGGTGAATGATGAATAAAGGTTTGAATAAGATTGATACAAGTGATCACACCCCTCCACCCTTGCAAGGGTGCCTTCTTGATCAGCGATGACCATCAAAAGGAGGGAGATGATTCACGTCTTTTATTGTATCGGAGCGGCATGTCCCGTGCAATATTGACACCCCTAGGGGGTGTACCATAGAATAGCATACATATGAAAAAAGGGAAACCTGAAATAACCGATGATGCTGCTATGGCAGGACTCTTGCGTCGCCTCAATAATGTGCGTGGACAGGTCGAGGGAGTGGCGCGTATGGTGGAAAGAAAAGAGGATTGTCTTTCTGTGTTGACCCAGTTCAAGGCCGCGCGGGCGGGTCTCGATCGGTCGCTCGCAATCTTCTTGGAGTCTCATTTGAAGCAGTGTATCGGTATTGATGACCTTCCTCGGGCAAAGAAAGCGGAGGTTGAGGGAATCCTTTCCGAATTAACCAAATAAATAATTATTTTTACTATGAGTATCTACAAAATGAACACGTCTCGCTGGCACGTTACTCGTCTCGTTTTTCTTTTTGCGGGAATGCTCGTCCTTATTTCTCTTGGCGCGTATTTCGTGACCGGGAACAATCTCTGGCTTCTCCTCGCCGCGTTTGTCGGGGGTGCGGAGATCGTCTTTGCGCTCACCGGATTTTGCACGATGGCGGCGATTCTCGTCCGGCTCGGAGTCCCGAGGGATTGAGTTCATCAGAAAGAAGAGTGAATAGTCAAGAAGAAACCCGCTTTTTGCGGGTTCTTTTGTGTCCTCTTGTGGTATCATTTTGTTCATGAAACGTTTCTTTTCGCCCCTTACACTTTCTCCTTCTCATGCGCCCGCACTCCTTTTCGCGCTTGTTGCTGCGTTCGGGTTGGGGTTTGTTGTCCGTGATGCGGGGTCGCCTTATGACCGTGCGCCGAAGACGTCTCCTTCTTCGGGAGAGGCAGAGGGAGGATCTTCGCCTGCGCCTGTTCTACCTTCTCCCGATTCTGACTCCGAGAACTTCTCGTCTCAATTTTTCCCTGTCGTGCGCGTGGTCGACGGAGACACGATCGTCATTATGCGGGGAGGTCGGAATGAGACACTCCGACTGATCGGGGTGAACACACCAGAGACGGTTGACCCCAGGCGTCCGGTCGAGTGTTTCGGCAAGGAAGCATCAGCATTCGCGACACGTGTGCTTTCCGGCGCGCGCGTGCGTGTCGAGAGCGATCCCTCGCAGGGTATAAAAGATAAGTACGGAAGAACACTCGCGTACATCTTTCTTCCGGACGGAACATTCTTCAATCTGTTGCTCATTCGTGAAGGATACGCGTACGAGTACACTTATAATGAACCGTATCGTTATCAGAATGAGTTCCGTGACGCAGAGCGGAACGCGCGCGTGGAAGGGAAGGGGCTTTGGGCGGAAGGGGCGTGTCGCGAGGCGCTCCCTCCTCCGCCTTCCGTACCGGAGACTCCGGCGCTTTTTGCTCCTGTTTCGTCACTCATCTCCGACGGCTCGATCGAGTGTGCGCGCAATGCCTATAATTGCGCCGATCTCGTGACGCAGTCGCACGCACAAGAGGTCTTCGAGTACTGTGGCGGTATCGCGAATGATGTGCACCGCCTTGATCGCGACGGGGATGGTCGTGTGTGTGAGAGTCTCCCTTGAAACGGCCTTGTTGCAACATATTTTTACATTTTGCACACTCGCTTGCGCGGTATTTTTGTGCTATAATAAGCAAAGCTCCATCGTGCGTGGTGGTACATCGTGATAACCGCATCGTTTCCGCTTCGCGCGATCCGAGCCCTTATTCGATAACTCTTCAAACATCATGGCCCTCATCAAATGGGAACCGTTCGGCGATATGGATCGTTTCTTTTACGACCTTCACCCCGCATCATTCCCTCCATTCTCTACGGCATCGCTTGACCTCGCGGTGGACCTCTTTGAAGAAAAGGGGAACCTTGTCGCGCGTATGCACATTCCCGGCATGAACGCCGAGGATATCAAGGTCTCTGTCGACGGCGAACGCTACTTGTGCATTCGCGCGGATCGGAATGAGGAGAAGGAAGAAAAAGAAAAGCACTATTACAGCAAGGAGATCCGTCACGGAAGCTTCGAGCGGATGGTGCGACTTCCCAAGGATGTCGACAAAGAAAAGATCACCGCTTCGTATGAGAAGGGAGTTCTTACGGTCACACTTCCCGAAGTGTCGAAAAAGCTCCCTGAACGGACCGAGATCAAGGTTGAAGGAAAGGACTGATCGTTATTTGTTAAAACAGATACACTATGTACTACCACACTATGTGGGACAGTTATTGTCCCGGAATCTTTGGGATCGGAGGATGGTCATCGTTGCTTTTTTGGGGATTGCTCCTTCTTCTTGTGTTTGTCGGCGCGCGCATGCTTATCATTGAGTGGAGACGCTCCGGGCGCGGCCCCTCGGCACCATCATCGTCTGCGCTCGAGATCCTCAAGGAGCGTTACGCAAAAGGAGAGATCGCAAAGGCTGAATTCGAGGAGAAGAAGAAAGACCTCTCCGCTTGAGCAAAAAACACCACCCTCTTTGGGTGGCGTTTTTTTGTTGTTCATGTCGTTCCGGAAGTATAGAATTGGAACATGAAGAAAGTGACATTTCTTGCGCTTGTCGTTGTGATGTTTGTTGTCGGAGGTGTTTGGCAGGTCTTCTTTCGTGGTGCCCCCGAAGATCCTCCTGGCAACCTCGTCATTCCTCGCGAGGAGGATCCCTCCTCCGCTTTCGATACTCTTTTCGAGGATGGATACGCGCAGAACGAAGTCGCGCTCCGACTCCTCCTCCGCCTTCGCGGTATTCCCGCCGAATTGCCTCCCGGTGCGTACTGGATCTCAAAAGAGATGAGTATGTGGGCGCTTGCGGATCGTATTGCCGACGGACCCTTCATGAAGTGGGTCGTTATTCCCGAAGGGTATCGTAAGGAGGAGATTGCGGAGGTGCTGGCGCGCGAGCTTGGATGGTCGAATGAAGAAAGGAAGCGATGGATAGAGGTGGATACCGCTCCCGACCCCGATCATGCCGAGGGTGTGTATTTCCCCGATACGTATCTCATTCCGGTCGAGGAAAGTCCCGCGCGGGTCGCCGAGCGGTTGCGCGCGCGGTGGAGTGAACGTTTTGCTCCACTTTCCGAAGAAGCCGCAAGGCAAAACATCAAATGGACAACACTCATGAAGATCGCGTCGTTGGTTCAGCGTGAGGCCGCCGGAGTGCATGATATGCCGCTTATCGCCGGGGTCATCTGGAACCGTCTGCTCGCGGGGCAGCGTCTCGAGATCGACGCGACACTGCAGTATGTGAAGGGAAGCGAGGAGGTGGGGTGGTGGCCGCCCGTTCGCCCCGAGGACAAGCAACTTGATTCTCCTTTCAATACCTACACAAATGTCGGTCTTCCGCCTCGCCCTATCGCGAATCCCGGCATTGCGGCAATGGAGGCGGTGCTTTTCCCGGAGGTGACCGAGTGTTTCTTCTATCTGCACGACCCGGATGGGGCTATCCATTGCGCCAAGGATTATGCGGGTCATCGAGCGAATATCGATCGCTATCTGCGCTAGATTCTCCTTGCCCCCGAGAGTTCTTCGTCGTACTATAGAGGGCATCATGAATATGTCATTTGAATCTTCCAAACCGGATACCTCCAACATTCCTCCTTTTCAAGGAGAACTTCCTCGGGATTTTTCTGACCATACCGCAGAGATGATCTCCTCTCTTCACGAGAGACTTCAGGAAACGAATGATCGGATCCGTGAGATCGAGGGAATACTTTCCTCTCTCTCTCTTCGCTCTCTCTTTTCTCGTGCGACACTTCAGGATGAACTTACGCGTTGTTATCACGATCGGCATCGACTGGAGGCCGAGATCGCTCAGCGTATACCTGTGCCGATGGAGGTCGCCGAAGGGGGTGTCGTGCTTGAGGAAGAGGAGCCCCCGGCTCGCTAGGGGATTTTCTGGATATTGCATTTTCCTAATTTTCGTGCTATAATAGGAGAAGGTATTCTTTCTATTTCTTTTTGCGGAGGTGTGAGATGGACATTCTCAAATTGTTTGATGCGCTCACTCGTAAGGCGGAATTCTATTCTCATGCCCCTCTTTACGTCCGCGAGTATTTGCCGGCCGCGTGGGAGACTCTCAATTCGTTTTTTAGACTTCACCAGGAAAACGCGCTTGTAAGAGAGACGCATCGCGAGTATCAAGTCTTCATTCCTCGTGCCTTCACCCTTACAGCAGTACTGCATTCGGCGTTTGGATACCCTCCTTCCCGTCGTGATTT
>JACCDV010774313.1_pt1 | contig 17988 bp, 5 predicted proteins | sample 7446131 | NCBI WGS metagenome assembly JACCDV01 (sample SAMN15323448, study PRJNA562643) | freshwater metagenome | isolation source: river surface water | place: USA:Blue River Watershed | collected 2017-08-17 | reverse complement strand
TAAATAATAATCTAATTGTATTATATGGATTTTTATAAGGAGATTTTAATACAAATAAAATTAAAGAATATTAATAAAATATATAATAAGAAAACTACGTAAGTTTTCATTAAATTATTTAAATGAAATGTTAAAATAAAACAACATTAGATAAAAAAGGTTATATTTTATTTGAAAAAATATAATTTGATCAATTAAGCAACTAATTAGTAGAAACAAATGAGGAAAATGTTTAAAATTAATTAATTCTATTGGATGATTTATAAGTACAGATATATAAAGATTTATTTTTTAATCCATTTTAAGAGACTAAATTAGTTTTAAAAGATATTGAGGATAATTTAATTAAAATATTTTCCACATAAGAAAATATTATTAATTTTATAAAGCAATCTTATATAGATCTAAGAAATTTAGAATAAAATATTATATTATTACCAAACAAAGCAGAAATAATTATATTTATTGTTAATCAAATACTAAAAATATATCAATAAGTTCCTATTAATAACCAAGAATTTATTTATAAATTTATATTGTTTATTTAAAGATTTTAATCTAATAATTAATAACCAATTGTTAATAATATTAAAAATAATAGCTTTTTTCCTAATATAAAAACCTGGAAAAGTTTTTGCCAATATAAAATAATTAAAGAAATAAATAAAATAAATTAGAATAAAGAATCTAAATTAAATATTTTTTAGAAATTTTAAACAAAATTGAAAAATATTATAAAAAAAGATGATTTTATTAATGAATAAAAATATATAGAAATTCATGCAGTAGAATTCACATTATAAAATATTATTTTATATAGTAAAAACGTTCCTTAAGAATTAATTATAGATTTGTGTCATTAAATTCTAAATGAGTATTAGATTAATTAATTTAAAAAGATAATTTTGCTTGATGATATTTAGGATTAGATTGATTAAAACAATTGAAAAAAACTTGTTTGGGGTAAAATATTAACTTATAAAGAAATATTAAAGAAAGCAATAAATTATTTAAACAATAATGATTTAAAAACATTTATGTTACTAAACAAATAGTATAGTTAATAGATATCTATTCGTATATTTAAATAAAATATTAATATTTAATCTTTAAAAATAAATGAAAGAGTATTTTATCTAAAAAATACTTTAATAAATATATATGAAATTAATAAACTTTAATATTAAAATAATTAATAATTCAACTTAAATTAGATAATTATTGATACTATATAAATTGATGTTAAAAGAACAAATATAAATAGCGAAAAATTTAATTAAAAAAATCTCGAAAATTTCTTAATTTAATTTTAAATGGAATATGGATAAGCATTTGAATATGTTTAAGGAATTAATTATCTTGCAAGTTTTTTTATATTATTATTTGAGAATATTGAAATCTCATATAAATGCTTTTGCGCTTCTATTTTTAATATGAAAGAAGTTTTTAGTAAAGATTTCAAGGATTTAAAATGCATTTTTTATATTTAAGAAAAATTTGAATAAAAATTTATTCCAAATTTATCATAATATTTTAAAGTAAATTAAAAAGGAGATTAATATAGATCCATTGTTTTATGCCTCTTCTTGGTATATTACATTATTTTCAACTTCTTTATAGAAAAACTAATAATTGGGATTTTCAATAAGAATTTTAGAGATTTTTATTTAAAAAGGTTTCAGAGGAATAATTTAATTTGTAATTAATTTTTTCAAATAAAATGAAAAAACTCTAATAAATATGAACTTTGAATAAATTATATAATTTCTTGCTTTTGGTACAGAAAATTAATTATTTGATTATAATGAAGAATCTTTTTAAATAAAGAATTTTCATATTATTTTTTCTAAAATAAAAACAAGTAAAAAAGAATACTAAAATTATTAATAAAGATTTTATAAGATTTGATAGTAATTAGAGCAAGAGAATTAATCAAATAATTATTCATAAAAATCATATTATAACTAATTAAATTATTAATCCTATTGTTATGAGTTTATAAGCTATTATAGTAATTCATTTATATTTACTTTATTCTATTATTTAATCTCTTTATTAGCTAACGAAGATTTTGAATTTCAAAAAATATAATTTAAGTCTTTATTGATTATTTCATTAAAATTTTATTATATTATTTATACTTTATCCTCTTATTATTAATTTTTTAGATTTATAATATCTTCAAATTAATCTTCCTAAATAAAAATATCTAATTCTTTATCTGTTTCAATACTACTAATAGATTTATTATAATTTTCTTCTTATATATTAATTTATTATTAATTATTTTCTTCTTATTATTAAATTCCAAATATTTGATTTAATTATTTCTTTTCTTTTTTCTTCTTTATTTACTTTTTTAATTATTACTATATAATTTTTTCTTATTAAAAAGTAATATTTATAATATTAATCATTATCTACAACAAAAATTATAATTTTTATTTTATAAAATGAACGATTAAATAGAATAGATAAATATAGAAAATATTAAAGAAGAAGTAAAATAGCATTAACCTGCTAAATTTTATAAAATTATTATTTTGTGGATAACCATGACATTAGGTGTTGGTGTATTTAACAATCCATTAAAATTTGCCGGACTTGGTTTGATTCAAGGAATTGTTTACTTTATTGTTGCTGTTTTTTTAACCTATTATACATTTAATATAATATTTGAAGCATCTTATATAACAGGAAAGAATAATATATCGGATATTGTAGAGCATTATTTAGGATCAAATTTTAAAAAAATTATTAATTTTACCTTGATAATTGATTATTCTGCAAGTTTAATATTCTATTCATTGCTAGCAGGAGATTTATATAAAATGTTAATAATTGAGTTTGATATATTTAAAATACCAGAGAATCCATTTGATTCATTTAATATTAAATTATGAGGAATTTTCTATATTGTGTATTATTTAGCTATTAACTTTTTATTATTCAAAAAATAAATAACAAGTTTTGATATAATTCCAAAGCTCTTTTTAGGAACTATAAGTTTATTGATAATCATGATGTTAATTTAATTTTCCTTATACTCAAAAGGTGTTGATTTCAACAATCCAGAATAGTTTTAACTTGCAAGTGAAATATTTGATTTGAAGAATATAGGTTCTTTTTTTAGTGTTTTATTTGCTTTTAATTTTTAAATTTATTCTTTGGATTTGATTAATGATATGGAGAATCCTACAATTGAATGAAAGAAAAAAGCAAATAAAATATCAAATATTTTAGTTTTTAGTATGAATTTAACTATTTGTTTGATTTGCTATTTTACATTAGGAAAAAGTAATTTAAACACAATTCTTTATAAAAAAGCGTTTGAAATTAAGTAGGAAAGTATTCTATGATCAATGATTAAAGCATGTATTATTGTAATGTTTATTATGACATTGTTTCTTTTACCTTTATTTAATCCTTCAATATGATAAATTATCCTGGATGTTACAAAGACAAATAATTCTAAAAAAGCATATGGATTTTTCTCAATAATTCCATCTGTTTTTGCTTTTGCATTAGGAATTGTATATCCAAAAATTGAAAATATTCTAAACTTTTTTTCTGGAAGTATTTTACTATTCAATGGTGTAATTGTTCCTGTATTTCTTAAAATTCAAATGTTGAAAAATGATAAAAAAGAAAACATTAAATTAATCTTAAATTATATACTAGGAATTACATTAACAATTTTTATGTTAATTTCTACATATTAAGAATTTTGGACATTTTACAATGCAGAATAATAAATATAATTTTATAATTTATTTAAACTTTTATTTTTAAATCTCAGATTATTTCTTATTATAAAACTAAGATACTGTTTTATATATCTCTATCTTAGTTTTATAAATTTTATCTATTCTTTATTTATTATTATAATGTTTTCAAATGAATATTTATCTCTTCAGAAATTTAATTAACATTTTATATCTAAATTTCTAATATTTTATTTTCTTATTCTTACTCCTATAACTTTTAGGTTAATTAGCTTATATTAAACTGATATTCTTTATTGTTATTTTCTATAATAATAAAGTTTTTTATTTTCTCTTCAAATTAATTCTTTTATTCTGAGATTTATTTCTATAAATTGTTTAATTAATTATTTAAAACTTAATTTTCTTAAAAATATTTTTATTAATTTAATTCAGATTTTTAAAATTTATTATTTATATCTCTAATAGTAGTTTATAACTAATTATTTTATTCTTTTAAAACTTCTATTTATTTCATTAAAAATTACTCATTATCTTATAGTGTATTTTTTTCTTTAGAAATTCTTAATATTTAATCTTCTTATTATAATATTTTATTATTGCTTTTTTATATTATATTCTCTTATTCATCTATTGTATTATTATATGAATTCAGTTATTTATCTTTTTGTTAATTAATTAACTCTAAATCTTATAAAATAAACTTTAATTAATCTATCTAATCTTATTAGCCTTAAATTTCTTTTTATTTTTATTATATTTATTATTATTAGTTTTATTCGTTACTTTTATAGTTATCTAATTAATCTTATAAAATATTTAATTGTTTTACATATTTTATATTTTCTTGTTCAATTTTAGCGGAAAATATATCCTGCTATTATATTATATCTTCTTATTAACTAATCTTTAATTCTAGTTTATTATTTTTTATAATATAAGATTGATTTTCCTCTTATAATTATTATATAATATTTTCTTTATCCTATTAAAGTTTAGAAATCTATTTTTCTAAATCTTATCACTCTTATTCTAAAAAATCAATTCTTGTTACTAGTTAATCATTATTAAGTTATATTTAAATATATTTTTAATTTTCTAGTTCTAAATCGCTTATTCTCTTTTATAACTTTTAAATTTCAAAATCTTTACTAATCATATTATAATATAATTTATTATTATTTTTGATTTTGTAAATCTACATATAGCAAACTTATATCATCATGAATTTGTCTTCTTTCAGATGTATTCTTATTTTTCAAATCTTTATGTGAAATATTGTTTCTCTCGATAGCTTTTTATAAAGCTTTGCTTATTAAAGAATTTAAAAATATTTAATTCTATTATTTTTTACAATATAAATCTCATATATCCTCATTGTTTAACTCATCCCATAAACCATCTGTTGCTAATAAAAATCCAATTGTTTCTTTTTTTATTTCAAACTCTTATATTATTGGTTTTACTGATATATAAGGACCATTGAAATTATCTATTTAATTTCTAAAACCACTTTTTATATTACGCTTTTCTATCATAATTATTAGGATTATTGAATTCTTAATATTTTAAATGTAAATCTCCAAATGCATAAGTTGGCTAAAGTCATTTTTTAACATAACAAGATTGAGATTATTCTTTACAATGGAATATATCATCATCTTCTGTAAACTATCATCTTAATCTTTCTTATTCTTTAATACAATTGGCATTTTTTTACTCATTTAAATCTTTAATGGTAATTTACTCTTTATTTTTTTCTATTAGAATTCCTTTGGAATCTCCTAAATTTGCAACATAAATTTTATCATTTATCACAATAGTTAATAAGGCACAAGAGCCAACATTTGCTAAACTACCAAAACCCATCTGGTAATTTTCTCTTACTTTTTAAATAAAAATGTTTTCTAATGAAAAGAATATTTATTCAATAGAGTTTTTTATTGTTTAACTATTGGTAATATCTAATTGTGAGTCTATCAAATGTTATATATTATCTTTTATAAATTAAGCTTATTAATTTACACATTTGCCAACCACCATGACCATCTAATACTAAACCAAAATATCCTTTATTTTATTATATATTTCCAACTATTACTCAATCCTCTATTGGTTCATTAGCATTAATTTATTCTATAAAATATCTTTAATCTATATTGTTTCGCTATAATCTCGGTTTAATAAAACTTAGACAATTTACAAAGTTATTATTCTAAATATAATCATCGGATTTATAAATAGAATATATCCCAAGAGTTCTTAGTAAAATCGATTTATTTTATCAAAATATAAATCAATTAAAAATATTAAAAAACTTATTATAATTCATATTATAAAAAATTAATTAATTCTAATTCCCTGTTAATATATTTTCAATTAACCTTAACCTTATATTAAATGAAATTCTCCGTTTGGCATTTCTAAAATCCTCAAATTATCTTTGTTCTTATACTCATATGTTCCATCAACATCAAAAGTATATTCTTCTGTTTTATTTGTTTCTTTAAATTCATATATAATTTTTTCTGTTTAATTTTAAAACTAAATGTGGATTCTTCCATCAGCATATCTTTTCTCAAATTATCCATTAGGAAGTAAATATAGGTTATATTCTGTATTTTCTTTGACATAATGCTATGTTATATCTTTTTCATGATAATAATAAATATAATTTCCATTACTAAAAACTTATCAAATATCTCCTCCTAAATATTAATAAATTATATAACCATCAGGAAACTCCATTTTTCATCCACCTTAATTATATATAAATTCTATTACTCCATCATTATAGTTTATTAACATACCATTTTAGCTTTATTCTATATCTTTAGAAATACTTCTCTCTTTTTTCAAATCTTTTAAATATTACTAATATCTTAAGTTACTCGAGAAATAATAATCTTAGTTTTTTAATGATAATTTTTTAAAATTTTATTTTTTTATCAAATGTTCAAATTGATTAAAAGCATTAATAATATCAAAGTGTAGTTTAGACACATTATTTACATTTTTTTCCATTAATTAGTTTGTTGATGTTGTATTCTTATTAATTTATTTTTACTAATTATTATTAATTGATAGTTTTTAAGTTTAAATATTTCCCTCTTGATTCATAATTCTTTATTACTCATAGATTTGTATCTATTATTATAACTATTCTATTTGTTATTTTAAATCAATTTTTTCATTCTTTTATAGCTCAATAGTCATTTTTAACTTTTTTATCTAATTTTTATAATCAGTAGACATTAACTATAAATCTTATTTTAATTTCTCAATTTCTTCTCTTTCTTTTTTATTTGGTTTATCTTAAATTTATCTAATATTTCATAAAGCAACTTATTTCTCTCTTTTTAATTTATCCATTTCTTATTAATGTTCTTAATTTAAGTTTTCTATAATTATTTATTTCTCTTTTTCAAACTTTTATTTTTCAATTTCGAAAAGTTTCTTCTAATCTTCAAATTTGGATTTCTCAATTGAAAATTACTAATTTTTTAATTTTAATTATTTTAAATCGGATTCTAAAAAATCAATTTTAGATTGTAATTATGAATTTAATTATTATTCTAGCTCTTTTATCTATAAAGAATTGTCGTAATTTTTACTTACATTTGTTTTATCATTTGATTTCTTAACTTTTTAATTTTTTATTTTTTCTTATTTATTTTAAATGATTATTTTTTCAAACGATTCATCGCTATCTATTTAGCTTTTAATAGTTTAATTACTTGATATATCAATATTATCAATATCTAAAATATTTGGATTCTTTAAATTTACATCTTTAATTGATTCTTTTTAATTAATAGTTTGCTAAGATTTTTTTCTTTATTAAAATATATTTTAATCTAAATTCTGTTTTTCTTTATTTTTAAACTAAATATCTTAAGGTTTAGTATTTGAAACATTCTATTAATTTTCAACATTTTTATCTTAAGTTAATTTTTTATTATCTAAATTACATTTCAATTTTGCATTTGCAGCATTAATACCTTAATTTTTTCATAAAAATGGTTTTTTATTTTTTTAATTTAGCTATTATGTTTCTAAATGTTTTTAATCCTTTTATTAAAGCACCTAAGTTTAGCTTTATTATTATACTAAAGCTTCATTTAATAAAAAAGATTTATAAAAACTTTGATTATTATTAATATTGTCTTCATTATTGTTTATTTAAATGAAATCTGATACACTTTTTATTTATTTTTCTTCGAAATTAAATAATTAGCTATTTTTATTATTTTCTTATTTTGAATTTTAATCTTCATCAAACGACTGAGATTCTTATAAGCTTTAACTATGATTAGAAAAATCATTATTTAAGAAATTTTCTTAAATTTCAAAATTATAATTGATTAGATTATTCATTATAAAAAATATAAAATTTTATTTATAATTATTATAATAAAATGCTTTAATTTTAAAATAAAACACTTTTTCATATAATATCATAAGAAAATCAATTATCAGGTTCTACTTAAAGAATTCCAATTAATTACTTCTTACATTCTTTAGAACAATCTAATTTATCGATTATTTCATTAATTTTCATTTAATATAACTTATTATCAACATTTTTATCATAAAAATCAATATTTAAAAAATTCCCAGTTAACATATGAAAAAATAAAATTCCTAAACTATAAATATCAGCTTTATAATCATATGTTTTATCAAATTAAATCATCTCTGGTGCTAAATACTCCTATGTCCCACATATTTAATTTTACATTTTTTAAGATTTTAATTCTTAAAGATAACAAGCAAATCCAAAATCTATTAAAATTACAGAATTTTAATTATTAGTTTTCCAATCTTTTCTCAATATAATATTCTCTGCTTTAATATCTCTATGCATTATACCTTATTCATTTAAATATATTAAAGCTGATAAAATCTATGATAATATTTATATACATTCTATTTCTTATAACTATTTCTATTTATTAATAATTTATTCTAAATTTTAACCATCTATATAGTCACATATTATTTTTATTTATTATTAATTCTCAAATGAATCAATATATTATACAATATTTTAATGTCTTATCATTTACATTATTTATGGCTCTCTTTTAAGAATATTTATTTTCTCTAAACTTAATTCTTATTTATCAATTATTTTTTGTATATATGTCTTATTATCATTTCTTTTAAGACATTTATATATAGATCCAAATTAGCCTTAATCTATTTTATCGACAATATAATATTTGTTTGCTATTTAATCTTCTGTTATTTTGCTCAGATAAATTTTTAATTATTAATAGTCAATGCTATTCAATTTAATTCAAATTGGTATACCTTGTTAACTATTATATTAAATTAATATATAACACTTATTATCTTAATATTATATATTTATATCCTATAATATAATAACTCTTTCAATATAAGTCTTTTCATTATCTTTATATAATATAAGAAAATGACTTTTAATTTCAATTATTTTATTATCTTTTGTTTTAATAAAAAAATATTTATTTTATTGTTTTAATAACTGTATGTTTAATTCTGATTCAATCCAATATTCTTCTTATGTAAATTATTAAAAGATTTTTAAAACTTTCCATTCTTGCAAAGCCCATTATTCAAATTAATCAAAATTTATATTTAAGGAATCTTTATAGATAAAAATACAATTTATATAGTTTTAAATATCTTAGTGAATTGATTTATTAACTATAAATTGTTTATTATTAATATTATTTAAAGAAAACAATTTTTTTAATTATTAACTCTCCAATCCTTTATCTGTTAGATTTTCATTGTTAATAATGCTTAATATAGATTAATAGCTAAAGCTTAATAATAATTAAATAAATTCTTTTTTATCAATAAAACCATTGTTATTAGAATCAAACATTTAGAAAAGAATTTTTATTTTCGACCTTTTATTCTTAGACATAAACCATTCCATTCCTAGCAAAAATTCTTATAGACTTATTGTTTGATTCCCATCTAAATCAATTAATCCAAATATTCTTTCAACCCAAAAACTGTTATAATTTTAATTTGATGAAAAAAATAATTAAAATTATTATCATTCTAATTCCTAACTCCCTTATCATATCTACATATCTTAATAAATACATTTAAGAAATTATATTTCTTTAGTTTATACTAATTAATTTACAATTAGAAAATTTAATTAATTTATCTTTAATTTATTTCATTTAACATATTCCCATAAAAAATATAATAATATAAAATTAATTTAAATAATTGTTATGTTGTTGTAGGTTTTATTAATGAGTTCTTTTCTTAAATAATTTTAATTAATAGAGGATTTCAATTGAAACAATTATGATTTAAAAAACTGTATTATATACTAAGGATTTAATTAATAATCATTTAATAATTGCTATGGAATTAATTATAGTAAACTACATGAAACTTTAAAAAATGAATTGAAAATCAAATATTATTACACATTTAGGGATTTTTTTGAATCAACAAAAAACTTATGCTGATATGATAAAACTCCTTGCATGAGGGCAATTGCAGTAGTTGAAGAAAATTAAGAAAATCCATAAATTATAAAAACTTTATTAGATGAAATGATATCTTAATGGCCTTAAGATAGAAATATTGATTTTACTTAAATTTAAGAGTAAGTTTAAGATGTTTATAAACAATTAGATTTGTATTTATAAGAAAAGGATAAAATGACATAAAGATTTATTAAAGAGATAAATTCAATTGAAGAGTTAATATAAAAATATGGAAGTAAAATACCTTTGAATATACGAAGAAATCCATTATTAAATAATTAGGAATAAATAGAAATGATGAACAACAAAAAACTTATAAAAAACACAAATGCTTTTTATAATTCTTTGATTGATTTTTAGTATGTCGTTGATCTCAAAGGGGTAAATGTTTTATAATAATATTAAGAGTATAATAGATGTGGAATACTTGCTTTTTTCAACTATAAAGTTTTTTCTTTTGCTTTAATAAAATCTTTCATAGTAACCTTCATTCTTCTTTCTCTTAAAGCTAATAAGCCTGCCTCTGTACAAATTGCTTTAATATCTGCTCCACTTAGAGATTCTTTAGTGTTTACAACCTCAAATAAATCAACATCAGAATCTAAGGACATTTTGGTAGTGTGAATTTCAATGATTTTTCTTAGTTATTTTTGGTTTGGTAATGGGAAGTTAATCTTTCAATCGATTCATCCAGGTCAAATTAGAGCAGGATCTAAACTTTCTATCTTGTTGGTTGCCATGATTACTTTTACGTTTGTATTAGTGTCAAATCCATCTAATTAATTTAATAATTCCAACATAGTTCTTTATATCTCTCTAGTTCCACCAGATGTTGAAGAATATCTTTTTGTTCCAACTGCGTCAATTTCATCAATAAATATAATTGACGGTGCATTTTCCTTGGCACATTTAAATAGATCTCAGACCAATTTTGGACCTTCTCCTGAATACTTTTAAATTAGTTCAGAGCCAACAAGTCTTAAAAAGGTTGCAGATGTTTCATGAGCAACTGCTTTTACTAATAAAGTCTTTCCAGTTCCAGGCTCACCATATAAAATAACTCCTTTTGGAGGTTTAATTCCAATGTCTTCATAAATTTCTGGATGAGTTAATGGCAATTCAATCGCCTCTTTTATTTCTTAAATTTATTCATCCAATCCTCCAAGATCAGCATATGTTTCTTCTGGAGGTGTTTCTACCTTCATAACACTTAATAATGGGTTTTAATCTCCAGGTAAAACACCAATCAAAGCCATACTATGAGAATTACATAAAACACTTTATCCAACTTATAAAATAGATCTATCCACAAAGGATGGCACAGGTACATAATACTCGATTCCATTAGCTAATGATACAATTGCATGACTTTCATCTATTATTTCTTCTAGATTTGTTACTATATTTGGAGTTTCTCTTAATTTCTCTACCTGTTATTACTCAGATGATTTTTCCTTATTAACATCTTCTGTTATTTATTATTATTTTTCTTTTTACTTCAACTCCATTGTTTCTACAAATTCTTATTCAATTAACAAATAATCCTTTAATCATAGCAGTTTTTAGTATCAAAGTCAACATTTTATATTTGGACCGATTTAAGGTAGTTTTGTTGGATCATACTTTTATCCTATATTTTTAGTATCTTTTAAAGACTTTTAATTAACTTTTCTTAATATCTTTTTTTCTTTTTTATTTCCTTATTATGATGCTTAGTTGCCCATTATAAAAATATTTAAATAATATTTAATAATATGGAGGAAACAGAATTATAATTAAATGAAATATAAGAATTATTAATTTCAAAAAACTTTTAATAAAGAATAGAAGGATTATAGTAATTAATATCACGTAAAGATGAATGATAATTAATAGATTTGTTTTATCAAAATGTGTTTTCTTTTTTAAATGAAAAACACTTCAAAGTTTGTCATGTTTTCTTAGAATTGCTTTCAATGAGATTGACAGATTAAGATTTTTTTAAGAGAATTTTAATAGAGGAATTTTTGGAAAAATTTATTAATGGAATAATGAATAATTATTGAGCTGAAAGTAAATAAATTTTAGATTGATGTATAAGTTAAATCATTTAAAACTAAAAAGAAATAAATTTATTTATCTAAGAAATAGGAGCTTTGCTTAATAAAAGTAATATAAAAATAATAGAATCTACATTGATCTTTATGGAAATTATTGTTTAATAAGGATTTATTTAGGATCTATAAAACTTAAAACCTTTTAGTAAATAACTTTAAGAATTTTCCAAACACAGAACTACAAACATCTGACTTGCTTTAATAAATTTACTTAAAGAAGCGATTTTATGGAGAAAACACGAAATTAGTTTATTAATAGATTAAATGGATAAAAATATATAAAAATAGTTATAAGATTATATAAAATCTCTAAATATTTCATAGTTTAAAACTTAAATTAATAAAGATATTTTAAATGAAACTGAATCAAAGAAAACTATTAATCAAAACTCTATATAAAAAGAAAGATATTAAGATAAGGATGATATTTCTTTATAAGACTCTGTTTTGAATACATAATTAATTTAAAAAATAAATGATGATTTTAATAATGATTAAGACTCTATATTATAAATAGATAACTTAAATGACTTAAGAGAAAGTTTATTTGAATTTGATAATAGCAGTATATAAAATGAAAAATTATTATAAAATCATATATTATAGCATCTAAATTAACTATATGAGATTAGTAAATAGTTTATTAATTTAGATAAAATTTAATTAAAAATAACTTTGAATATATTTGAAAAAATGACATAAGTATTTAAGATTAATAATTTATAAATTTAAATTGTTAGTTTTTTTATAGAGTTTTTAATAGAAAATATTACATAGGAAAATTATTAGATTTTTATTGGTTTATCAATTAAAATTATAGAATCTTATTTATAATCCTAAAATAAAGAATTTATATTATTATTAATAAACTATTTATAAAAATTTAATAAAAATATCAATATAGAAGTTCTATTAGTTTTGATGTATTTTTTCGATAAAGAAATCGACTAAAAAAGAGCAATATAATTGCTTCCAATAAAATAACTAAATAATTTAATATTAAAGTATAAAAACCTATTTTAAGATCAATATATTCGAGATTGATTATATTTAACAATAAAAACCCTAAATAATATTTATGGAAAAACGTTTCATTAAGAAATTGGAATTAATTTAATTAAAGAATATGAATAATATTATAAAGAAGTTGATAAATAATATTAAAAAATACTATAAGGAATAAAAGATAAAAACAACAATACTAAGCTTTAAACATATGAATAACTTATTAATCAATCAAGTTTGTTTAATTCTTTTTACATTTGGGATTAATTAGATTTTATTTATGGAATAAAAAGATAAATTATAACAGAAACAAGTGCAATTATATATAAGGTAATAATTTAGCTTGTAGAATAATATATTGAGTTATATCTAATTTCTCCTTTCTCTTTTAATAGTGGAAATTTTTTAATGATTTTCTAAACAATATTAACATAATATTACGATAGTATTTACAGTGATTAAAGTGAAAACTAACCCTAAAATCCGAATATAAGAATTCTATAATAATTATTTGAGAAATCTATAGAAGTATTAACACCTACCTTTATATTTAACTAGCTAATTAAAGATTGATAATCACTAAATTGGAAAGAATAAATTCTAAGCTTTTATTTATAATATTATGATAGAATAATTGTTGAAATAAACTTTTTAGAATATATTTAATAATTGTAAATTTAAAAGGCAATTGATGATCCATAAAATGATCATTTAATAGAAAAAGTTTTAGTGGCTTTGAAAAATTGTTAAAACTAAGAAATCATTAATAAAGGTCAATAAGATAAAAATATTAAAATTATTTGGTAAAAAAACGAGGAGTAAGTTTTATTTGATGACGATTTTTTACAATTTGAAAATGTATTTGATGATGCAGGAATATATAAATAAATAGAATAATTTATTATGAAAGCATTGGAGTTATCTTAAAAATAGTTTTATTCTTAAAAAATAGATTTTATTAATATAACTAATGAATATCATGAATAAACAAAAGCAAAAATAGTTTTTCTATATTTTAGAAGCAACGAAAATATTCCAAGCATTTAAGAGCATATAATAAGTTAAATTAAACAATTAGATTATTCTTTATTTGATAAAACAATATTATTAGTAATATTTTGAACAATTTTGAATGTTTTAAATAATAATTTTTACAGAAAAAATAAAGATTCTTAATTTTCTTAAATAATTGAAATATTAATTAACATTATCAATATGGAATATATTGTTGAAACAGATTTGGATTTATTAAACTTATAAAACCATGAAAAAGAATTAATTTAATTTGCTTAGAATTATTAATATGAAAACGAATAAGAGAATAATGATTATGTAACAGAGTAAATATCAACAATTGGGGATACAATGAATTATGATAATTAGTCAGACAATTAAAATTTTTATATGAATTAAAAAAATAAATTCTAAGAACCAATAAGTATTAATACAAATCAAGATGGTGCTTTTAAAAAGAAAAACTGAGTTATGAATTAAATAGGTAAAAATAATGATATTTTTTAATAATAAAACAATGATATTTATCAAGACCCTAATAATAAGTGATTATAATCAATATAAAGTAAATCCTCTTTATAAAAAAGAATGATAAAAGGATAAGATAATTCTACAATTAAAGACTTGTAGAAATAACTTGATATATAATTAGAATGAATTTCCTCTTATAATATTGATGATGTAATACAAGGTTCTTAATTTTTATTAAAGCTGATAAAATCAGAAGATCAAATAGAGAAAAAGTTCTTTGAAAATAAAGTTAACTAAATTGTAGAGTTATTTTTAGAGCTTTATGAATAAATATTCAAAGATGGTATTAATTACTCAGCACCAATGGATTCTTACAAATATTTATTTGATCCAATAATAGAGATTTTTTCAGATAAAAACCTATGTGATAAAATTAGCAACAAAAACCTTAATTATTTAGTAAACATTGTAATAGTTAATTTAGTCTAAGCTGATTATGAAAAGAAAATAAATGAACAAAATGATTCATATGGCGAAGATTTTAAATTAAGTGAAATGATTGTTAAAAATTTTAATAGAATCATGCTAAGATTCATTTAAAATTGTGAAATTGTTAAAAGTATGGACTCTTTAATGAATTTATTTTTTTATTTTTTAGAAGAAATTCAAACCGAAATTAAAGAAAAATAAATATATTTAATTTTACTTTGTATTAATTGATATTTGAAGATTTTTGAATAAAAGAAAGAATAAATAAAATTATCTGAGTTTTTATTAAGAATATGAGAATATCTAATAAAACTTGATAATTTCAATTAAAGCGAAAATATTAAAAATGCTTATAAACTATTTTAAATGATAATTAAATAAATTGCTTTAAATTTTGATTAAAAAGAAATATGGAAAAACTATTAAATCATTTCATAAGGAATAAATTAAAACTAAGATTTATTGTTTGCTTATATAAAAAATATTTATGAATAAAATAATGAGAAAAATAATGAATTTCAAAATCAAATAATTATTGATTAGTTTGAATCATTAATAAAACCATATTAAAATATATAAGATATAAGATAGTGGTAAAAATTAGAAATTTTAATACAGAAATTTCTTTAATAAAATACAAATTTCAAATTATAAAATTTTGAGAAATTATTTATAAATAAACACTAATATTAATATATATAAGATAAATTTAGAGATAATACAGCTTAACATAATGGATTTTAAACCGGTATTAAATTAAAAACAAGAGATTAACTTAATATGAGTAATATTAGTGGATTTTCAAAACAATCACCAAAAAACTATTAATAAAAAATCATTATTTATAAATTGAAAAATAGTTGTAATGGATTCCTTAAGTAGTCAGTTATAATCAGAACAAACAGAAGTTTAAAATAATAACTAAAATAAAACAGATTAGTAAATGATTATATGATTTACCTTATATTAGCAATCAGACTAAAAGATATATTTATAGTATAAAGTTAATATATAATCTTCATATATTAAAACATAATTAGATAAAGAAGAATTGTAGAAAGTTTAATAATTTAGTAAAGATAATACTGTGTATAATGAAGATAAAATATAAAAATATAATATTGATGATGTTATACTTTATATAGGATATTGTTCTCCAGGGTTAGTATGTTCTTTAATAAGTGAAAAATAAATTAATTTAACTTTTCTTGAAAGTGTTTTTGAGGGATTTTGATCATTAGCATATTAAAATTTATAAATTACAGAAGATATAAAAGAGGCTAAAGAATTAATAGAAAATGGGTTATAAACATATTTTGAATAAAATCAGTAATTATTATAGAATTAAGTCTTAATAAAAAATGTTAAAGCCGGAGCCACTAATGCAGTCAATAAAATATATAAATATTAAACAAATTAAATATAAAATTAAAACTTGTTATAAAAAGTATAAGAAGCTTAATAAGAGGTTTAGTAGGAAGCATAAGAAATGGTAAAGACTACAGAATAATTTAAAAATTAAATGGAATCCAGGGCTTGAATATTTAAAATAATTGGAGCAGTGTTAATAGGGGGCCTAATATGGACTTTGTTTGGAAAATATATTATGTTAGTAGTTGATATAGGAATTTCTTAAATTAATAAACAAACTTCAAGCAACACATAAACCTTATAACTTCTTCTAATTTAATAAATTTATAATTAAAATTATGAATACCTATAAAGAGAATATGCCTTTCAAAGATTAGATTTTATAAGTTATTTTTATAGAATTTAAGAAATCAATTCTTATTTTAATAAATGACTAAAACTTTGATTTTGAAAACTTATCTTTTGTTTTAAATTGTAAAAATTTAGAATCACAAAAATAAATATTTTTAGGAAAAAATGAATTATTAATGCAAACAATTTTAAGTTTTATAAAAGGTTATTCATAAAAATGGGAAAAAGGAATATTTATTTCAGTAAATACACATATAAAAGATGATGACATTCTTAGTTTTATTGGTGATTTTAAGATTTTATTAGAAAATCAAAAATATTTTTAAATAGTTATAATGGACATTGTTTAAATATTAAAAATTATTTATCAAACACAAATGTTAAATAAATTCTCAAATAACTTAATTTAGGAAATCGATATAGTATTGGATAAATGCAAATAAAGTAAATAGCAGCCACTAATAGATCAAATAATAAAATAATTGTAAAACTAAATATTTCTTTAATATTATTGCTAGAAACAATTTTACAAAATAAATAAATATCGAAGCTATAATCATTTAGCGGAGATTAAAAATATGATTTATTTATTCAAGGAAAGAGTAATTTCAAATAAAGATTAAAATAATTAATTTTTAATATTTAAAGAAAATATTCATATAGTAGGTTTTTAAACTCTTCTTTTTAAATTAATGAATCTTCATTTGAATCAAAATCATGTATTAATTAAAATATTGCATCTGTATTTGCCTCTCCTCCCATCTATATAATATCTTAAAGAAGCTATACAGTATCATCAATTGTTAAAACCCCTTATTTTTTTATATCGTATAAATCATATACTTCATCTATTAAATTATTTATTTATTATCTTTTAGCTAGCATAATAATTTAAATAAATTTAATAAATATTTAATTATATATATATTATAAGATTGTTAAAATTTTAAATATAATACT
>JACCDV010576241.1_pt1 | contig 17994 bp, 20 predicted proteins | sample 7446131 | NCBI WGS metagenome assembly JACCDV01 (sample SAMN15323448, study PRJNA562643) | freshwater metagenome | isolation source: river surface water | place: USA:Blue River Watershed | collected 2017-08-17 | reverse complement strand
TGGCTGTCAATGCAATCCAAAACGATCATGTCGTTCTCGACGCGCACGTGTTCAATGTAGGCGTCGGCCATGAGGTACTTGTACTTGACGCCGGGGATATCGAGTTTGCTGTACCGAGGCGGCGCCTTGAGGGGAAGGTCCTCGATTTCGATGGCGACCAACGTCCGCAGGATGGATTCCGGATTCCTAAGGATCTCTTGACCGGCCGGATCAGCTTGAATCTGGGCGGCTGGAATGCTGGCGATGCGTTCGCGAAAAATGTCCTCACAATCATTGGAAGACTGGATCTCGCCTTGAGCATAGGCCGGGTGAAATGTCTCCAAAAGGTCGCTGACGGAGATCTGACCTCTCTTGAGCATGCGCTCGATGTGCGACGTCACCGTCATGTCACCGCGATTACCGTCCTTCCTTAGGATCGTGATGACTGGCGGACTCTGTTCACTGTGCTTAGGTGACCCCAGAACGACTCGGCACTCGAATTGATAGGGCTGAAGCACTTGCCGATCCTCGTGCGGAATCGACAGCGTCCCGATGTAGTGCCGATTTCCTCGATCGATTTCACTCGGGCGCTGCCCCTGCGTTCCCGCCTCGTCGAACGTCGCATCGACAAGACTGGCGAACTGCTGGTGCTTCTCAGTGATGGTGATGCCCATACGCAACGGCAGCGACACGCTGTTGGCATGACCGTGCAAGCTCAGGAAAATTTTCATAGGTAGATGGGTTCGAATTCAGCATAGGGGCCAGAAAACCGGGATCCAGCCGAAAAGGGGTCAGACGATCTGTATCATATTAATCATCGTTTTGCCGTGTTCCGCAACGACATCGAATCAATCATGAGCAGCTCTATCGAATTTGCTACCCGCGTGGCCCACAGCGCACAGGAGGCCCTGGGTGACATGTTCATCGAAGGCGATGAAGTATCCTTTCGACGCCACATCCAAGGGCTGTTGGCTCAGGGTGATGTGCTGGTGCAAAAGCGCATCGCCACTTTGTTTGCCTTCTGGTCGAACATAAACAGCCTGGGAGATCAGTTCCAAGTTGGCCCCGAGCACATGGCGCTGGGGATGCATTTGCGTGATCGCAAGTTCTCCATCCTTAACGAGATGATGGTGCTGTGTCCTTGGGTGATCCACCGAGTCACCGGCGTGAAGCTGGAAATCAAGGGTGGCGGTGAGATTGAGATGTTCAAGGCCATCCTGGACTTTGTCGATCAGCAGTGCCGCGAGCAGCGTCTGAACGATCGCGATTCGGTGGAGTTGCTGTTCAAGATGCTAGGTGGTTGGGCGCAAAAGGAGCAAGCCGGGTAGGAATCGCGGTCGAGTTGACGTCTGTTCTCAGCCGAGACTCTTGCATCGCGCTGGTGTGCTCCGTTTGGCTAGTCCACATTGGCGCAATACCAATTAGAGTTCGCACTGACTAGCGCTACGCAATTACATGTCAGTTCACTCGATACCCGTCCCCCGAACCAGTGCTTTGGCTGCAAAGCATGCTCCTCATGCAGATGGGCTGAATTTCTGCAATGGATCGATCTCTGGCGGTCAGTAGGTGTCGGCGGCATAGTCATACGAAGGGCGTTTTCCCCTCCATGTTTGGCGGAAAATCAGGGATTCGAACTCGATTTCCGGTTCCGGTAACTGTGTGCCAACTGCGGAATCCACTGCGGAATCGTGGGAAATCAGGGGTCAATCGGGGTTTGACGATTCTTGAGCTGAGAGTGAAAACGCACCTTTTCGACCCCTGTCGACCCCCGTTGAAAGGGTTCGAATCCCTCCGTTTCCGCCAGAACAAGACCTGCTAACTCGCTCAGTTGGGTTGTCAGGCGCTCAGAGCCCCGCACCACGCGGGGCTTTTTGCTATGGGCTCCTGACTGACCCCATGGCCACGTACCCCCTAAACACGTCTCAAACCCCGTTTCGTCTCAGAACCTCCTGACTTTTTCGCAGTGGTACGGCGGGAGGGGTGTGGCGAAAAATCGGGGTTCTGGCGCCGTACCGATTGAAGGCTTTGAACGATCCCTAGTGGCTGTGAATTTTGGAGCGACTGGACCGTTGCAGCAAGGTGCCTATCAGATCAGACACTCGCTTAGGGTTAGCCGCTTCGCACTCCCAAATCACAAGTACGTCCCATCCCATATTCCTTAGGCAGTTGGATGCCTTCATGTCGCGTACTTTGTTGCCAGCTAACTTGTTCATCCACCAGTCGGAACGAGTCTTAGGAACTCTAGAGTTCTTACACCCCTCATGGCAGTGCCAAAAGCAACCGTGCACAAACACAACTGTGCGTAGACGGGGGAATACTAAATCCGGCTTTCCGGGCAATCGTTTGTCATGCAACCTGTAACGAAGACCAGCCTGCCACACAGCGCGTCGGACCGTCATTTCAGGCCCTGTATCCTTTCCTCGGATGCGCGACATGTTTTCAGACCGGGTCAGTCTCTCGCCTGTTAGTCTGCGCCCTCCCGAAGTCGCATTGATTGTTCCTGCCTTGGGGCTGTTAGCCTGCGCGACCATCGTTTGCCTGTTTGATGATCGCGCCTACTTCATCCATGCCCAGAGAGGGAAGATTGGCTAAATCAATGGTGTACTTTACCGAAACAACTCCTGAAGGCAGAAAGAACTCATCGGGAAACCGTGGGAAATCGTCGTCCACTAAATAGACATCAGCGCTGCGCAAATAGAAACGTAACAGTTCTCCAGAATTTCTCAACTCCTCTGACCACCCCATGTTTGCCATCTTCGTCATGAACAGGTCCAAGGCAGCGGCATCTCCTCGAAGCAGATCGACGATGGCGTCCATTTGGCTGGTTAGCGACTCGTTGCCACCAACGCTCTCTTCAACTTGAACAGACACAAAAAGTAGTTGGCATCCAGCAGGTGCGCTGAGCTGATCTAGTCGAGATATTTCATGCTCGGGCCGACTCTTACGTGTAGTCTTAACTTCAATGTGCAAATGATCACTAACGAAGTCATGGCGTTCATACTCCGGTCCACTCCACTGGCCCACGGCAGCCGGTCCGAGCATTGGAATCATCAATGAACGAAGTGCGAGCAGTTCTCCGAAGAGACCTATCTGGACACTCTTGTCCATGGCTTGGCGGGCAGGCTTCCAGGCTGACTGCCAGGCTCGAACTATTGCAGCCACAGCCTTCCATGGCTCACGAGAATGCCGTACAACTGCGTCAACTATTTCGTTGCAGAAGGGCGTGAAAACCTGTTCGTGAGAAGGCGGAGCTGAAAGATCTAGTACATCCCCCGTCTGCAAGCGTCTGTGGCGAACTTTCAAACCATTCAAGTCCGCCGGCGGTGTGCCCGTGGGCCCTTGAGTAACTGGAATCAGCAGGTGGAGAAGTCCGGCTTGATCCATTGCCGAAGACAATGGGGTCTCAACGCCGTCAATGCTGATCGGAATGACAGCGAGCGCATCCTCACTTTGCGGTCGCAGGGCTCGAAGCTGTGACCAATGGATGGGAGTCAGACCATCAGCCATTGGACACCATGCTGTTCACTATCCAAGTCGTGCCAGCGTCCGACGTTTGCGGAAGACTCAAAGCCAAGGCAATAACTGGCTCTGTACTCGGAATGCCAAGATACCCAGGGTCCAATGGATATATAAGTAGAAGCCCCTGTGTTGATGGCCGGGCAGCACGCATAGCTTCGGCGTCATAGGTGCCACTGTCCCGCTTATAGGCGTCTGCTCCTCGTGGGAGGTCCACACCTTCATGCGCTGGATCAGTCAGGATGCCAATGCTTTCGCTGCTGACGCGTTTGCGTCGGACTAGGCCTATATCCCGGCCGCCTAATTTATACGAATTGCCGTCCGCGGGAGACGCCACGAACACGGACCAATCCGTCAACTCGCCGACGCTTGACCTCTCAAGGATCCAGTTAGCCAGCAGGTCATTACGGAAGACCACGATATCCTCGTGGATCTGATAGGACCGCAAGAATGCTGCAATCGTTTCAGGAGGTACGTCTCTCGCCAGCATCCCTCCCTGGCACCTTGCCGAGGGCGAAACTTCCTCAATCAACTGATGTGTCAAGGCAAGGTTGGTTTGTAGTTTCGCCGAGTCGGATAAGGGCAAGAGAACAGTCTGCGGGTGTTCTCCAGACCAGGAATCCTGTTGCGACAGCGCGGTCCCGGATTTATTTCTTGCCGTCAGCAGTAGATCACTGTGCGCTCGCAGGCGGATCGCCATTTGATCCGGCCGCCGGCCGGCGCGCGCCAAAGCCACAATCGAGTCACGGAGCGATTGTTCAACTAGTGCAAGCTCGGAAAACCAACGAGCTATACCATCTGAAGTCCATATTCGTATCAGGTCCTCGTATCCGCGACGGAAGCCGTACCAACGAGCCATCTGAAGCAGGGTGTCACACATTGACGCCGTGCGCAGGAAATAAGAAACAGTTAACCCCTCAAGGGTCAGCCCTCGAGAAAGCCTATTGCCACCAACGGCAACTATGTGCCTTGCGGGCTTTTCGTCGTACTCTAGATTCTCGCCGGTGACACTGTTGAGTTCTAGGACCACAAGTTCCCGTAGAACTCCAATAGCAAGTGTAAGGACCGCGGTATCGTCTGATGAAACATCAACGCCGGCTTTCATCTGATCCCAGACCGGACCAAAGATTAAGTCTAGCCTTTGACCTTGGCGGTCCGCTTCACGCCACAGATCCAACTGGTCGCGGATGGCGTCCGCAATGCGACTCTGATCCGCCGTACGCTGACTCACATGCACGAGCATGGTGTGCGGCTTCCCGGTGAGGCCCCGCAAGATCCGAACACTTCCCGCCAAGCAGAATGAAATGAGAGCATCCGCCAACGAGTTAGGTAACGTTTCCGACGCTTGCTCCAAAACTATTTCGGCCTTTCGGCGTCTCCGAACACCCCTTAATGCCTTCACATCCTCGTCGACCACCGTCCTCAGAACATCACGTCCTTGAGCGGATACACCAAAGAGTTCTTCTGTGCCGGTATATCCCTTCGGGCGGGGTAACTGAATCACAAAATCTTTTGGAAATAGATCATCACCCACATGACGATCGACCGCCTCCGGGTTGATCAAAATGTTCGCAAAAGGCGTGGCCGTGTAAGCGACGTAGGCTGCCTTTTTTGTCCGCCTCAGGATGGACCGAATAAGAGCATTGGTCCGGGACGGCGAAAGATTTTCGTCTTCGTCGTCATCGTCTCCAATAGATGCATCAAGAGGTCTATTGCCTTTCGTATTGATGGACGCTTGATCGGCCTCGTCATCAATTATCAAAACTGGCAAATCATCAAGAAACTGCTGTGAAGACTCCAGCCAACGGTCTAGCTTTTGCAAGACGGGTACATTCTTTTTTACAACGGCCAAAAATGGCCCGCCTTGCCGAAAAACGTCTTCCTTTTGAGTCTGAAAATCTTCTGTGGGCGTCGTTAGCCGAACCCATTCCTCCGAACTGCCCAGTCCTTCCAGGTCGACGCTCTGTTTAACGATGAGCTCGCGTTCTAGTCGGAGCTGGGTTTGATTACGAAGAGAGTCATGAATGCCGGACAGAACAATCACTACTCGATAACCTGCATCCACAGCGCGCGCTGCAACGGCCGTGTAGTTCGCTGTTTTGCCGCTCTGGACGTAACCGACTACTAGCCCTCGCCCCCGGAATGGCGCGCTGGCTTCAGGATCAGGTAGTTGCTGCAGAACTCGAAATGATTCTGCCGACACTGAATCCACTTGCTGCTGCTCCCACTTTGGGTCTGCGCGCAGTAGTTCCTCCAGCCGCCTCCAGTGACGCCAGGATTCGGTTGATAGGCGATCGGTCCAGTTTGGCCTGTGCGGCACCGATCCGATGATCCGGACAGTGCCCATCAGGAATCTCTTCCTGCCATAAGTTGTTTCTGGATCTCGACTTCATCAAGTCCACCGAGAAAAGCTGCCAAGTGTGCAAGCGCCTGAGGATCAGACCGCAATTGCTTAACTAATGCTGTAAGGCTTGGACTCAGTTCGCTAACCTGAATGTCAACAGAGCCGGTCAAACCCTTTGTCACTTTCCACATGAACTTGTCGGTCTTCACCTCTTTCACCCCGACCCGCGGAGAAGACGGTGCTGGGCTTGTTGCCCCAGCTGGCGTGGGTGATGTCACCGTGGCCGATCCTGAACCACTTACAACGCCACTACCGCCCGGGTTTCTGGCTGCTGATGGAGTGCCGGCCGGAGCCCCCCCAGAGGTTTGTCTGGGCTTCCGGTACTTCTTCTGACTGTCTTTACGGGCAACGCTGGCGAGAGTTTTGATCTCGGTTTGAAGCTGCATCGGAAGCTGAACGATCTGCTTGCTGATATTTATCTTGAACGCATCGTCTAGCACCTTGTCGAAATTGACTACCACACGTGCGAGTTTTGTCTTCTCGTCGTTTGTCTCCCACATCTGGTGCCAGCCGCCCCACTTAATAAGGCGATCATGTCGGTATATGAATAGCCCTTGTGTTTCATTTCGTTTGCCGTGGAGACCAATCAGGTCAATAGCACGCCGAGTTTCATCAGCACCTTTATCCTTGTTGTGATCGGCTATCTCATCTTCGGTGGGCAGCAAATAGGCTTGGACAAAGACCTTCCCATCCTCGGTTTCGGTAGGTATACGGATCGTCTTTGCGTCATATGCAGATGTCAACGGATGACCAATCGGGTTATTCGGTTCAACGCGGTTGCCATTGATGGTTATCGTCACCTTGTTGCGACCTGCGGCTTTACCCTCAAGAAACCGATGAAAAACCAGCGCCAAGTGCCGCTCCAAAAGCATGATTTCCGATGAAAATGGATCAAGCCCTCGTGCAGTTGGCATCGTTTGTGGAGGACGCATATCTTTCCACAGTACGACGGTCCCATGATTTCCAAGGGCGGTCACCTCTTGCTCCCAAGGTTCTAGTGGTTCAGACTTGGCGATCCAACCGTCCATGTCGTCAACATCCCAGGTGAGATGATTGGGCTGAGTCCCGTTGCACTTAGTGACAACCGTGAATACCTTTGCCTGGGACCAAGACGCTCCTTTTAATCCGTATCCGTACTTGCCTAAGCTGTTGCCCTCGTATTCGGAGCTGCTGCCAATCCGCATGGCCTCGGAAAGCGTAGCTGAATCCATGCCGCGGCCATTGTCTGCAATGCTCATCCACCGGCCATGACCGCTATCTGGTCTGCCGAAAGTGATGGCTATGTGTGTGGAATCTGCACTAATTGCGTTATCCACTAAGTCAGCGACTGCGGAGGGCATAGTGTGGCCCACGGCTGCCAGAATTTTCACCAGACGAGAGGGATTGGGAGCAAGTTCAACCCCTTTTTGTATAGAACTCACAAGCGTAGGTGCGGGGGGTGATTCTTTCTTCGGTGCGGTGAACAGGTCTGACCTAGCTTGACTGAGAGTTTGCCAAGTGCGATGTCCCTCGTCGTCGTGAAGTGCAATCATGGCCGACTTAGCAAGCCTGCTGCTTTCGCCGTCAGCCAGTATCTTTTTTGTTACCGAGTGGTCTGATGGAAATACAGCCCAAGAACCGACAGCCGGGGTTGATCCAGCCTCAATCTCCATGGCAAAAAGGCAGCCAGGCGCAACAAAGCTGTAGCACTTGTCTTTAGGGCAATTTCCCTCGAGACGCCAATTCTTATCCTGCCGTTTTAGCCACTGATGCGCTTCACCGATCCCGTCATCAGTGTCGTAGCGTAGTTTCATTGGGATGGTTTCGGAGTCCTTTGCTGCCGGGAACACGCGGTCTACTACATCCCAGTCAAAATTAATAGCGCGCTGTTTTGAGCCCTCTTTACCTTGGCGACGGTACTCATGAAACATTCCGAGTTCACTGTGCGTAAGGACTCTCAAGATTAGGAAACGCATCGTTACTCACCGTTCCTTCCCGTTGTTGTGACCAACGTCTTTTTTTTCAATCTAAGTATGTCTCTGCGGATATCGGAAATTTCTTGACAACCGATCATTGATCGCATTGCCATTGCGACTGAATACGCCATAAGCGGAGGGACGGCATTTCCTATCTGCTTAAATGCAGCATTCATGCTTCCACGAAAAACAAAGCCATCCGGGAACGATTGAAGTCGTGCAGCCTCTCGAACGGAGATGGTTCGTGCTTGTTCGCTGTCAAAGTGGATGTGACTGTATGAATCTTTTCCCAAATGGGCTAGGAGAGTGCGTACGGGCTTGTCTCGATACAACTTCCACCATTTATTGGGAAACTTCGCTGGGTCGTAAGGCAGGGTCCAGGATTTGGCGAAAGCATCGATTTCAGACTTTGTTTTTGTTTTTGCTTCTCCAGATCGCCAGTGCATATCCAGCAAATGCTGCCGTTTCTCCTCAACAAACCTCCACACTTCAGGATATTGCCACCCCTCCTCCATCAGTTTAAAAATCTTGTAGTCGCGGGGAAGGTAGCGAATAACATGACCGGTGGTCTGGTCCGAGGTGCCGAAATTTGGCCACTGTCGCATCAGTCGCGACCATGCAGTTGTTGGGGCATTGGATGTGTAATAAACGGGTTCCGCGGGGTCCTTACGTCCTCGCGATATCTGCCCTGCATCTAGCAAATCGAGCGCGTAAATAGGCGGTAGATCTGCTAGTGCTTCATTTGCAGTAGTAGCGGATGGAAGCCCGTCTTCAATGGATGGATCACTAATCCAGCAATGACTGTGTAAGGCTTGTGGTCCACTTGTTAGCGCTTGAGGGATTAGTTTGCGTGCAGTTGCTCTGGTTCCCTCATATCCCGAAGGAAGAATCGAAAAATGAGTTGGAGAAGGGAATAAAACGGATTGGTCTAGATCTTTGTGCACGCCAATCAGGAACATCCGCTCTCGTGTTTGGGGTACGCCAAACCAAGAAGCGTTGAGCAATGTGTATTTAACAACGTAGCCTTCCTTTTGTAGGTGTTCAGCAACCGTTTCAGCGACGTTTTTCCCTCCGTGGTTTAGGATGTCCGGAACGTTTTCCATTAACAAGGCAAGCGGCTTGGTTTCGCGAACATAGTGAAGGTACCTTTGCCAGAGGTTCACGCGTCCATCCACTAAAAACGCTATGTCAGCATCGTCTTCTTCGCGTCGATAGGCTTCTGCACGAAGCTTTGCTCGACCCACTCGGGCAAATGCTTGACAGGGTGGCCCACCGACAAGCACATCAACTTGCGCGTCTGCTGATCCGCTGATGCCTAGATCGCGAAATATTGATGAAGGGTCTTCTTTGGTTATGTCTCTTGCAGCGAAGTGGGCGGCGCGATTCTTGCCATGACTGATGCTTGCAAAGTTTGCCGCATGAGACTCGGCCGCCAAAGGGTCATATTCGACCGATGCAACCAACTCGAATCCTGCGGTTGCAAAACCTAGGGATATTCCCCCACAGCCTGCGAAAAGATCCATGAATCGTGGGGGATTTCCCCCGCGCAGCCGGGCGATTTTTTTCTGGATAGCCTTATCTTTGGCCATTTTTGATACCTTCTTTTGTCATCCGAACATTTCTCCAACCACCAACAATCTCTTTCACGCTCACGATCACTGCTCCTCTATGCGCTGGGCAGGGGCCGCTTGCTGTCTTATCCATGTATCAATGTCGGCACGCGGGAAGCGCCAGCTCCCTCCCACCTTAAACGCGGGAATCTTCTTCGCCCCTGCCAACCGGTAGATAGTTCGCTCGGTGACCTTCAGGTAGTCGGCGACTTCCCCAATGGTCATGATGACGTTTTCAGCTGGGCTGGATGGCATGGTCTTGGCCAGATCGATGGTAGAAAACGCCAGCATAGTGCAAAATTTTCAATCTGTGGTTGATAGATGGAAATATTGTGCTGAACCCCTGGTTCACCGGATGAGCCAGACATTAGGATCTAATCTGAAGGTCTGCTGGTTATGCATCCAGCGGATGACATGAAAGGGGCTGGCTATGTCGTTCTGGCAAATCTTGGGTAGGTTCGCGTTCTCGGATCAAGGGGAGGCGATTCAGAAGGTCGCCGATACGACCAGCGTGTCATCGGACGGCACTACCTACACGCGTATGGGTTCTACGACCGTTGGGTCGGATGGTTCATTGTTCACGCAGACCGGCAGTTTCAGCAGCGATGGAAGCACGCGCATGGGGAGTACTGCGACCGGCCTAGGCGCGGTTTTCAACAAGCCTCGAGATGAATTTGGGGTAGGGTCAAGCAGATCCCGAGATGGATTCGATGATTTTTAAGAAGGTCCGCAGCAGTGCGCGTTGAGATCGTTGTTGGGAACATCGTTCGCCAATCGGATGTGGACGCCCTGGTGAACTCAGCTAACGCGAACCTGCGGTTTGGTTCTGGGGTCGCTGGTGCCATACACACAGCCGCAGGGCCGGAACTGGAACTGTACTGCCGCCGCTACTCGCCTATTGCACTCGGCGAAGCTGTTGTCACCCCTGGCTTTCAACTTCCAAATCCGTATGTCATTCATGCCAGGGCAGCCAGTTACATCAATGACGATCACCCGGAGAAGTACCTGGACCTTGCAATCGCCCAAGCGCTTAGGGTTGCAAAGGATGCAGGCATCAAGTCGATGGCGATGCCCGCTATCGGTACGGGCGTCTTCAAATTTCCGCCCGAACTAGCCGCTGAGGTCATTCTGAAGGCGTTGCTTAGCCGAGCACCCGAATTTCCAGACATCACTCTGGTGCGCATCTGCGTTGGTGATGCGCAAATGAAGGCGGTGTTTCAGGCAGCTTTGGACATGGCCACAGTGGGTTCTGCTCGAAACTGAGCCAAGAATTTTTGTTCTTGCTGTCCCCAATCCATTGGAAATGGCTCCAGCAGATCCCTCATCGTCAACCAGGCAGGATGCGACCCATCAAGGATCGCCTGCACCACGAGCGGTGACAGAAACGCCAGCCGCAAGATTCGGCTGATGTAGGACGGGTTGATCTTCTCGGCTGCAGCCAAGTCCTCGATCGATGTATATGTGCCGTCGTAGAGCATTTGCTGCCAACGGAACCCTCGGGCGATGACCTTGATCATCGTGTTGTCGATGGTGGCCTCGCGACGTACCACCCCTCGCGATCCATCAGGCATAACGATCACTGTTTTGCCACCTCGGGGGCGGAAGGTCATAGGGATGTGCGTGGTTTCCGGTATTTGTGTTGTCGGTGTCATGCGGCCTCCTTGCAGGGCTGCTGCATGATCGAGTCACGCAGGAACCTGGGCATTCCTTTGGTCTTCCAAGTAATGCTGATACCGTCTTTGCGAACGGTAATCCTCTCAATCAACGCATGCGCGATCCGCACCTGTTCTGCCGGGAAGAGGTGGTCCCAAACCTGGTCAATCGATTGGAGGTGCTTGATAGCGTCTGTTTCGCTGATGTCCGGGCGTGCAATTGACACCTCATGTACCGCTTGCGACAGGATTTCTGGCGAGCGTAGGGCCCCGCGTATTTGTTGCACTACAACGCCCTCGATTTCACCGGCAGGAACGCGACACACCTCGCATGCATCCTTGCCGAGCTTGATCGCATCAGTATTGATGTAGTAGAGGTACCGTTTGGGACCCTTGCTGGTCCAGCCTGGCGTGAACGCACGCCCCTCAGGTGAAAACAGCAGCCCACGAAGCAGCGTTGGGGCTTTTGTGTCGCGAGACTCGGATCCGCCCTTGACGTGCTTGTCGCCAGCCTTAAGGTTTTCCTGGACCGTGTCCCAGAGTTCTTGCTCGATGATCGGCTCATGCTCGCCGGGGAACTGCTTCCCCTTGTATGCGGCCATGCCGATGTAGACCGTGTTCTTGAATACCTTGTAGACATACCCTTTGGTGATCAACTTCCCGCTGCGCTCGATCCCTTTTGAGGTGGTCCAGGACTTAGATGTGACACCGCGTGCGCGCAGGTCTCTTACAAGTGTTGCCATCGATGGCGTTACGGCAAAACGCCTGAACATTTCCTGGACGATCTGCGCTTCCGCAGGGTTGGGGATCAACTTTCTTTCTGCGACGTCGTAGCCAAGCGGTGGCATGCCTCCCATCCAGATGCCGCGCTGGCGTGAGGCGGCGATCTTGTCGCGTACCCGCTCGCCGGCGAGTTCGCGCTCGAACTGGGCGAAGGACAACAGGATGTTCAGCGTCAGCCGCCCCATCGAGGTCGTCGTGTTGAACGCCTGCGTCACCGACACGAAGGTGACCTTGTGCTCGTCAAAGAGTTCGACCAGTTTAGCGAAGTCGGCAAGCGAGCGCGACAGCCGGTCGATCTTGTAGACCACGATGATGTCAACCATGCCATTGCGGACATCATCCAGCAACTTCTGAAGTCCAGGTCGCTGCATATTGCCGCCGGAAAAGCCGCCGTCGTCATAGCGTTCGCGGGCCATCATCCAGCCTTCGGACTTCTGGCTGGCAATGAAGTTTTCGCAGGCGTCTCGCTGGGCGTCAAGCGAGTTGAAGTTTTGATCAAGCCCTTCTTCGGTGGACTTGCGCGTGTAGATGGCGCAGATCAGGCGACGCTCAGCCGTCATGCTGCGCTCCTTGCCGAGCCGAGGCCGAAGAAGGCCCAGCCGTTGCGGTTGGTGCCGGTGATTGCGCGGGCAATGCTGGACAGCGATTTGTATGGCCGGCCGTTGTAGGCGAAGTGGTCAACGCAGACCAATACCTCACAGGATGTACCTTGCCACTCCCGGATCAGGCGAGTGCCGGCGATTGGTCGGTTATCCAGGCGGCGGCGCCGGACATCTTGTTTTCCGCCATCGAGTTGCTCACCGAGTTGTGCAAGACGCTTGGCGGTTTCGCGCTTGAGGCCGCCGTAGGCCAATTCCTGAATCCGGTAAGCCAGGCGGGTTTCAAGGAAGCGCCTGTTGAACGGTGGTGGCTCCTGGTTGAAGAGGTCCCGCCACATCTGCTTGAGCTCGGCGGTGGTGATGGTCTTGAGGGCAGCCACTCGGGCCACAACGGTTTCAGTCACTGGGGTTCTCCTTGGTGGTCAGGACACCCCGTACTAACGCTCTGTTCAGTCAGGTTATCAAGTACATCTTGGCGGTCGTGCATGCGAATGACGGCTAGAGCAAGGATGGCGCCCACTATGGTTGCTGAGGACCGTTCTGGGGGCTTCTTGGGTGCGGGGCGTACAGATTGGGCAGGCATGAAGGTTCATACCGGCCGGGCCTGGGAGTTTTCTCGCCGAGACTGGACTGCGCCTCCCCCCAGTCAGCAGAGGGCTTGATGAAGGGGGTTGCATCATTTGGTCGTTGCGCTATAATGCAACGACAAAACCGCAACCGAGGACAACGATGACCCCCTTTGGGAATTACGTGCGCAGCAAGCGAGAGGAGGCCGGCATCACGCTGACCGAATTCGCCAAGCGCTTGAAGATCAGCCCAGCCTATTGGTCGCGAATCGAAACTGGCAGGGAAAACCCGCCCAAAGATGAACTAATAAAAGAAGCAGCGCAAATCCTGGGTGTGACTGAGGACGATCTGTTCATCGAGGCGAACAGATTCCCCCCGGACATGCAGCAGGATGTAGCAGAGGCTGTTCGTCTGTACCGCAAACAACACAAGAACACGTAGTAGGTGCCCATGTCAGAAATCAAGCTCCAGTACCGGCACAACCACCAGTGCCAGCCCCATTACCTGAATAACGCTGACATCGAGCGCGTGGCGCTGGAGGTGCGACGACAGCTTGGCGTGTCCGAACGCCGAGCACTCACAATCCAGGACTTGGCCGGTATTGAACGCTTGCACGTGAATGGCGTGGAGTTTGATGTCTGGGTTGACCTTGAGCATCCGATCCACGACAACGAGCAGGAGCCCATCCTCGGCCTTTTTGAGTTCACCCCAGAAAGTTCAGTAGACGCAGTGTCTGTTTGCGTGTCTCCGCTTGGGCCCAACATGAGCGCCGAGTTGCAACTCTCCACCTTCGCGCACGAACTCGGACACGCCATTTTCGATGGCCCAGCACTTGTGGCGCAGCATCGGAACCAGCCCCTGGTAGACCTGACCGGCGCTGGCACCGTGCGCGCGTTCCGTTCCGTTACGGAAACCACCGACCAATTGAACAAGGCTGGTCAACACCTCCCCTCGCATATCCGTTTTTCAGAGCTCAGGGCTAACGAGTTCATGGGGTCGCTTTTGGTGCCGCGCGAAGTGCTGTGGGAGGCCATCATGGATGAGGCGCCGAAGCACGCGCTCAAAATCAGCTATGGGGAGGAGACCTTGTTTGCAGAGACCCTGGATGGCAATAAGAAGATCATGTGGTCGCCGGTCACCTACGAAATGGACTGCTGGACGTTTACACGAACGCTCGCACCGCACTTCGGTGTCAACCCCGCATTCATTGACGTGCGGATGATGCGATACGGCATCGTACCGGCTGATGGCAAGCCGAACTGAATTCACCGGCTCATGAGAGGGCACCTGCGGGTGCCTTTTCTTGAACCAAGTCGTTAACCATTAACTAAACACAAAATGCAATTGAACATGAACAAAAACAACGTTGATCAAAAGTACCTGGAGTCGGCCATGAATGCCGCTGCCACTCGTACCTACCGGCTTGCCGCAAGGCACGGGCTTTCCAGCGCTGAGCGTGAAGATATCGAGCAGTCGATCCTGCTCGAACTGCTTGAACGGTATCCCCAGTACGACCCAGCAAAGGGGAGCATGAATACCTTCACTGGCATCGTCTCTGAGCACCGGGCTGTAGAGCTGTTGGACCAACTCATGAAGCAGCGCATCAGGATGACTGTTTTTGAGCCCCAGGATGCTGCTAACGACCCTGATTTCTATGGGTACGCAGGGGGGAGTACAGGAGGCGAAAACGTTGTACCGCTCTGGGCCGATGACCGGGACCTTTTCAGGGACAGCGAAACGCTGCATGACATCCATGCCGCGCTGGCCTGCATGAGTCAGGACCAGCAGGATCTTTTCAACCTGATCGACAGACACCACGACATTCCGAGCGCAGCCAAGGCTGCAGGGATGCCCACCGCCACTTTCTACCGCCGAGTTGACGACCTGCGCATGCACCTGCGCATGTTCGGCATCCGGCCGGCCGCCTGATCGATCGCGGGGTGGCTGAGAAAAACAGCCCCCTCGCTCGGTAAGAACCTTCAAGAACCGCAAACGCCGCGCCCCTCTGGGGGGTGGTGGTAGGCCAACTCACGCCTGGAGATTTGATTTTGAACACAAAAACCATTGTTGAAACGACGCGCAGCCACCTTGGGCTTGGCGTTGATGCCGGCAAAGCAGCCTTGCAAGCCGTGTACGTGCCATCCGAAAAACTCACCGAGGCCGGTCTGTGCGATTGGATGGCAAATGCCTTGGTCGGCCAGTCCATCCAATACCACGAGGGATTCCTGCTGCTTGACCGGTCCGACTCAGGAAGCGGCTTGGAGTCGAAGGAGCGCAATCGCCTTCACGCACTTGCCCGACGTGCCTGGATCGCCTGCGAGTTGGGGTTGGTCCACCTGTTCAGCTTGAAGGTGGGCGATGCCCATTACCGCTACATCGCTGTGAGATCTGCCAGCACCCTTACGCCCCCCGAAATCCGCACCCGCCTTCGCCAGGTTGGTACGCCATCCCCCGTGCCCGCCACCGGCACCCACTAAGAAAGAGAGTCCCCATGATCCCTGAACCCGATGCCCTCGACGAGGTGGGCAACTTCGTGATGGCAGAGCTTGAAAGCCTGCCACTGGCGGACCTCGACCGCCTGATCCAGCGCGTGTCTGATGCTGAGGATACCGCCCGCCATTACAAGCAATTCCTCCAAGGTGTGCTGCACCGCCGCTTCGGTGAGCGGGCGCATCAGTTGCGCCAGGATGCTGGCAAGAACACCGGTACGGTTCGCTTTGATGTGGATGGCCACACCGTGATTGCCGACCTTCCCAAGAAGGTGGAGTACGACCAGCGCAAGCTCAAAGAAGCCGTCGAGGCCCTGCGCAAGTGGGGGGAGAACCCCGAGGACTACGTGAGTCTGGAGGTCAAGGTCGCTGAGACCAAATACACGGCCTGGCCGCCTGCCGTGCGCCAACTGTTCGAACCCGCACGCACGCTCAAGGCCGGAAAGCCCACATACAAGCTCGAGCGCATCGTGGACGGTGCTGTGCCTGAGGCAGCGAATGACAGCAAATTTGGGGAGTCAGTCTGATGGCCATCTCCCTTGCACAACTCAACCGGGCTGGAACACCCAAGCCACCCAGGGTGCTGATCCACGGCGTTGCTGGCGTCGGCAAAACCACCTTCGCAGGCCAGGCCAACAAGCCCGTATTCATCCAGACGGAAGATGGTCTGGGCACGCTGTCGGCAGCGAACTTCCCGCTGTCACGGACCTTCGATGAGGTGATGGAGGCGCTTGCAGCGCTTTACACCGAGCAACACGACTTTTCCACGGTCGTGGTCGACAGTGTTGACTGGCTGGAACCGCTGGTCTGGGCTAAAGCTTGCCGTGACAACGGATGGAATTCGATCGAGGACGCCGGGTACGGCAAAGGCTACGTTGCTGCCCTGAACCTTTGGCGCCAATACATCGATGGCCTCAATGCGCTTCGCGACGACCGCGGCATGACCGTGGTGCAGATCGCCCATACCGACATCAAGCGCTTCGATTCGCCTGAGCACGACCCCTACGACAGGTACGTGATCAAGCTCCATGCCCGCGCAGCGGCACTGCTGCAAGAGCACTCGGACGTTGTGCTGTTTGCCAACTACCGTATCTCCACCGTCAAGGCGGACGTCGGCTTCAACAAAAAGGTCAGCCGTGCCGTGGGTTCGGGCGAGCGTGTGATTCACACGGTCGAACGCCCCGCATTCCTGGCCAAGAACCGTTACGACCTGCCCGACACGCTTGCCCTTGAATGGTCTGCCTTTGCGCAGGCCATGCCTGAAACCCTGCATTCGACCCTGATCCCTTCCACCACCACCCGCACCTGAAAAAGGAGTAATCACCATGGCTTCATTCGGACAAACCTTCGACGCATCCTCTGTCGAGCCCAGCAGCAACTACGACGTCCTGCCTCCGGGCAAGTACCTTGGCCAAATCGTCGCCAGCGAAATGCGTGCGACAAAGGATGGCACCGGCCAGTACCTCTACCTGGAGGTCGACATCCTTGAGGGCCAGTACGTCGGACGCAAACTCTTCGACCGGCTCAACTTGGTCAACGCCAACCCGGACACGGTAGAGATCGCCAAGCGCACCCTGTCCTCGATCTGTCGCGCCGTTGGCAAGCTGCAGGTCAGCAACTCCGAGCAGTTGCACTTGGTCCCAATGACCCTGGATGTGCGGGTGCGTCCCCCGAAGGGCATGTACGGCGAGTCCAACTCCATTCGCTATCTGCCGCGAGGCGGTGCCAGCGCAACAGCAGCGCCGCCCGCGCCGTCGTTCACGCCGCCCTCGGCACCAGCTGCACGTCCCATCGCGGCTGCGCCGACCGCCACCCCCGCGGCCAACGGCCTGCCCTGGAAGCGTCAGGCCTGAGGAGGACCCGAGCATGCATGAGCACGCTCTAGCGGCCACTCCGATCCGACTGCCCAGCACATTGCAGGGCTGCCGTGAGCGTCTGGCCGCGCTTCAAGATGAGATCGCCTCCATCCGGATCCAGATCGCCACGACCGATATCCGTCGCCAGACGGAGAAGAAGTCACTCGATGCCACGTGGTTCCACCGGGCCAAAACTGCGCTTCGTGTGAAGCAGCAGGAACTGGCGCAGTTGACGGCGCACATGGCCAAGCTTCATGTCGCCCAACCCCACGGGCACCGAGAGCGGTTCAAGGACGCGCTGATCGAGGTGCTGCGTGCCGATTGCGATGACGAACGCTGGCAGGCAGTGGTCACCCGTGCCCGAGAGCTTCAAGCTAAACAGGGGGTGCAGCATGGCTGAATTACCAAGCATCTCCAGCCCGACAAGAGACGCGATCTTCGCGGCCTACGAGGCCGACGCTGGTGTTGATGCATCTAGCAAACTGAGCCAAGTTTCACGCTGAAGATTGAGCCACTTGGTTGAAGGTTTTTTCTTTACTCAGCTGTGGATAAGTCTAAGGGTATTGATGGGTCAGGGGCTCCTT
>JACCDV010982083.1_pt1 | contig 18005 bp, 8 predicted proteins | sample 7446131 | NCBI WGS metagenome assembly JACCDV01 (sample SAMN15323448, study PRJNA562643) | freshwater metagenome | isolation source: river surface water | place: USA:Blue River Watershed | collected 2017-08-17 | reverse complement strand
GCAGTTTACATTAGCATGTGGCACTGGGGGATTAGCTTGTTTTTCTACTCTTCAATTGGATCAAGCGAGGTTGTATTTTGATAGTGATCAATACTGTGATTTTAATAAAGAGAAGGGGCTAATCCGTATGTGTGCTGAAGTTCATGAAGTATTTACAGGCTACTTTTCTTCTGATTTTTTTAATTAGCTATTAAGACAAAAAAATAAAAGATGCAATTGTTGCGGACATATTCCTATTAAATTAAACTTGTTGGTTAGACTTGGTGTTATCCTTCTTCGGAAAAGAAGTTTGTTCCTAATTAGCGATATTCATCCAGCTAAAAATAAATTAGCCTAACTTGAGTTTCCCATGCCCTTAAAGTTCGATCCCCAAGACCTTGAATTAGCAGAAAAGATGGTAGCTGGATCTTGTGTAAAAAACATTGTGTTTTCTCAGGGGACCTATCAAATCGAAGTAGACGATTTAAGCGGCGGTGATTCTACTTGGATTTTTATACAGTTAGATCCCAAATCAGCTATACAAGATTGTTTTTGCACCTGCAAAAAAGCGGAGTACACGCAAAGCTGCCCTCACCTTGCCGCCGGAGCTCTTTCGATCTTTCGTCAAGGGAAAAAAGCACTTCATTTAAGATATGAATACTCAGTTTTAGCAAAAATCTTTTTTATTATTGCTAGAAGATATGGTTTTGCATCGACAATTTTAAAACAAGTGGATGAAGATCAATTTTCTTTGAATGAGGGTGGAAGAAAAAAAAGTTTGAATTTGAAGCTTTTGACTTCAGATGCAGTTGTTAAGTTGAAGGAATTAGTTGATAAGCCTCAAGAGACTGAAGAAAATTCGATTAAGTTTTCCAATTTGAATGCTGAAGAGCTAAAAAATTATCATGAGGATAAACCTTCTATTCAGTTGCAATTTGAGTTATCTTTTTGGTCAGACTTTTCCAAGTGGCTTTTTTTTAGATCGCAGGATCGGGAAGATTTATCTATAAAGGTAGTCGAAGATGACCATCATGTTCCAACTGACTTGATCGTCAAGACAAAAGATATCGAGATGAAAGTTTTCTTAGCTAAAGTTAACTGGCAAGAGATTTTAGATTCTTTAAAGCCTTACTTAAAAGTGCACGATTTTTCTACTTTTGAGCTTGTTAGGATAGAATATGATGCTTTAGCTAAAGCATTTATTTTAGTGAAAAAACCCTCTGAGATGAGCGCTAGAATAAAAGATGCAATTGATTTAGAAAAATATTTTTATCTACCTCAATTGGGATTTTTCCCGAAAGAAGATGACCCTATTTTCAATCAAGAGCGAATTCGATCTGATTTAATCCCATTTTTTTTAAAACAATATCGGCCTCTTGTTGAAAAATATTTAGTTGGCACTTCTTTTTCATCAGAGAAGAAAAAAGCACAATATCAGCTTTATTTTGATGATAAAGGGAATTTTCACATCGAATTGTATGTGGACCGTCCACATGATCTCGATGATCCGAAATCAGGGGTGTTTTTCCCTTATGTTTATCAAAAAGAGAAAGGTTTTTTCCAGTTAAAGGATCTCTTTTTTGAAGGGACTGAAAAAGTGATTCCTCCGATGAAAATGAGTCATTTTATCGAGCATTTCAAACATTGGTTGAATCAGTATGAGGGATATCAGATTCATTTGAATTCCGTTGAATCGGCTTTGACATTTTCTTTAAATGAACAATCCACATTACAGTTTTTTTCTAGAGAGCAGCTCCAAGCTGGTAGTGATTTGATTGATTTGGATGAATGGTGTTATTTAAAAGGGTTTGGATTTTTTCCCAAAACTTCAACTCGTTCATTTTCGAATGTAAGACCTGGGACTAAGGTTGAAAAGGAAAGCATCGGTTCATTTATTGAGCAAAATCAGCATGAATTGGAATGGATTCAGGGTTTTTTCTTATCAAAGTCTCCGGTAAAAACTCTCGGTTTAAAAGTGACCCTTAATCCGGAGGGTATGATTCAAATAGAGCCGAAGATGGAATTAATTTCTTCTGAATTTGAGGGGAAAGTTTTAGTATTTGGTTCGTTTGGCTATGTAAAAGGGTCTGGATTTTTTTATTTAAAAGAGGGTTTTTATCTTCCGAAAGGGTATGAAGAAAAGAGGGTAATACCCCTTTACTTAGAAGATCAATTTTTACATTTTGAATGGAATCAAATACAAAAGTTCATCATCGAGTGTGATCCTCGGTTGAAACGGATTGATAGTTTAAAGTATGTCATAGAGCAGGTCAAAGAGGATGAAAACAAAAAATTCTCATTGAAAATCATGTTGCAAACAGTGCATGGGAAAGTGCCTCTTGGAGAATTAATAGAACCTGTTTTGACAAATAAGCCATATATAATGACTCAGGCTGGTTTGATTTTCTTAGAGGATTCGAAATGGGATTTTCTTAAGATCTTAAATAAGAGAAGTTTTTCTAAGAGTTCTAAAGAGATCAAGCTTTCTTTTTTGGATTGGATCAAATTAGCAGCATTTATAAAACCTGAATTTGCTTTTGGTTGTGATGCAAAAGTTGTCGCTAAGTTAAAAGATATCGATGCTGTTGGGATAGGTGAGGGTGAAGTGACGCCGAACTTATCGGGATTTCAAAGTCAGCTTAGGCCTTATCAAAAAATTGGATTGAATTGGCTTTGGCATCTATACAACTATGATCTTTCTGGGATTTTAGCGGATGACATGGGGCTTGGGAAGACGCACCAAGCGATGGCTTTAATAGCTGCTTGTTTAAATAAGCCTGAAAACTTAGATAAAAAATATCTTGTAGTATGTCCTACGTCTGTAATTTATCATTGGCAAAATCTTTTAAAGACATTTCTTCCGTTTGCTAGGGTTAAAATGTTTTATGGTCCTGCCCGTACATTAACTGATTTTCAAGAAAATTTTGACATTCTTTTAACAAGTTACGGCACTTTACGCTCAGATATTAAAGAGTTATGGGGGATTAAGTTTGAGCTGGCGATTTTGGATGAGATGCATGTCGCAAAAAATCAACAATCACAAATCCATAAAAGTTTGAGAAAGTTATCATGTGTGATGAAGGTGGGGTTGACTGGAACTCCGATAGAGAATGATTTGAGTGAATTGAAGGCGCTTTTCGATGTAGTTTTACCGCAATATTTTCCTGATGCAACATCTTTTAAAGAGCAGTTTATATTTCCGATTGAGAAATATGATGATTCAGAAAGAAAAAAGCTTTTGAAAAAAATGATTTCCCCTTTTGTATTAAGAAGAAAAAAAACTGAAGTTTTATCAGATTTGCCGGAAAAAATTGAAGAGATTGCGTATGTAGATCTATCTGATGAGCAAAAAGTATTATATAAACGGATTGTAGATGAAAAGAGGTTAAAGCCTGAAGAGGGGGAAGAAACGGAGCATTTTTATCTGCATGTTTTTCAATTATTCAATAAGCTCAAGCAATTATGCAACCATCCTGCTTTAGTTTTGCAGGATATTGAGAATTATAAAAATTATCAATCCGGCAAGTTTGAATTATTTAAAGAGTTGCTTCAAGAAGCTCGGCAGAGCAATCAAAAAGTTGTCATTTTCAGTCAATATCTTGGGATGCTTGAGATTTTCAAGATGTACTTAGATGAAGAAAAGATTGGATATGCTGGGATTCAAGGAAATACTAGGGATCGTAAGGAGCAAATAGATCGATTTAAAGAAGATGCAAGTTGCGAAGTGTTTTTAGCTTCTCTTCAAGCTGCTGGGGTAGGGATTGATTTAGTTTCGGCTTCTATAGTAGTTCACTATGACCGGTGGTGGAATCCGGCTAAGGAGAACCAAGCGACAGACCGTGTCCATCGGATTGGGCAAACAAGGGGGGTGCAGGTGTTTAAATTTGTCTCAAAGGATACCGTTGAAGAGCATATTCATGAGATGATTTTGAAAAAGCTTAATTTAGCGCAAAGTATCGTGGGTTATGATGAGGAGTTTGAAATGAAGAAAATTGATCGCCAAGAGCTTTTACATCTATTGAAGCTTGTGCACCAAGATGTTTAATAACAACAACTTATGCATGCACATCCGTAAACCTCTGATTTACAATCATTAAAAAAATAAATACTTTGTTTTAAATCGCTTAAATTTAATTATTTAAAACCGATTAATTATTATTCTTATAAAATGTTATTATGTTATAATAAATATATATAAAATAATAAAACGGTAATTTTTATGTTGGGTTATTTAAGTAGTTCTTTCGGCAGAAGGGATTCAGTAGATTCAGATAGTCTCTCAATAGTAGGTGGTGTTAGCGGAAAAAAGAATTTTTTTGAAAGTCCATATGACGTGTTGGCTCATTCAGACTCTCAACAAAATGTTGCTTCCTTATCAGGTCGGGTCATCACTCTACAATCGCAGAGGCCAGCTAAGTCAAGACCAAGCTCTGATGAAGAGAATGATTTTAACTCTCAAGATATACCCAAATCTTCATTTAACCATGATCAATTTGCTGGTAGTATCTATGTTACAAATGGGATTACTGGTATTGCTTTATCGATTTTTTCAGCTTTAAAATCTTTCGGGAAAATATCCGATGAAATTCCTTCAGCATTAGGACTAAGGCGTTATTTTTCTGTTTTAACAGGTGTTTCAAATATTATCTTTGGGGCAAAAATGTTGGAAACAGCTAAAAATGTTGAGCACATTTGGGGAATACATGAAGCAAGAATTCGGATAGCTAGGGGCGTAGCGGAAGCTACTTCTGGATTTGTACAGGGGACTGTACAGCTAGTATCATTAATTACAAGTGCGGTTAGTGTTTCTGCTACTCAAATTGCAAACTTTGCAGGAGATGGGTTTAATTGCATCGCAATTTTTCTAATCTCGGTATTCGTGTTGCATAACGCAAGGCTGGCAGGTGAGTTAAAAAGAATATTAGCTAATGCTCGTGAGAATGTAAAAGTAGGTGTAAATTCAGACGATTACCAGCAAAGTGTATTTAATGCACAAGTTGATGCTTTACATGATTTTAAAAAAAATACAGAAAATAGTTTTATAATTAAAAAATGCTTGGGTGATGATTTTTTTAAAGCCTTAGCCGGCTGTTTTGCAACATCAACGTATCCTTCATATAAATATCCTCAAAATTTAGGTACTTTTGATTTTCGTACTTTACAAGAAGCTGAAAAAAAGCTTGCTTGGAAAGAATTCAGTCAAGGGATGATGGGGGCTGTTGCGTTACTTTCTGTAGTTGCTACAGCTGTTGGTGATGTTTTCACAGGGGGATTGGTTGGTCAGATTGTAAGTATTATCAGGCCTGTGATTAGTTCCACATTCTTGTATTTTGATGCCGCTCAATTAAAAACCGGATTAGCCGAAGAGGAAAAAGCAGGATCTTCAACTAGTGAAAATACCAGAAAATGGATGAAAATTACTTTAACTGCATTAGCAATCGGAATAGCAGTTGGAGTCTTTGTAGGCGGTAGCGTTGCTTCAGGGGGAGGATTGCCTTTAGCTGTTTTAATTATCGGAGTCACGATGCCTTTAATCTCATTGATGATTGAACATAGAAAAGAAATTTGGGCAGGATTGCAAGCAGCTGGTATAGGGGTTCAGAATGCGATAACTCCGATAGTTGATGGCGGATCTTCTGCTATTAATAGCATAACCGAATTATTCAAACGATTATTAGAGACAAGTAGACAGGGTCAGGTTAGTGGTACGCTCAATGAACCTTTATTACAGGAACAGTAATCAGTCTAAAAAGTTGAAGATCTATCTAAAATCGGGTAGATCTTCAAATTCTTTCTGACTTTAGTCATGGGGTCAGACTTTTGCTTTACACTTCATTCCGTCGTTCAAATTCCCAAAGCATTTAATTGGTTTTATTGCTAAAATTTTCCTCGAATTTTTTTAAATTTAGGATTTACAGTGTTACCAAACTCTCCCATAAGAGCTGAAAAAGATTTGCGTTCTTTAATGCAAGCTTCAGGCCATTTTATCTCGTGTTTTAATATGCTAAACCAAAATTTTAATCATCAGAGCTACATGAGTAAATGCATAAAAGAAGCATTGGCATCTAAGGAAGAATTAGAGATTCAATCAAGAGTTGAGTCTTTAAGCCCGAATATAAAAAGTAGTCTTGAAGTTCAGATTGCTGATTGGAATAATAAGATTCGTTTATTCGAAACGCTTTCAAGTAGTTATCGAGAGATAATAAACTCTTCAGATGTTTTGTTCCATGATTCTGCGCAGGCACTAAATTTAGTTCATGAACAATTAAAACTGCCTGGTCAACAAGTTCACGAAAGTGAAATGGATTTAACGGACCTATATAATGAGGTTAAAGATACGTTAGATTTGCATGACGACCTGTTTTATATATTTCCTAGAGATTTGAATGAATATCAGAAAGATTTAAAAATATTAAAAGATTGTATGGAAATTGAGTTCGATTTTGAGATGAAGAAATTGCAAAAAGAAAGTTACGAAGACTTAATCGGAAATATTTTACACTTACAAAGGGACATTGATAATAAGTGGCAGGAGTATATTAGAGAATTCAATCAGCTTTGTAACAAAGTTCAAACTATTTTCACAAGACAAGTGGCGCGGTATCAAAATAGCAATTAAACTTTTAAAATAATTTTTTGAGTGTTCAGCTCAATAGAAACAATTTTAAACCTTTAAACTAGTATTTTTTCTTTTTTTAAGTTAATATTACCCCATATTTTTTAATTAGTCGTTATTTTATGAGAAAAATCAAAATCGCTGTAGCGGGTCGACCTAATGTTGGGAAGTCATCTCTTTTTAATCGCCTTGTCGGTAGAAGGATTTCGATTGTGGATGAAAAAGAAGGCGTCACTCGAGATCGTATTTATTTTGATTTTGATTTTTTTGGAACCCCAATCCAATTGATTGATACCGGTGGAATTGATGAAAGTTCTCTTGATCCATTTCAAAAGCATATTCATACTCAAGCTAAGATTGCTTTAGAAGAAGCGGACGGCGTTATCATGGTGGTTGACGGAACTTGCGGACCGCTTAAATTGGATGAACGGGTTGCAAGAGATTTATTGCGCTGGGGTAAACCAGTTGTTCTAGCGGTTAATAAAATTGATTCTCACTTTCGCGATGATTTAATCCATGAGTTTTATGGACTCGGCATAGAAAATATCATTGGAGTTTCAGCATTACACGGTCATAAGATTGCGGAGCTTTTGGATTCGCTTTTAGATCAGATTTCAATCGAAGAGCAGGAGCCTAAGGAGTTAGATTCCACTTTAAAAGTAGCAATTATTGGAAGACCTAACGCTGGGAAGTCTACATTTTTGAATCAGATTTTAAAAGAAGAGCGCTCTGTTGTAAGTCCAATAGCAGGGACAACGCGTGATAGTGTCGACGTTAAAGTTGAAATTGATGGTAAAACTATTACTTTGATCGATACAGCAGGCATCCGAAGAAAAAAATCTGAGCATGAAGCAGTAGATAAATTCGCAGCTATCCGTACGGAAAGAGCGATAGAAAATGCCGATATTTGTATATTGATGTTAGATTCCAACCAAGGGTTGACTTCTCAAGAAAAAGGAATCATCACTAAGATTGAAAGCCTTGGTAAAGGGTTGGTTCTCTTCTTTAATAAATGGGATCAAGTAGCAGGTTACAGGATGGAGCATTGTGAGCAAGCATTAAGGATGTTTGCCCCTTTTACTCAATATTGCCCTGTAGTCTTTGGATCTGCGCTAACAGGACGAAATCTCGAAGAGGTATTTAAAGCAGTTTTCGAAGTTGAGTCGATGATGCAACTTAGAATTTCTACAGGACAGCTCAATAAATTCATCGAAAAGACGATGCAAAAAGTGCATCCTCCTATGATTCAAGGGAAAAGATTAAGAATCTACTATATGACACAAGTAGGTACCAATCCTCCTAAATTTGTTCTTTTTGTCAATCATCCGGAACGGATGACAACAGCTTATAAGCGCTACTTAATTAATGAGTTTAGAGCAGCTTATCGGTTTACAGGAGTTCCTTTATTCTTCTCACTTCATGCGAAAGAAGAAAAAACTTTAGAAGAAAGACTGGCGACGAAAGTCAGCTGTGAAAGTGCTTTCATCGAACAATCTATGGAAGATGTCGAAGAGTACGAAGCTTTTGATCCAGTTGGGTCTTTCAGCGAGCATTAGTAGGGATCATGTTTGTATTCCTGTCCTTTGATGACAATTGTACGATACACCCATTTTTCATTGTTTTCTCTCAATAGTCGGTCGCAACCTTTAATAAACCCTTTTACGACGCCATATTTCCTCATAGCTAAGAGCATATAACGGGAACTTGTGGGTCTAAAATGGCTTCTTGGTCCATCGACAGGGGAAATAATGTGAGTGTGAAAGCGGATGAGGTTTTCAAAGACCCTACCTAAGAAACTGTGCATCTCTTCAGTCTGTGGTGAATTTTTCGTTGTTGCAAGAGATGAGTCTTTGCCCCAAGGTTCTTGAAATTCAATTTTAGCGCAAATTGATGCGCTAAAAAGAGTGAGATAAATTAAGAACCGGGAAAAGTTCATGTTTTTGCAAGATGGGTTGAGCCCTATTTTCATAAAGCCTTTCATTGTATAGTTTTGCCGATTCTTTAGCGCCGTTAATCCCTCCGAAATACCAACCAGTTTCAATACTGGTCGTAATAATGCCCGCTGCGATATTACCCTGATTGAAAAAATAATAAGCGGCGTAAGTTGTAAAACCATTTAGCAAGAAAGCAGTCAAAGCTGCTTGCTTCTGCCCTAGATAGAGATAACCTGCTCCGGGTAGCAATGCATTAAATACTTGAGCTTTAGTTTCAGATTTTTTATTCAACTCATACTGATAGATCAACTCTTTTGTTTCTTGTCCGATCTCTGTTTTAAAGTTGAGTTGATTTAAATCCCCTTTGTCAAAATCTGTTAAAGCATAAGAAACTTTCATGATTTGACCGAGTTGATGATCGCTTTCATCGATCAACTTGAGTACAAGCTTAGCTTTTTCAGGTTGTTTGGTTCGATAAAAACATTCATGTAAAATTATCAACAGATCTCGATAGGTGGAAAAAGTAGAATCTACCTGCGATAGAAGAGACTCTTCGAAAGCGGTGATTGCTTCTTGATATTTTTCTCCGAGATAGTAGCTTAATAAAATAAAATATTGGATTTCTTGAAGCCTATTCTTTTTATACCCCGGGATCAAGATTTCAGCTCTTTTAAAAGCAGTGACAGCTCGATAAAGATCGAGTTTTTGAGCTAATTTTTGTCCGATGTAATATTCTTTTCCCCATTCTTCAGAGCGCTCTATTTCAGATAAAGATGAAAAAGAGGAGGGCAGCTGCTTGAGGCGATTTTTAGGGATAGAATAGACGATTTTAGGTTCTATTGGCTCTTCAGACGTTTTAGAACATCCTGTAAGTAGGCTACAAATAATGATCCAACTATAAATCGTCCGGATCTTTAACGATTTCAACACCGAAATCAAAGTCTTCTGCAACGCCATTTTCACGATAGATATCTTCTTGTCTTTCCGTAATTTTCTTATATTCTTCGTACGTATTGACGATATGAGGTTTTATGAACATGATTATAGTCGAAGCTTGTTTGTTGATCAAGTTATCTGCAAAAGCAGCTCCAATGAGAGGGAGTCCGCCAAGGCACGGAATCGCTGATTTATTACGGACAGTTGTATCTCGAATTTGACCTGTTAATACAACAAAATGTTTGTTTGGCACGTGTACAGATGTGTCTAATGTCGTTCTCCTTGTTTGGATCCCGTAAATTGTATTTACGTCAGATGAGTTTGTTTGCCCAGTTCCTACCTGTTCGGAAATATCTTGAGAGATTGTCATCGTGATGATTTCATCTTCACCTACTTTTGGTTTAATGCTGAGGTTGATCCCGACATTGAGGTATTCGATGTTAGCTGAAATGGTCGTTGTCTGAGATTGGTTAGTGACAACAGATCCGTTATAGGGGAGGTTTTGTCCGACAAAAAGGGTGCTTTGCTTATTATCTTGGGTAATAATTTTCTGATTTAAAACGATGGTAGAGTCATTATCATTTTGGATGGCATTTACAAAATCCCCTAAAGAAACGTAGGTTTTTCCTTTGTGGAAAATCAAGTCGCCAATGACGCCCAAACTGCCTCCAGTGACCATGGGTAAATTTTGAGCATTTGGAGGAGTTGTTGCTGAAACAGCTTGAACCTGACTTGCGAAATTAGGATTTGTGATACCGGCAGCATCTGAAGGAGCTAAGCTTGCTGCTGAAAAAGCCAAACGATCCTTGTAGTTCCCTTGGGTAGCCCATCGAAGTCCGAATTGGAGTAAGGAGGTGATATCAGTTTCGATTACAAGCAGTTCGATGAACACCTGTTTGAGAGGGACGTCAACACTCATAATTAATTCTTTTAATCGAGTGAGTGCTTTAGGATCTCCTGTTGCAACAAGAGAGTTGGTCACTTCGATTAATTTTAAAGAGTTGATAGCAGAAACTAAAGCTTGTGTAGAAGCGGATTGATGGTTGGAAAGATCACTGCCGATTCCTCTGATAGCTTTTTGAATGCTCTCTCCTTCATGATATTGCACTTTATAAATCAAGAAGCTTGTATCTTCAATCGTTTCTATAGCTACTTCAGGTTTTTTTTCTGAGGATCTACCGATGACATCGAACTTCTCTAAAAGTGCTTGGACTTTAGCAATAGCTTCTTGATTACCTGTGATGATGATCGTCGATGTCTTAGGCATCCACTTTAGGTTTGAAATACTGTCGATGAGCGAGTGGTCTTTGACACCAGTGCTTTTTAAATTTGTTTCGAAATCCTTCAATAGACGTATCAGTTCATCGCCAGATAGATTGCGCGGTTGATAGAGGGCGTAGTTATCTGCAGAGACTCTTGTCGGTTCCGGTTTTACAGGCGAAGCGACATCTAGTTTTTCTAAAATAGAGCTTAGCTTATTTAAAGTTTGAACTGAGCCTGTAAAGACAATCGAATGGGTTTCATCGACATAACGCATATTGTCGATTGTTTTTATTAACTCTTGATCACCAGCTTTAGCTTTCGAAATATCTTTGGCTAAAGCCCTCAATCCTTCCATTAATTGGACGGGGTTGGCCGCTTGAATTCGATAGATGATGAAAGTCGTTTGGCCTAAGTGCTGGATATTATTTTTATCGGTTTTCACAACATCGATAGATGAGACCAAATCTTTAACTTTAGCAAGAGTTGTTTCATCACCTGTAAACGCGATAGAGTGAGATTGTTCTATGACTTTAGAACTCTTGATTGTCTGGATAAGTTTTGGATCGCTCAATCCCGATTTTTCTAATTCATGTGCAATCATCAACAAATGGTCATGAATTTCCGAAGCGGGTAGGTTTATCGCTTTATAAAGAACGAAATTTGGATTTTCTGGCTGAATTTTTTCATTTGCGACATCGATGGTTGTAACCATCTCTTTGATTTTAGCTAAGGTATCATTATTACCGGTAAAGACAATTGACCGATTATTTTCTGCCAACCTTGAGGTCTTGATCGCATTGATGAGAAGTTTATCCGCTAAACCTGTTTTTTCTAAGTCGTTTGCAATACTGTCTAAGCTCTTTTTCACTTGTTCTGCTTTGAGGTGCTCCGGCTTATAAATAAAGAAATTAGAGTTATCTGAAGCTAAAATTTCTTTAGATGTTGGAGAATCAACAGAAGCGATCAATTGAGAAATCTTTTTGAGAGTATCTTCATTCCCTGTAAACAGAACCGTATTGGAAGATTCGATCAGTTGAGCATTCTGAATTGCTTTGATAAGAACAGGGTCGTGGATATCAGGATCTCCACTGATTCCTTCGACAAGTTTAATCAAACTCTTTTTTAAATCTTTTGCTGTGAGGTATTGAGATTTATAGTTTAAAAAATTTGCTTGGATTTGATTGACAGGGGGGATATCTATGGTTGCTAAAACTTCTTTTACTTTTTTGATTGTCACATCATTACCTGTAATCACAAGTGCTTGATTGTGCTCTGAAAATTTGATCCCTTTTAAAGATTGCAGCAAAGCTGGATCAGCAAGTTGGGATTGTTCTAAATCACTAGCGACTTTATCTAAAGAAATTTTCAAATTTTTAGCAGAAAGATTGATAGGTCGATAGATGATGAATTCAGTGTTATTGCCGTCTAGTTTTTTCGCTGCTGAAATATCGATCCCTTTTAGAAGAGTGACAATTTCATCGATATCTGATGGCCTTCCTGTGATGAAAAGAGAATTAGTCGATTGAATCCATTCGATGGAATTGATGGTTTTTTCAATCGTGTCTACATCTGCTGTAGGGTTTTTGATGGACTTGCCCAACATTTTCAATTCCTTGATCGCTTGATCCCCTTGTAGGTAATCGAGCTTATAGATCAAGTTGGATCTTTCATGTTCTTTAGTATCGTATTGGGTGATAAACGAGATCACTTGGTCGACATCTTTTTTAGGTCCTGAAATATATAAAGTTCCGTTGGCTGGAGACCATTCGACATCAGAAAGAGTTTGTAAAAGTGTAGAATCTTGATTGATTTTATCTTTTTTCATGCGTGATTTGATGCTATCGAGATATTTTAAAAGAGCATCACCAGTACTGTTTTTAACTGTATAAACGACATGTGTCAAAGTGTCATCGGGATTCGAGGGAGTGACTGCATCAATTTTAGATAGAACATCTTTAAGATTATTGATGTCGCTTTGCGATCCTTTAAAGACAATCATATTAGAAGATTCTATATAATGGGCTCGATCGATAACTTGATAAAGGGGATCTTGATTTTGCAAAGACTGTTGGTAATGTTTTAAGTTAGCCCAAACTGTTTTTGGTAGCGATGATTGAATTTTATAGTTAAAAATTGAAATTTGATCTTGAGGGTTTTGATCATCGAAGTTTGAAAGCATTTCGCTGACATTTTTTAAATTGGCAGCGGATCCCTTGAATACGATCAGTTTAGATGAAGGGATATATTTCATCGATTTAAAGGTGGAGTAAAGGGGATCTTGATTTCCTAAATGGTCAGTGTAAATTTTAATATTTTCTACAACTTGAGCTGGATTGGGGCTTTTAATTTTGTAATTTAAAAGCTCTTCTTTATCTGTTTTTTCTTGCTCGGCAACATCGAATTGGTTGACGAACGTTAAAATTTGATCGACATCTTTTTTTTGGCCTGAGATGATCAGCGTGTTGTTAGATTCTATCCACTCGATTTTTTTCAAAGTTTGAAGAAGTGAAGGGCTAGATTGAGGGTCTTTCCCGAGTTTTGTTTCTAGGATATTTAAATTTTTCAGTATTGTTTTACCTGAAGCATTTTTTAATTGAACAATCACTTGAGAAGGGGCTTCGCCAGAGCCTACAGTTTGTGGGATATCGATTTTGGCAAGAAGATCTTTCAAATTTATAATCGCCTGGTCACTTCCTTTGAAAATGATGAGATTGGAATTTTCTACGACATGAGCCGTCTTCAATACATTATAAAGGGGGTCTGTCTTAGATAAGCGCTCTTGAACTTTTTTTAAATTTTCTAAAACACCTTTAAAATCGTGAGATTGAACTTTATAATTGAAAGTTTGGTATTTGGATTGAATTTCAACATTATCCAAAGTGTTCATCACACTTTCTACATCTTTTAAAGTATCGCTTGATCCTTTGAAGATGATCAAATGTGAATTTGGGATGTATTTAAAATTTTTTAAAACTTCTTTGATAGAATCGTTGGATGAAAGCTCAGCGGAATAATTTTTTAGATTTTCTAAGACAAGAGCATCATCAGAGCTCTTGATTTTATACATCAGCACTTGATCTTTAGAAGTTGTCGGAGTGTCGCTTACATCTAAAATTTGTTTGATTTTGTCTAGACTGTCTTGAGTGCCTTTAAATACAAAAGAATTGGATTGCGGCAAATACGATCTCGATTCAATTGTATCATGGACAGGGCTATCGATAGAAAGTGTTTCAGCAAAGCTTTCTAAAGATTGATCTAAAATTTTTTTAGAGATGAATTTCAATTTGTAGACAAACATATTATCTTCAAGTTGACTGCGCTTATTGAGCGCATCTAAATCATCCATCGTCTTTTTCACTTTAGCTATCGTATCTGCAGAACCCGTAAAAACAATAGCGTATGAGGAAGGGAGATATTTGGCTTCTTCAATTGATTTCAAAAAGCTTGGGTCTTCAAGACCGTTAAGAGAAAGCCTTTTTGCAACTTGTTTTAAAGATTCCATCAGAGTTTGGGGGGATAGATGCATCGGAGTGTAGATCAAAAATTGATCGATCGTTGAAAATTCAGCTAAGTCCAAACTTTTCAAAAGGTTGGTGATCTCTAGGATGGAATTGGGATCCCCTGTGAAAATGATAGTGTTAGCAGAAGATATCACCTTCATTGTCTCTAAAGTTTTAATTAAGCTTGGATCTCCTAGGTGAGAAGAGACAAGATGTTTTTCAATTTCTTTTAAATAGCTGAAAATTTCTTCTGCAGATTTTTTCTTGGGTTCATAAATAAAAAATTTACTGTTATCAAATTGACCTTTTGGGCTTGGAATTTCGTCCATGGCTGCTAAAAAAGAACCCAGTTTTTCTAATGTCGACTTATCCCCAATGAAAACGATCGAATTTGTAGTTCCAATATACTGGGAAGATTGAACGGTATTTGCAAGCTCTGCCACATCATATCCGTGACTTTGAGCGTTATCGATAATATCTTTTAGACCTTTTTGGATAATCGAAAAAGTTTTGCTTTTGATTTTATAGATCAAAACATTCTCAAGAGAAAGAATTTTTTCTTCCGTTTTAGAGGCCTGATCCAGTTGCAGCAAAATTTCGATCGATTTCTGAAGTAAATAAGGGGTTGAAACAATAAAAAGAGTGTTGGTTTCTTTTTGAGGGACTAAAATTACTGGGTTACCTTCAGAAAGAGGCATGATCAGCTGATTTAATATCAATGAGATGTTATCTGCATACGCATTTTTAAACTTATACGATCTCATCTGAAGATTAGAAGAAGGCATATCTAAATAAGAGATCAATTCTGCTGCTTTATTGACGTTTGAAGCTAAATCCATCACGATAATTTGACGGGTATCGGGAACAACTGTGATGACGGCAGATTGTGATAATAAAGGGAGCAAAATATTTTTTAAATTGGTCGGATTAGAGTTGTGTATATTAAAAACTCTAGTAATTAGAAAAGGGGTTTCACCTACAGGAAGTCCTTGATTATCTGTTACGATATTGGTGATCTGTTTCACATCGGGGTTTTTGTGAATCACGATGTTATTGGCTTCTTCAATGAGAGACAAATCGTTGATTCTCAAAATCTGAGTAAAGGCCGTCATGATGTTCTCTAAACTCGTCGGCTCTTCAGAAGTAAACGTGATAGTAAATTGAAGATCTTGGGGATTATAAATAAAATTCGTATTAGAAATCTTGCTAATAAATTTTAGCAATTCCAATGCAGAAACATTATTGAAATTAACTGTATATCCCTCTTTGGGCTTACTTGGATGAAGCGTCTTGAGCGGAGCGGGCTGCTCTGTGAAAATCATTTCTGGAGCTAAAAAGCCTACTGAAGCGATTGGCACAATAAAAAGTCGTTTATAGAATTTTCTTTTTTTTGCCATATGTATACGATTTTTTCATTTTTATTAGTGATTATCGCTTCTTTGCGAAAGGAATTATTTTACATAATTCCATCCTCGTAGATGCCTAAAGCCGCCAGGACTATTAAAATCGGTATTAAACAATACTTTGGAATTTTGTGGAATAGGGCAAAAATTATTTTTATTGTTCACGTTTGCAAATAAATAAATAATGGCTGCCTAAAGATTCAATATCTAGGTTTTTTTCTAATTGAACTTTGAGCTCTTGTACTAATGTTTTTGGAGGGTAATTTTTCAATATTTGCAGATGATTTTCGATCAATTTAGGATCATCGAAGGGCACTTCTATGCAGGCAAATGCATCCATAGGGATGAAGTTCTCTTTGATAATCGTGATTTCAGTTTTATCGGGAAAAGGGAAAAGAGGATGATTGGAATGAAGAGGGTGAATTTGTTTTCGTTCTTGGTTCATTTTGAATAAGGTTTTTTTACCAAATGAAATAAATTGCAGTTGATCTTGATCTAAATCGATATAAATAAAAGTTAATATAAAAGTTTTGTCGATTTCTTTTTGATGAAAAAATAGATTTAAATCATTCACAAATTTTTCAAGATCGAGTTGGATATCAAAATTTTGTTCTAATTTTCTATAGCTCATATCAAACAACCCTTTGAGATAGGTTAAATCGATAACCCCTTCGAGATTAAATCGGGTGGATTCGGCAAAACTCAGTAAGAAAGAACCATTTGCGAATTTGATGTGATTGATTAAAACTAAATTGAGATGGGTTTGTGTGAGTTCGTCATAAGCAAGTTCGATTTGCGGATGAAGGAAATCTTTTAAGTTTGTGAACTCTTTTTTTGTTTGGTTGAATAGATGTGTCATCGGAGCAAGATGATCGAGTTTAGGCTCACGAAAAGAAGTTTTTAAGAATATAGAAATTTCTGTGATGATATCGACTACATCTTGGTATCGCTTACTCGGGTCTTTAGAAAGCATTTTTTCTATAATAGGCCTGATGTTATTAGGCAAAAGATCGAAGTTAAGATGGCCGAACGACAATTTTCCTGTAATCAGCTCATATGCGATCACTCCTAAGGAGTAAATATCTGAGGCAAAACTCGCTTTTAAAGGGTCTTTTTTTTGTTCTGGGCTCATATAGCTAGGAGTTCCGACCATATGAATCTTTTCTTCTGTTTTTTTGCTTAGGAACATCGCAACACCGAAATCGATTAATTTCAATCCTCCATTTTCTGTGATGATGATATTTTCAGGTTTGATGTCGCGGTGGATCACCCCATGTGAATGCAGATGTAAAAGTGCATAGGAGGTATTGAGGATGACTTCTAAACTTTTGCGCAAAGAAAACGAATGTTCAGTAATAAACTGTTTAAGAGAGACCCCTTGAATAAATTCCATTGCGATATAAAGACCTTTTTCCCACTCTCCTTGGCCATAAAGTTTTACGATATTGGGGTGATCAGCTAATGCAATAATTTCTGCCTCTTTTAAAAATCGATTTTTTAGTTTTTGATCTTCTAAAAATTCTTCGGGTAAGACTTTGATGACATATAGCTGTGATGAAGGGGGTCTTTTGGCTAAATATAGCGTACTCATCCCACCGCGATTTAAAAAGCAGTCGATTTCATAGGGCCCGATTTTTCTTGGCAAGGGAGGGAGTTTTTTAGCTTTTTGTGTGGGAAGTGTAGGAAGTTGAAAAAATTTTTGTTCCATCGTTTCAATAGGTCTCTAAAATTTTTACGCCGATGATATCTCCCATCTGGATCAATTCCCCTTTAGCGATCTTTTTTTGATTTAACGTGAGGTAGACCCCTTCTTCCGGTTTTTTAGCGATCGGGATCATTGAACCAGGTTTCAATTGTAATACATTTTCTAAATTCATATCGAACTGTCCGACTTCAACTAAAAGCGTTAAATTGATTTGAGTAGGATCGATGAGATGCTCTTGATGTTCTAATTTTTGAATCTTCTCTTCATCGAATTCTCGAGCTAGTTCAGGCTCAAATTCTTCTTCAAGAAATTCTTCATTTTCTGAGTCATCCATAGGTTTTTCATCTCCTGAAGCTATATAATCTAAAATTTTGAGTTGATCTTCTTTTTGTTTGATCTGGAAAAGAGGGTAATTTTTATAGGATAACTTGAAATATCCCTTTTTAGTTTTTGGTTGGTAACTGGAATGATCCAAAATGACAAGGTCGCCGAGTTTCATGTTTTTTAGCTCTTGATGACTGATATGAATAGATCCTAAAGTCATGTGAAGAGTTAAAAACAGATTTTGAAAGTTGACACGATCTTTTAAAGGGATTTTTTTTTGGGAGTAAAATTTGGAGAACTGATCTTGAAATTCAAGAGGAAGGATCATACGCATGATCGCTTTTT
>JACCDV010089134.1_pt1 | contig 18013 bp, 15 predicted proteins | sample 7446131 | NCBI WGS metagenome assembly JACCDV01 (sample SAMN15323448, study PRJNA562643) | freshwater metagenome | isolation source: river surface water | place: USA:Blue River Watershed | collected 2017-08-17 | reverse complement strand
AGAGTGTACTTCTTGATAAATATTCTTAACATGCTGTTGAGCGGCATATCCTATCATTGTCATTTGAGGGCCTACACTGTTGACTAGCGTTGAACCGGCACCAATCATCGCTCCAGAGCCAATGTGGATATCTGGCAGGATAGTTGCTCCGGCACCAATAAAAACATAATCATCCACCCTACATCTTCCAGTAGTTTTTGCGCCGGGGGCCACATGGACGCAAAATCCAATTGTATTATCATGCTCAATAACTACACCGGTATTTATGATTGTAGCAGCACCAATAGAACTTCCATTATTGATAATGACTCCAGCTCCAATAAAACAACCGTCACCAATAATCGCTCTACTGCTAACGTGAGAAGCGGGATGAATGATAGTCTCAACCACAATGCCACGACCAGCTAATAGCCTGTAAATATTGGCTCTAGCAACATTATCACCTATTGCAATATGGACACAGTCTGCATTTATCTCGATGGAATCAAGATTGTCTGTTGAACCAATAACTGGGATTCCATTAACTTTTTTATCTTTCAACATTGGGGTATTGTCAATAAAACCAACAATTTCATATTTCCCAATCTCTGAGATAACATCAAGAAGAACCCCTGCATGACCATCCGTGCGAGCTCCAATTAACAAAATCTTTCTTTTATTCATATTTTCGCTTCCGCCTTTTAAAGTTGAATGTCACCCCACGAAAGCAACTCATCAGGAAATAAATCCTTAGTGACTGACTTACCTAAGATAGCATCGTAATACTTCGGCTCAATACCAATACCAGGCCTTTTAAAAGTTAAATTGTCAGTTGTTAAGATGTCTCCAACTTTAACTTTTTTATTTACAACAATACTCCGACGATGAACTCTACGCTGACTTAGTTCTTTATTGCAAAAATTTCTAACGGAATTACCAAGACCTTTTTCAACTTCGCGAATTCCATTTACTAACTTGGTCATTTCATCCGGCTCAATTGAAGCAGCATGATCAGGACCAAATCCTAGTCTATCAAGAGTAAAGTGTTTTTCAAGAACAACCGCACCAAGGGCTCGAGCCGCTATAGACATATTAATTCCTAAAGTATGGTCAGAATATCCAACTGGAAAGCCAAAAGCCGATCTAAGCGTTTCCATATATCGCAACTGAGTCGTCTCAATATCGGCTGGATACCATGAAATGCAATGTAGCAGAATTATTTGGTTATTACCCGCTGAAACTATCGTTGACAACGCATCCTCTATCTCCCCAAGAGTTGCCATTCCTGTTGATAAAATCATTGGCAACTTTGCGGAAGCCATGTGTTTCAATAAAGGTAAATGGGTCAAATCTCCGGAAGCGATTTTAACTACGTCAATTCCCAGCTTGATAAGGAAATCAAATGAACTTTCATCAAATGCTGTTGATAGAAACTTAATGCCCCTATTTTGACAATATTCTTTAAGCTCATAGTGCGCTGACTCGTTTAACTCTAGTCTTTTTAGCAAAGATTGAAACGACTCACCCTTTTTGCTTCCTTGGTCTATGTATGAACTGGTTAAAGCAGTTGGAGTTACTAGCTTTTGAGATTTAAAAGTCTGAAATTTAACATAATCAGCTCCAGCATTTACAGCTGAATCAACCATTAACTTAGCTTTTTCTAGGCTGCCATCATGATTTATACCAGCCTCCGCAATGAATATTGACTTTATATTCGAGCTATCTGTTAAATGTGAAAAATTCATTATTTCAACCTTTTTTTGGCCAATTCTATCGCCGCAATAAAATGATTCAAACCGTCTCCATCAATTAAACCAAACATTTTTGCGTACTGCCTCCAATGCTCAGATCGATCATCAAGAAAAATATTTAATTTTTCCATTAAACAATCTTGACTTAAAAATGGACCATAACCAAAATTGACATTGACACCTAACCTCTCAAAAGAGTCAGCATGCTTCATTTGCAAATCAAGTTGACATATTGTTGCCCCCGGCAACCCAGAAGCTACTCGTTCAAATAAGGAATTTCCGCCTGCAGTAATTGCCAAATCTGAACCTTCCCAAAATTTTACCAAAGAAGGGGAATCTAGGTGTAATTCAACTTGTAACCCTAAATTTTTTACTGCCAACATCAATCGGTCAACATATCCAGAAGCCGTCGACAATGCAATTGTAATGCGATATCGATCACCAATGGCATCAAAAGTATTCAATAACTTGAACAGTAAATCATTATGATCAGACCCTCCTAACGTTAAAAAAATATTTTTAACGTGGTCAGGAGGGGGTCTGATAGTAATAAACTTGTAGGCTGGATCCATGATGAAATACCTAAACCCAAAGAGGTATCGATCAAACCGAGAAATCTTTTCATCATTTAAATGAAAAAGCGATCCATTTAACGCCACATCTGAATTGATTTTACTCACATCATCATCATCAAAAATAACTGCACTTACACAATTATTAAGTCGTAACTTATCAAAAAGCGGGCAGTAATCTAGGTGATTCAATACGTCAATTATAAGAACCCCGCCAAACTTTGGAAGTGTATCGTGAATTAAATTAAATTCCGCTTCTAGGGAAATATCTTCCGGAAAAAAGATTACAGAATACGAATTATTGGTCTTTAAAAAATTATGGGCATTCTCATTAAATTTGACCAGAAAGCGAACTTCGTAGCCTTTTGCAGAAAACGCATTGGCAACCAATCGAGCTCTACTTAGATGCCCCATACCAATAAGTTTGGAACCATCAGCACGAAGAACCACAACAGGTTTCAGGGGGTTACAAACTAAGCCCACGCTAAAAACCTCCAATCAGTTCCTTGTAAGTGCCAACCGAAACAATTCTTCCGCGCTCCAGTCTATATATTCGATCACAATGCTGCAAAGTTGACAACCGATGGGCAACAACAATTATCGTTTTATTTCCTTTTAATCTTTGAATTTCTTCGATAATTTGAAATTCCGTTTTAGCATCCATAGCACTTGTTGCCTCATCAAGAACTAAAAGATTCCGCTGAAAGTAGAACGCACGAGCCAAAGCGACTCGCTGTCGCTGCCCACCAGATAAATTTATACCTCGCTCTCCTAATCTCGTATGCAAACCGTCGGGCAGACTATCAATAAGATTTGTTAGCTGCGATTGAATGATCGCTGACTTAAGCATGAAATGATCAACCAAATTATCAGCAACGCCCAGGGTTATGTTGGCTTGTAAAGTATCGTCAATGATAAATATCTCTTGTGGCAGGTACGCAGTTTGAGCATTAAATGCTTTAATGACATTTTGCAATGCGATATCGTTGTAAATAACTTCACCTTTTTGAGGCTCTAACAATCCCAAGATAACGTCGATCAGAGTAGTTTTACCGCCACCAGAAACACCGATTATTCCAATTGAGTCGCCTTTGTTGATTGATAAAGATATACCCTCCAACGACCACGGACTTTGAGAAGAATATTTAAAACAGACATCCCTTAAAATTAGTCTTTCAAATTCTTTAGTCTCATTAAAATCTCGTAAAGAATCTACCTCAGCTACATTGCGGTACCTTTCGGTATCGCGTAATTCCTTAAATAGAGTAGAAATAGCGTAGCGATTGTAACTTAACTTACTACTGCCACCTAGAAGAAGATTTGCAGCTGGCAATAACCTCATAGAGGCAAAAACAAAGACACCGATTGTAGGTATAACCGTATCTACATTAAGCCCTAACAGTATGGTTAATATAACAAAAAATGTAACAAAAAAAACCAAGGTGAATTCTATAAAATATCTTGGAATCATAGAAATCATTGATCCCTTCGTCCAATTTGTAGAAAAACTGCTTGTAGCATTATTCATTCGCTCAAAAAAATAATGCTCCTTATTTAAGATTCTTATCTCCTTGAATCCAAACATACCTTCGTTAATACTTTGAATTGTTTGCTGAACAGCTTGAGTCGATAACTTGCCATAATTCTCAAGCTTTCTTCGAAAAGTATGTATATATATATAAGAAAAGACTGCGAATACAAAAACTAAAAATGAAAGGATTAGAGCATTTGTTATTGCAAGATAAAAAAGTACAAAAATTGAAATAAAAATTTCGCTAAAAATTTTCAGTAACCCTTGAATCGAAGAAACGAACTGGCCGGTGGCATCATGTATACTTTTTGTATACTCAGAGCTATTTCGCTGGATAAATTTGATATAAGGCTGGCTTTGATAGGCACGCATCAACTTCGCCTGCAAATCCTCTCGGCACTTTCTACTTAAAGTTAGTATTTCCCAGTTTACACAAATAGATGCAATCATCTTGAGAAAAAAAATGCCCATTAAAAAGATACTAATCATCAATAGAGCTTCATTTGTTGATGATGTTGCCCCAAATTTTTCTAACCAATGATTCATAAAGTCATTTTTTACTTCACTTTGATTGGTAACTAAAACTAAAAAAGGGCCAATAACACTCAACCCAACAATATCCAAAAAAGCTGAGAGAAGAAATAGTAATGACAACTGGAAAATTTTTTTAGAGTTTCCCCCCATCAAAAAAATAACTTGATTGATATACCTTATAAAACCTTGCATCATCAACCCCACTTTTTTTGCATTAAACGAAATTTAAGTTCAGCAATTGTCCAATCAGATTCATTATCAATATCCTGAACTTCCAACTCAGGAACCACCATCCCGATTGCATCAGGCCCAAAAATTTTTTTACTTTCTAAAAATCGTTGGGTATTTAACCAATAAAACTGTCCGGCATCATGATAACTAGCCTCCAAATCTTGTGTACGAGTTTGATTATTCTCAGGAGAAAAAAAATCGATTAGGCCATCCCTAATACGCATTGCCCTCTGAATAGGATGCGAGTATCTAACTATAGGAAATACTGACCTTACTACTTCTTGGTTCTCAAGAAGAATTCTAAGTCCTTCGATAAGCAAATGAGACTTCGAGAATGGTGCAGTTGGATAAAGACAACAAAAATGCTCCCAATTTTGTCCTCTTAAATTGTATTCATTTAAGACCTCCCAAAGCACATCAATTGTGGTTGCTGAATCTGAAGAATTTTTAGCACTTCGTATAAAAGGCACCTTCGCCCCATATTTCAAAGCAATTTCAGCTATACGCTCATTATCTGTAGAGACCATAACTTCATCAAAGCACCCCGAACTCAAGGCCGACTCGATTGAATACTTAATGATTGGTTGCCCACAAAACAAACGTAGATTCTTTTCTGGGATACGCCTACTACCGCCTCGAGCAGGAATGATAGCAAGCCTCATAAAGAACTTTTTAAGAAGGTGTAATATTCAATATTTTTAAGCTTTGTATAACTCTTGAACTTAAACCCTGCCCTAAGGAATAGAATTACTGATTTCAAATTTTGAACCTTAACATTGGCTACCATTTTAATGATTAGGCTCCTGTTTTTTAAATCATAGAATACTAGCTTAAGAGCTTCTTGAGCTATACCTAAAGATCTGTACTCCTCTGCAACAGATAGACTGACTTCTCCAGTTAAATCATCATCTATATCCACTCTTATCTGTCCAACCGGGAATTCGTCAAATTCAATTATATAAAATAAACAGCTTGGATCCTGAAGTTTAGATTCAAACCAAATTTTGTGGTTTTCCCATGAAATCTCTTCCAAGGAAAAACTATTTAATCTACAGTGAAACTGATTGCGCAGCTTCCAAATAAAAATACAATCCGAAGGTGATGCTTTTTTTAATTGAATATTAGAAATTGACATCTATTTTACTCATCAAGGTAAATGGCTTCAATTCTCTAGATGCGCTTTTACCAACAATTTCCGAAAATTCTCTAGGATTCAGATCTGTTTCTGGTAATCCACTTCTTCGCAATATTGCAATGTTATTTAAATTCAGAACTTCCCCTGCGGATATATTTGTTATTGAAAAAATTCCTCTGCGGTAATTACGTAACTCATGTTCAATCATGTGAGGAACCTTCACCCCCGAACCGATGCACCTTTCAGCCGTACGAATCAAGTCAACCATAGACTTTAATTCCATTGGCTCTAGGGCATAAGTATGATCTGGACCAGGCAAAGCCCTTGATAAAGTGAAGTGTTTTTCAATTACATTGGCTCCCTTAGCTACAGCCAATAAGGGTCCAATATCAAACTCTAGGCTGTGATCAGATAAACCAACTGGAACATTCCAACATTTACTGAAGGTACTTATCACATCAATATTAAGAGAATCTAATGGTGCTGGATACTTAGCGGTGCACTGGAGCAAGCACAATGAACGATTACCCGTAAGCTGAAACAAGTTAATCATCTCCTCTATTTCTTCAAACGTAGCTCCTCCAGTGGAAATTAATACGGGTTTGAATTTTCTTGCAACATAATCAATTAAAGGTGAGTGAGTCATTTCATAGGAAGCAATTTTAAAGGCTGGCACATACGACTCTAATTTGTCTGCAGCACGCTCATCAAAAGGTGTCGATAAGAAAATAATATCTTTTTTTTCACAATAACTTGCAAGTATAGGTATCCAACTTAATGGCATTTCTAACTCTTTTATAACTTGAAAAACATTTTTTTTAATGCCCAATTCTTTGAGATATTCAGCAGATTTTTCAATATTAGGATAAAGGTGCTCTGCTGAAAATGTTTGAAACTTAATTGCATCCGCACCCGCTGAAACTGCGAGATCAATAAGTTGTAAAGCCTTTGATAATTCACCATTATGGTTTGAGCCCGCCTCCGCAATTACAAAGCAAGGATAACCTTTTCCTATCCACTTTTTGCCAATTTGAATTTTTTTTTGGAAACTATCTGTCATGTTAATAAAACTTTCGCAAGCCGAAAAGCTCCCACTCCATCAATCATTTTCTTACCAGCCAAAGACATTAATTCTCTTTTACTTTGATTGTTTAATAAATAATCAAATTCTTGTAATAACTTAGTTCTGCAATCTAAAAGATTAATGTCCCCGACCGGGATTACTGCACCAGCCTTAAAAAACCCTAGGATATTTTCACGTTGATTTTGCGCAACCTCTATTGCTAAAGTCGGTATACCCAAATATGCCAACTCATAAAGTGTTTGCCCTCCACCAGAAACAGCTAAATCCATTTCAGATAGAAGAGCCCGAATATTTTTAGGGGATCGATGAAAAAAGATATTTTCAGAATTTGATGTTAGTTGTATCTCTTTAATATAAGGTCCAATAACAACATGATAATTACCAGATGGATAATAGTAACTAAGCTCGCGAAGAATTACATAAAGCCTTGACTCTGATTCACCACCCCCAAGCGTTATTAATATGTTTTTAACCAGACTGGGTTGAGATTTATGTGTCACAGGGCCCCAATATTCTGATCTTAAAGGGTGAAAAAGTGGTCCGAGCAAAAGTCCAATTAAATCTTTTTCCGAATAATTTACACTAGATGCTCTAGTTGAAGTATTTACGACCCAATGCGCACCTCTTGGAATATGACCATTATCATCAAAAAGAACAAGTGTTTTAGTTTTTTGTAACATCAGAGAAATGTCCATAGAAGTTGTTCGGTATGAATCCGATATAACTAAATCCCAATCCCCCTCGAGAAATTTGGTTGAATTCATACCTCTCTCCCCCAACCATTTTATAGCTTCGTTATCTGAAGTTATAAATAATGATTTAACCCTACCAATATTCAGAAAAGCCTCTGCAACAGCAAGGCATCTAGAAAGATGTCCCAACCCAGCGATACCTCCAGTATCAGGAATGAAAGCAACCTTCAACTAAATTTCCTTAAAACATCTTTTACCGAATCTATCACTACATTTTGATCATCATTGGTTAACGATGGGTAAATTGGCAATGAAAAAATTCTGTTTGAAAGCTTTTCTGCAACAGGGCACAACTCATTAACATAACCTATTTTTTTATAATAGGGATGTTTATAAACGGGAATGTAATGTAATTGCACCCATACTCCTCGTTTTCGCAACTCCTCAAATATTTGATCTCTTTTAGTGGCTAGCGAACCTTCTAAAACAAGAACAAATAGATGCCACGATGATTCATTGAGGTTATTCGGTTGAATCACCCTTAAATTTGGTAATTTTTGAAAAACTTCAACATACCTAGCAGCAATTATTCTGCGGCGATCAATGAAATTTGGCAATTTTTTTAACTGAGATGATCCTAAAGCACTTTGAAAATCAGTTAATCGTAAGTTCATGCCCAAAGTTTGCATTTCATAATACCAACTTGCATGAGTTAATCCTGCAAATCCATCACGTACAATTCCATGTCCACGAAAACGCTTGGCGCTTTCATAATACTTATGATTATTGGTAAGCAATGCCCCACCTTCTCCAGTCGTAATTGATTTTACGGGATGGAAACTAAATACAGTCATGTCGCTTAAAGAGCCAATCATGCGTCCTTTATATTTAGCGCCCAAAGCATGACAAGCATCCTCCACAACCACCAAACCTTTTTTTCTAGCTAAATCAATTATCTGATCAAGATCTGCAGGATTGCCAGCGAAATCAACTGGAGCTAAAACACGAGTTTTATTTGAAATAGCTTTTTCCAAAGTTGCGAAATCTATATTGCCAGTCAAAAATTCAACATCCGCAAAAACTGGTTTTGCATGAAACCATAAAGCTGCGTTTGATGTTGCTGCAAACGTAAGCGGCGAAGTTATTACTTCATCTCCATCAGAGAGTTCTGCTGCATGATAAGCCGCTTGCAAAGCAGAGGTAGCGTTATTAAAAACAACCGCATATTTTGCACCGCAATAATCAGCAAGGTCTCGCTCAAATATCTCTACACTCGGCCCTTGGGTCAAGTATTCAGAGCGCAGAGCAGCAATAACAGCATTGATATCATCCTCATCAATGGTTTGCTTGCCATAATTAATTATTTTATTTTGTACAGGCATCAATCATTTTGAGTGCATCAACCTCACTTAACCACACATCATTTACATCGCTAGAATACTGAAAACCGGGCGGGAGTTTTTTTCCGTCAATCTTTAAAGCATTATCGCGCCAGGCAAAAGTTGGCTGTATTACATAAGTTTTTTCATAATCAAGTGCACGAGTAGCTTCATCTTCAGTCATCAAAATCTCGTGAATTTTTTCACCTGGGCGAATTCCAACCTCTTCAATCTGTCCATCGGGACAGATTATTTTTGCAAGATCAATTATTCTCATACTTGGAATCTTTGGAATAAAAATTTCCCCGCCCGTCATAACTCTTAACGCATGCAATACAAGTTCTACGCTTTCAGGAAGAGTAATCCAGAAACGAGTCATTCGCCGATCAGTAATAGGAAGACAGCCCGACTCTTTTTTTTCCAAAAATAATGGGACAACACTACCGCGACTACCGACCACATTACCATATCGTACAACTGAAAATATTGTATTGTGGTCACCTGCATATGAATTACTAGCTTGAAATAGTTTTTCTGCGCATAGTTTAGTAGCTCCGTATAAATTTAGAGGGTTTGCAGCTTTATCTGTTGATAAGGCTATAACTTTCTTAACTTTCTGATCAATAGCAGCCGTTATAACATTTTGAGATCCCACTATATTAGTCTTGACCGCTTCGAAAGGATTATATTCTAGAGTTGGGACCTGCTTTAAGGCTGCTGCATGAACAACAACATCAACACCATCAAAGGCACGTTGCAGCCTAGACAAATCACGAACATCACCTAAAAAGTAGCGAATCCGGGAATCAGTAAAGTATTTTTGCATTTCAGATTGCTTCCATTCATCACGACTGAAAACAATTACTTTTTTCAAATCTTTATGCTTTAAAACCTCGCTGATGAAAGCCTGCCCGAAGGATCCCGTACCTCCAGTTACTAACAAAACTTTACCATTAATTTCATCCATTATTTACACTCCCTAAAATTGCGATTTTTAAAACAATCGGCAACATTAAATTAATATTTTAATAAACTCAAGCATAGTTATATTAAAGAGGTTTTTTTTTCAAAACACACCAATACGTACTATAAAAATAATCTTTCAAACAAGATTCACCTAGAAAAATCTTCACAAATAATCTAGCAACCTTTCCCAGCAAAGAGGTACCGATAACTCCAATTGGAACTTCCTCTATTACCTCATAATTAAGTTTGCCTGACAGCCCATGAAAAAAAATTTCAGCCTCGGTGTATGAAAAAAACCATCTATGTCGATCGTTTGGCTTGCATAACGGCAGTCCATAAAATTTTGAATATAAACCAACATTTTCGCCTGGAGCACCAGCCTCACCGACGTATTTTTTTCTCTTTAAATACGGTCGAATTTCTATAAACGCATTGGGCACACTGATTATTACATAACGACTACTAATTCTTATTAGTTCTTCAAACACATGATGAAATTCATTTAAGTGCTCAAGAACATCTGTACACACTACCGTTTCTGCAGAACCATCAGCAAGTGGAAGACGGCAATCTTGATCTAGATTAAGCTTTATATCGGGATTTCCACAAATATCAATTTCTAAATATTGAGTTGGCTGAATATACTTCAGCAATTGTTTCTCGCCTCCACCTCCAATATTGATAACAGATGATTGAAGATATCTTGAAAAAAGCTTTGCTATAAAATAATTTCGAGAATTTCTTGAAAAGTAATTTTCATTTGTTATATTTATTTTTAGCATTTTTCATCAATCATTAGCAAGTGACTCTATGTATTTTTTAACATCCTGAGATACTGTCCCATTCTCGTTGCCATTATAAATATGTAGGGCAAGATAACTTTGAAAATGTTTTTCATTTAAATCATTCTCACTAGAGGCATCTATTGACTTCAATACATCATCAACTGAATTAGCCACCTTAATTATCCTACTGTTGTCGTATATCGATTTATATTTTTGGCAATACCTCAAATAAATTACATTTTTACGCAAAACTAGTGCATGAAAGACTATTGATGATCCTGTAAAAAAAATTGAATTGGACCAGTGAATTAATTCACTAGAAGAATACCCAGAACCATCAATAACTTGCGGATTAATTTCATTACCAACCTCCCAAAAATTCATGCCACGCGTATGAGGCTTAACAACCACGATAGTACTATCGAGTTTGGCACAAGTATTAATTGCCTCGACAAGATTTAAACTATCAACACCATACTCAAACTTACTCAACATGAAAACGATTCTATGATGAACACTTGGTAAATTTTTTTTCAAATTTGAATTTAACTGTACTATTTCATTTTGGAAGTTAACCCATAATTTATCAAAACGCGGATTTCCCAATACTTTAACAATTACGTTTGGTAATTGAGATTTCATAATAGCCTCATCATTTGGTCCCGGGACAAATAAGGGAACATCTATGACATTGTTTTTTGTTAACTCTAACTTACCCCATTCTTTGTCATCCCATAGGTTAGTGTAAGGATCCTGACCTGTAGAAAAGGCATAGAGTTTAAAAAATTTATTTTTTTTCCAATCTTCCAATAATTTATCAATGAAAAAGCTTCTATTATGATGAAAAATAATTTCATCAACTATCACTATTGAAGATTGAAATTTTTGAATCACACTTGGAGTAAAGTCATTATCCAAACGAGAGAAAACCCTGATGAGATAAAATAGAATTCTCTTTAATCGGTCACCATGGATAGGCAATACTTTCTTTAAAAATGCTAACCTGCTAATGTAATAAAAAAACTTAACTGCTTGTTGCAAATAATATTTTGGTTGGCCAAACTCATAAATACTGGTAACAATAATGCCTTTTTCAATCATAAACTCATACTGATCATGTTTTTTAACATCATATATGCCAGAATTCGTTGGTATCACAACAACATGAACTAAGTACTTTTTATCTTTTAAAAACTCCATGAGTAATGGCAATCGACAATCAATATCGTTATAACCACGAGCCAATAAAAAAAGGGGTTTCAATGTTACATCCTATAGCTTCTAGTATAGGCATCCCAAATATAAGATATTTCATGCCACGTTGAGGGGTCATCACCTTTAAAATAGTGGTATTTAACTCCTAATTTTTCAATAACTTCTTGTGTAGCACATTCAAACTCTTGGCCATGAATTTTTTCAACATCTCCTATTGAACCTATGAGGGCTTTGACTTTTATGCCCGCCTCTAAGCAATCTTTTAGAACCCCAAGCTCCGCTCCCTCACAATTCATTCTTAATATAACCTCAGAATTATTGGTCACAAGTCCGGCTCTAAGCAGCCCATTCCAAATCAAAGTTAATTTTAGAGCAATACAAATATTTTTCTGCTCAGCATTAATAATTTGATTTTTTTTATATATGGAGTGCGAGATTGAGTCTCCATAGGTATATAAAACTTTTAAATCAGATACAACTTGTGCATCATGACCCAAAACAGCAGCTGGTATATACGTTATTCTATATCTCTTCGATAACTTCAAAATATATGGCAAAGCCACAGTTGAATTTGGCTCAATGGATATGATTGACAAATCATACTTTCTTCTTGATAGAAAGTAATAGTAGATAACTGAAAAATGTTTACCGAACTCCGACCTTAAGATTTTATTGCGCCCTATAATACATTTGACCAATTGCTTAATGAGCCATATTAAATAAATACCTAATTGTCTTGGCATGGGACATAACAAGGTTTGCAACTCTTCCAACTTATGAGAGCCGACATCTAAAATAATCAAATTAGGTGGTAAAACCATTTTACGAATCCAAACAATCAATCTTAAATAGATTTGTAGAAATTTTTTCGACTCTCAACCTCTTCATGTCAGAATGATTTATCAAATTGTTCATTAAAAGCCTTAGTTTATTGATATTAAGAATAGGTTGCTTGGAGCGGGAATTTTTATAAGAGTTTACTGGTGGCAGATACTTCATTGGCTTTATGCCAAACGAAACACACAAAATCGAAATACTCCATAATAAAAAGAACTTTATCTTACGTAAAAAAGTAATAACCTTCTCGTCATGACTTTGTTTTTTCAGAAAAAAAGGTTTGGACTCAAAAGAATATTCATCTTCAAGCTTATCTAATATAGCTTCATAGGCAGGCTTAGCCCCTAATTCCAAGTTTTTACAATACAAGCTCAAAGATTTTTTAAGCGGTAAATCTAATACCGAGTCATTTTGATTAATAAGGGTTGCAGCAATTAGATCGACAATTGTAGTAGGCGTCTCTGCTAATACTGAAAAATCGGCTACATATGTAACTCTACTTAATAAATCCTCACTTAAATTCGGCATTGGCATCAACACTGGGATACCCAGAATCTTTGCGGTAATTGCGGAAGTGCTATTAAAGTGAATGTAGACACTTGCATCCAATAACTCCTCAAGTATTGGTTGACCACTATCAATTCGGACATTTTTAAAATGCTTTAAATACTCTTTCCAATACTCAACATTTTCACTTGGATGTGGTCTTAGAACAACATCACAGTCTATAAAGTTACTTGCAATCAATGGAACAACTTTCCTCCAGTACTCGAATACCGTCAAATCCAAATCGGCCTCCAAAGCCAATTCAAATTCATCAGCATCTTTCAAGTTGGTTGAATACGCGTTTTTTCGCATCTGCTTTGAAAAATCAATGCCATTGATATGATTTGCAAAGCCACAACTTGTTCCAATTAAAATTTTTTTATGTAATAAACTAGCTGGAGAAGTTCTTTTTGCGCTACGGATTATGATTTCATCGACTATCGGGCTTCCGGTAATATGAGATCGCCCTTGTATTTGGGGGTAAACAGAAGCAACTGATCTATAGTGCTCCTCACCCCAAAAAAATAATAAATCACAACTATTGATTGATTCGGCGCTATATCGCAAACGTACTCCAGCTTCACCATTACTTGGGACTAGACCTTCAACATCCAATGAAACATTACGATGCCCATACATAAATATTTCTTGTTGCTTGAATAACTCTCCAGGCACAATGCTCTTTAAAAAAAAAATGCCAGGTGCATCACTAAATCTAGTCATATTACTAAAAATTGCCTGTTTGCCACCCAAAACTACAACCCATCCACGCTTAGCAGCATTAGCGGCCAAAAGTAACGCACCACCCAATTCTCTGTCAAATATTTCTATTGGAATATATAAGGTCTTGGTTACCATAAAATAGCTTTTTCAAATTATTGTCGATTAACGTATTTTAAGCGGAACTCATCTTGCAAAAAAACCTTACCGTAACGAGCTGGCTCACCCCATAAATTATCTTTTACCCAATACCCATCATCTATCCACCAAACTCTAGGATCACGAAATGAATCTGCAACTTGCCAAAACTCTTTTTCTGTCATGCTTACATAATCTAACCAGTGACTCAAATCACTGGATACAACGTGATCATATTTTCTGACCAAGTTAATACCTTCTTGCCTCGAAAGATAACCGGCACGAATATCCTTAGAAACATGATCGGAACATCTACCATACCCAAACTTAACAAACTTTAGTAAATCATGAACGCCATTTTCATATCGATCATCAAGATTTGAAAAAAGTCTGTAAGTTCTCTCAAAGGGTTGATCTGCTTGTTTCCAACCATATAGTTCTTTCATTTTTTTTACATGATTGTTGGGGTCCCATTTAAAGAAATTTCCGATATAAATTCCCCGAACGCCAACCGATAAAATTTCTTCATCTGATGGGTATTTTGCCCAAATCATATCTTTTTCAGAAATAGGATCAAATGGGTCCCCCAAAAAATCATGCCACTCATAACCTCTCAAACCATGCTCATGTCTCACTCGAGCACTAAATTCAACAAAGTCTTCAGGCTCAAACATACCGGAAATATCCCAGGCCACCTCACCCCAAATAATTAAAGGGATATTGAATTTAACAGCAACAGCAATCGGTGAGGTAAATATCCCACAATGATTTTGCCAATTCATATCACCCATTTTTTTAAAACCTAACCGATTTAATTTCTTCAGCACTTCAACACTTGGCCCCCAAACCAAATGATCTGCATTAAACACATGCCTCATCCTATCTCTGTTGTAATCTCCTTCAGGCAAATAATTATTTCCGTGATAAGTCATTAGTAACGGCTTAAGGCCATACTCTGAAGCAATAATATGGGCTTGATAATAACTATCCTTACCGCCACTGACTGGAATTAAGCAGTCATAATTCGATGCATTACCTGTAATATGTTCATTAATGATTTGCTCAAATTTTTGTTTGCGCTTAGCCCAAAATTCATCAGTTAGAGAATTAAAACGATTTGCCGTATGGCAACTACTACAAATACCATCATCATCTACGTGAAGATTAACAGTTGCCATTGGATAAACACACCGCTTACAGTACTTCATTTTTATCATTAAAAGTCCTCATCTACATTAGCATTAAGTATCAACTTCTTAGATTTCAAACACCTCATGAAAAGTCTATTTAAGTCTATAGCTATTTTTAGTATTTAAATATTGAGATTTTTCATTCATACTTAAGAGAGCTAATTCTTAAATCGCAAAGATTTTAAAAATTAAAGGATATTATAAAAAATTTACTTTAAGACAGCAGGGATTCAATTTAACCAATGCTATTGATTTAATTACCTAATACCTATTTTGCCGTCCAATAAAATCTGCCCAACCCCTAATAAATAAAAATTAAAGCTCATTATCAAGAGAAAAATCTTAATCAAATTTGCCACCCCCAAATAACAAAGTTGGAATCCTAATACTTCCATTACTCAACTCTATATTAAGTATTTTCTCCTTATAATTTAGCCACCAAAATTGGCTCCATCTAAAAGCTTTGCAATTATTCGCTTAAAGAATAGATCATGCAACTAAATTTAATCTCCCGCAAAATATCTGCCAATGAGCATTTTGAGCTTCATCTCTAAGCTCAGCTACTCCTAGACTAATTTGACAATTAACTAGCCCCTAATAAATTAATAAAGCATGCATACTCAACAATTTAAATAACGAGAATCTTTTTCTTCTAAGCTGGGTGATTTCAGAAAATAAATTAAAAAAGTATGTAAACTTTTCCTAACGATATACGCTGCAATCAGAAATGTAATGAGCGACCATCTGATTTGTACCACTAAATACAAATGCAAAAACAACATTAAAACATGCATTAGTTTTATTTAAATTTTAACTTTGAACAACTCCATCACACTCAAACACCAAAGCTGTATAGTTGAATCCATTTCATCTAGAAAAATCTTTTGCGTAATTGTTGTAATGCGTCTTCCACTCTAGCAACATCCTCTGGAATATCTACAGCCAAACTGCTAGAGCTAGTCTCTACCATGCGAATAGTCTTACCCAACTCAAAAAAACGAAGAATTTCAATATCCTCAGAATACTCTAACTGACTTTTTCTACCAAAATTATTAAATTTTGAAAGCTCATCAGCAGTAAATGCATAAATGCAGACCTGCTTTTTATATCTAGCAGGAGCACATTTAAGATCTTTAAAACCAGGTAATGGTGTTCGAGACATATAAACCAACTCATTACTTTCAGTAACAATTACTTTGGGAAGGTTAACGGAGTATGGATCCTCTCGCTTAGAAATCCAACTGAATCCATTTATTACCTTATCCATGAACACCAACTTTTCATCTCGAATTTTCAAAATATCTTTTGGATTTAACAAAGGCTCATCACCCTGAACATTTATGTATATATCCGCTACTACTTTCTTAGCGGCTTCTGCCACACGATCTGTTCCAGTTAAAGCATGACTGCTAGTGATGATAGCTTTAAAACCAGCCCTTTCAACAACATCAAAAATACGTTGATCATCAGTTGCGACATAAACATTTTCCACTCCAACAGCAAGTTTAGATAATTCAGCAACCCACAAAATCATTGGCTTACCCAATAGACAAACCAGTGGCTTGCCAGGATAACGGCTAGAGCTATATCTAGCAGGAATTATGACTACAGTTCGCACTATAAATCTTTGAACTTTGAATTAACAAGAAATTCGTTATCAGAGTGCATACACTGATTCAGTATGCAATGGATAGCAAGTGGGAGTTATTGCAACCAAAGGTAATGACCTAGTCGCTTCTTGATATTTTTCAAGCAATTTATACATTTCCTGATTTCGCAAATCCCCAACTTCATAACCATCAAATCCAGCCATCAAAATGCGACTTGCCTCACCACTAGTGATTACAGCGAGTGCGTAAGCCGTCACAAGCGATGTGGGAAGCGTGCAACTCATGGCATGAAAGGCAAAAGTATCATGCTTAACATCAATACCAAAATCAAAGATTTTTTTGCCATTCAGTGCGTCACGAACATTTTGAGGCAACATTGAATATGGGGTAATTAAAGGTTGAGGTAATCGGGCGTGAATTTCACAATCTACCAATAGGCGTAATGGGTGAGATGCAACACTTAGATCAATCAAATCTACATCAACACCAACCTGAGTATTCAAAGTCAGAACAATTGGATTTTTTTTTCTAATATAACGCTCTAATGCGTCTCGATGCCTTGCAACTCCCGGACCAGCCCCTAAAAGCATAACCTCACGTCCAGCAAAAAACTCTTTAGGGTCCCAAGAACCCTTAGTGTCACCATTATAAAAATGACGTGCCGCCCCCAAAGTACTATGGCTGAAATTTTTTCCACCCTCCAATCGAAGCGATTCAATAATTGCAAAAATATCTTCGTCACTATACCGCTTATCATTTAGCATTTCTTGAACATAGGTAGGATGAATTCCATATTTTCCAGCCAAATAGTAAAAGGGGTTAGTTCCCCAACCACATTTATTTTGCAGCGGCTTAAAATAATCTCGCAATAAACTTACCAGCGGTACCAAATTGATGACCTTTGCGCGACGAATTGCAATTTCAACTGCAAGCTCCTCGGTTCTAACATTACCAGGACCACGGCCCATTCCGCTAACAGTTGAATCCACCCATGTAACTCCTTCACAAAGAGCACTTAGGGTATTTGCCAGAGCCATCCCCAAATTATCGTGCGCGTGAATACCAATTGCACCTTCCCACTCTGAGCGAAGCCATCGAACAATTTGTGAAATTTGCTT